>Ga0307928_10002615_pt1 | contig 13840 bp, 24 predicted proteins | sample AceLakmetagen232_FD_201815 | JGI IMG/M metagenome (GOLD analysis project Ga0307928, IMG submission 201815) | Saline water microbial communities from Ace Lake, Antarctica - #232 | ecosystem: Environmental > Aquatic > Non-marine Saline and Alkaline > Saline | place: Antarctica: Ace Lake... | reverse complement strand
TTTAAAATGGAGCTCAGTATGATGAAAACAACTTTGACTTACTACGGAATAAGAACTCTATGGACAGGTACAGGATTAACAGCAGTAGCCTTAGGCGTAGCAACTCCAGGTGAATGGGAGGCAAAAGCAATTCTAATTTTATCAGGTATGCTTGCTACTTTGATGTCGATACTATTTGGAGGGTTTGTAAAACACCTAGCTGGCCATCAGAATGACAGGACTTTGATATTTGCTGATTTGGATAAAAAGCATGAAGTTATGTTGCAAAGATTAGATAAAATGCAATCTAAAGAAGGCTGTGATTCAATAAGTGAAAATAATAAGAAATTGGTGGATTTACAATTTAAGACTTTGGATGATAAGCTAACAATATTACTTGAAAAATAACAAGCATCTTATCTCTCCTCACCGGCTAGGCCGGCCCTTAGATTGTTTCTTTGGGCCGGTCTTGTTTTTGTTTCTATTCCTCATATCAATACAGGAAACATGTTACCACTTTCCTTCATTCATTATCCACTCAGCAGTCAGGCCTTTAGATAAGGCGTTGTTTGGATCAGGCTTTGATCCTGCAAGTGGCTTGGCGGGTAGATGCAGATCAACGTATTGATAGGCTGTTTTAATTTCATGGTCACAATTAGTAGTTCTCTTTGTATGCTCAGAAATATTATCTTTCATTTTGATCTTTCCCAAGCTATAACAGCAGCGCAAACCCATTGAACCGGATCAGATAACATTAGATTATAGCTATCATCATTGCCTGTTATTTTTCCTAGTTCGTTGGTCCAATCAGTTTTTTGTCCACCAATATCTCTACTAATACACACATCACGCATATAAAATGCAAGACTTTCAATAGATAAAAGAATTGCTCTATTACTACTACTATCCCAGTGGTGATACAAGCAGACATGATCCATACTTATAAAAGCATTTATAACTCTTGAATGATGCCTAATATCATTTCTCTGTTTGACCCATTCCAGTAATTCTTTCATATCATATTATCCTATTAACAATTGCTCTGAAACTTGCTTCTTCCCATTCAGCTTTATAGTTCTGTTTTGATTTAACTTGGATCTCAATATCTTTTGCTTCTAAAGGTACATCTCCAAGACTGTCTTTGAGATGCTTATACACAAGCGCCTTAAGTGTGCGTTCATCAATTTTAATTACTAATGTACTCATAATATCACTCACATCCTATTATTTTCTGAATCTGGATTGATAGACAATATCCATGCTGGAGACAAGAGGCTATGGCAGCTTGGAGGTTAGCAGCGTTTTTATCGTGGCTCTGCTCGTCCATAGGCTGGAGATAGACCTGTTTGGGTATAATCCACTGGCCCGCATAGTTAAGGGCGTTAAACACGCCTATAGGCAGTCCTGAGCCTTCATGGAGATCACCAGCTTTGACCACATATTTGAAAGCCTCTACATAAGGCACCATCTGCTTCGCGACATCCATATTTTTGGGAGAACAGACAATAGAAATATGGGCCTGCCTTAGTTTTGCTATATCGTGATACCAGTTTGGTAGAATGGTACCATTGGTTTCTATTTGAATAATTTTATCATAAAGGAATAGTTTTGAGCACAGAACTGAGAAGTCCTGCATAAATGGCTCACCACCTGTAATTACCACAAGGTCAGTTTGGGGCCACCTTAGCACTTCCTTTACGATATCATCGTCTTCCCATTCTTTTGCTCCTGTGATATGATCCGTGTCACAAAAGGAGCAATTAAGAGAGCACCCAGATAAACGAATGAAGACTGCTGGTCGCCCTGAGTATAGTGCTTCACCTTGGAGGCTAAAAAAGATGGAGTGGATATTTAATTTTTTGTCTGTCATGTTAATCCTTATAAATAAATAATAGCTGTTATCTACTTATACGGTTTGAGTGCGGAAAGTACCTATCATACCTTGATCTAGGATCAATCTTATTTTGCTGGCTAGCAATTCTTTCTTGCAATTCGACCTTTTCTTGAATTGAAAGTTCTCTCTTCTTATTTTTAGGTTTCTTTCTTCTTTTAGGATTGAAAACATAACCTTTGTGATCGTGAACGTCTTGATGACACTTCCTACAAACCACTACTAGATCTTTCTTAGGATCTGCATTGTACCAATCACCATACTTTCTGTGATGAACTTCAACGCATTTAGTAGTGTTGCATTCAATACAGCGGTATTTTGCTAATCTTAAAGCAATAGCTTGTTTAAGTTTCCAGTCACTACTTTGTAAATAGATTTGATAAGCTTGTTTCTTGTTCATAAACTTACTTTCTTCAGCTTTTACCTTGGCATACTTATAACGGTGTTTTCTTGGTATTACCTACTTCTAGCTTGAAACCTATAATCTTAATTATAATCTTAATTATCAACATAATCTTAACAAGTAAGAATAACAATGTAATTATAGAGTTATGAAAGAAGTACTTAATACAAGATCATCATCAAAGGAGAAAGCTTTTGTTATCTTAACCTTATGCTTCTGCTTATTACTCACTTCTGATCCAAAGTTAATACCAAGTTGGACCGCCTCAGGACTGAGCATTACTACTATTATTTCTCCAGTCACCACCGTTAGGAAGCTTTTAACCGTGAGTTCATCATATTCTTTTTCTTGATGTAGAGCATTAACTTATTTAAAGGTAAAAGAAAAGGCCTTAGCGTTAACTAAGACCTAATCTGATATGTACCACTCTCTACCAAAAGAGTTGTGTGCTGATTATTGAATTGTATTTGGTAGCTACAGTACATAATATTAGAATATAAAGGATTTATTTTACGTAATCAAGAGAAATCTTTTTATTTCTTTTTCTCCCATTCTCATTATGTAGATTAATAGAGGGTGTTAGACAGGCTCCATTGTTCTTTATATCAGCCCAAGACCACTTTTCTGCTCCTTCTACATGCAAAGAGAAGCTAATTTCACCCCTACTAGGTAGTTCCGGATGGTTAGTTCCGGCTAGAATTTGTTGTATTGATTCTGCTATTTCTCTTTTCTGTTGTACTGAAAACATCTTATTCATTCTCCAATTCTTTTAAGAGTTTCTCAAATGCCTTTATACTGGCTTCAGTTCTTCTCACAAGGCCAACAGAGCCTTCCATAATGTAATCTCTATTATTTGGCTCTCTCCTTATCCAGTAAGCATCTATCAATGCTTTTTCAGAGTCTATGGCAAGGTGTAGGGCCTGTATTAATCTTAGTCGTTTTCTTTTTGTTATTTTCATTTCTTTTAATCTTTAAGACAATGGTTAATAGCGAGTAAAGCGAGACCAGCACCCCATAGTCCGGTGTAAATTAATACTGAGACTGGATGTAGAGGCTATACTAATGCAAGTCCTACTGCTATGCTTTGAAACCCTAGTTGGTATATGAGTAATTTATTTTTATTGATATTCATTTTATTCAATCTCTTTTAATCAAATGGGTTTGGGACAATTGGTATATCTTTGGCTTTCATTGTTTTTAGTTTAGTAAGGTAGTCTCGGTGCTCTTTAAGGAGTTTTTCTTTTAATTTTATCTCACGCTTAACATTAACTACCATAACCTCTTTAGCTTTTTTAAATTGTTTGTATATTTCATCATTGTGGTTATGTAATTTTTTTGAGATAAAGGCTGTTAATTTATTACCAAGGGTATCATAGAGTTTCATCTTATTTAATCTCCTTCAATTTTATTAATAAGTTGTTGGGCATCTTTACCTATTTGAGCCTCTGGAGCGATGACAATAATACGTTTTGCTATCATAATCAGGCTATAGATATGCTTCTGCTGCTCTTTTGCATACCAACTGTTCTGTGCGGGGCATTTAATCTCTTTACAGGCTTTAAGATTTCCTCGTAGCGTGCAGTGTTTACATTCATCTAGTTTTTCGAGCATTGATCTTACCCTTTCTCACCTACAATACAAATTCCATTAAGATGATCAACTTCGTGTTGATAAATTCGGGCTGACATATAAGATAGCGTTCCTGTGACAAGTTCATTATTCTCAGTTTCGTAGGAGACATTAATCTTTCTATGCCTTGCCACCTCTACATACTTGCCAGGATAAGACAGACACCCCTCTACCTGTTTGCTTGGTAGTATATTGGGTAGGGCATCTGAGAATTCAGGGTTAATCATCACAGTGTAAACAGCCCCAGGAATTTCTTTGACTACGATGATTCGTTTAGCGTAGCCCGCTTGGTTGGCCGATAGACCTACCCCATGCTTGCTATTAGCCAAGATGTAGATCATATCACGGGTTATATGTCTGATGTCTTCATCAGGGCTTATAGGCTCACATATGGCTTTTAAAATGGGGTCACCATCAAGCCTTACTTTTGCTGTTGGTCTTTGTTTTCGTTTCATTTTATTCAATCTCCTTCAATTGTTGCTCTTTTGCAGAGGGCGTGATGTATCATGGGTTATTCCTTAATCCATCTCTGAGTATTGATACAGATTGCTTGGATCGGGTCTTTCCATATTTTCCACCATCTTAGGCCACTTTTCCCATCCATAGCTAAAATTGCCTTGTCAGAAAAAGCAAACCAGTCGTCCATAGAATGGAATTCACACCCAATTCTTATGTGCTTATCCCAGACAAAAACAAAATAATCAGAGCAATCAAGTTGATACGGGGTTAGTAAAATCTCTATGCCATTTTGAATTTTTGCCCCACGCAGGTTTGCCCAACTCAGATTTGCCCAACTCAGATTTGCCTCACTCAGATTTGCCCCACGCAGGTTTGCTCCACGCAGGTTTGCTCCATGCAGGTTTGCCCAACTCAGATTTGCCCCACGCAGGTTTGCTCCACGCAGGTTTGCCCAATTCAGATTTGCCCCACTCAGATTTGCCTCACTCAGATTTGCCTCACGCAGGTTTGCCTCACTCAGATTTGCCCCACTCAGGTTTGCTCCACGCAGGTTTGCCCCACTCAGATTTGTCCCAGTTCTCAATGCCTCAAGAACGGTATTCTGAGTTGTTTCATAATCGCCCTCAAATAAGATGGCATCCGTTACTCTGTGTTTGATCGTGATTTTCATAGTTCTTATCCTTTCAAAATATCTTGTAAAGGTGGCTAAGTCTATTTATGGCAGGCACCACAGCGACCGCGAGCTTCGATGATAAATACGCCAGTGCTACCGGGAGGACCCTCTCGTTTGATTTCTGCTAGCTTTCCTCCGTGGTTTTTGTGTATGTGCATTATAGCAGTATGCATTGCTGCATTTCCACCAGAGTGATCTTCTCTTGTGATTTTAGAATGTATTTCTTCCCACCACATACAAGCAGAACCCAAACAAAAGCTATGGCACACGTCTTTATCTCGTATTGGGCATATTTTAGTCATTGCTTCTTTTTCTGTGTGTAACATTTTCTTGTCCTTTCATTTTTTTCATTGCTATACAAATAGGGCAGGTTTCTTTGTCAGGGTCAGGTTGTCTATCAGTTATTATCTTCTTGGCTTCATCAAGATTAGCAGGAATGAAAATGGAATTGCTGGTTGCTATGTTTTTGTGGAATGGTGATAGTAAACCAAAACACAAGGCAATGGCATCACAATAGCCGCTATGATCAAATTCAAGTCCATCAAGGAATGGGTGAAAAAGTACGATGGAATGATCACGACAATCATATACATTAAGTTTGGTTATATTTCTGTAATGATCAACTTCAGTTGAAACATTCCAATCTGATTTTGCATCTATGGTCAGCATGATTCTTATCCTTTCAAATCCTCCTGGCTGATTCCAGGAGGAGGTATTAGTTGCTGGATATTAAATCGGATAGGTTTCCATTTCTAGTCTCAAGGTTTCTTTGAGCTGCTCTAAGTTGAGGTTTTTGAAATGCTTGGTTGTTGCAAAAACCTCATTGATGGGCATTCTTCTTACCATGTTCATTCTGATTCTTTTTGCTATTGTGGTCTTCATAACTCTTGTCCTTTCAAATGTAGTACCTATTAACTTTATTGACCCTATTGTAATGTCTATCGGGTTATTAGTCAAGGTAATTATTGTAAAAATTATGTAATATCTATAATTTATGTAAGAATCTGCATTATTACTTCAAAACAAAGGTTTATTTTCTTGTCCTTTCAATAAATGATTAACTTGTAAAAGTTATGTATAATATATAGTCTATCGGGTAGATAGTCAAGCGAAATAATGTAAAAATTATAATATATATAAAAGTTCTTGATTTTCTATGTACAATGTATTATAATAGTATATCAGTAAAAAATACGAAATGACAACTTTGGAGTGATAAGATGCAAAGGCAGATGACAACTTTGGAAAATTGCATAACGATCAATCAAGCAAAACAACTGTTTCGGCGAACAGAGATGACTATCTATTTATGGCGTCGGGATAAAGGTATGCCTTATATTCAGCTGCCAGGCGGTAAACTAAAGAGTGTTAGATTTGATGTAGATAAGATATTAAAGTGGGCAAAAACCCTTAACATTAGATACGAACAGGATCAGCTAGATGTTATTCGAAAAAATAATAACCAGTTTACCTCAATTAACTGATGCAGAGCGTCAGAAGGTTAAAGCGGTAGTGGACAGCCTCTTTACGGAGAAGCCTGCTGTTCGGTCTTCCTCTGTGCCAGTAACAGTGACTTATTCTGCTATGAAAACAAGCTTTGATTGTTGTGGTTTATCGGTGATGGTACCGCAGGGCATTCTGTTTAAGAGGAAAAAAGATAAGGAAGCAGCAGCTTGGTTATTTACCTGGGCACAGGAAAAGTTTGAAATTAAAGATCGTAGGGAAACGTTAGCAATAATGACTTTTTTGGTAAGCTGCCTAATTAATTATTTACGTGATATAGATGTTCCGGTTTCGGTTGGAATTGTGCTAAACAATTTACGAAATACGCCGCGAGCCGTAGATTTTAATTTTCCAGGATACCTAGAGGCAGGACTAGGTTCTGCAATTGTTCAAGGAGTTTTAAATGGAAACTCAAAATAATATCAATGGAGAAATGTTTTTTCTAACTACCTCAATATCTTTCTGTGAGCATGAAAATGATCTTGTAGAAGCCCGTGTTGGGATCTGCTTTGGATCAAGGTCGAGTATGGATATTATGGAGATGGCTAACTGTGAGTATAATCCTTTTCATAAGGACTTTACTGATCATTATATGAAATCAATGGGAAAGAATAAAGAAGAGGCTTCTGAAAACCTAATGGAAGCTCTTTATGGTCTACCTGAAAACGAAGCTTGTTTAGTATAGTATAATAGTAGTTGGTAAATAGTGTTCTTGATAAGTTCTTTGATAATTTATATTATAGGTTTATATATTCGACCAAAACTAGATTACTAAGCTGTAACGTGAGGCATCATTTCTTGGTCGAACTCTGTCCCACGTACAGCTTCTTTTGGAGTTCGACCTATGAAGAAAATAATACTAACGCAAGGTCAATATGCATTGGTAGATGACGAAGATTACGAATGGCTGAATCAATGGAAATGGTATGCACACTGGTTTTCGTGTACCAAATCATTTTATGCTGATAGGGCTGAGACCAAACCTGGAGGAGGGCAGCGACATGTTCGGATGCATAGACAAATTTTGGGTTTGAAGCATGGTGATAGACGGCAAGTTGATCATGTAGAACACAACACTTTAGATAATCGTAAAAATAAGCTTCGTATTGTCACTCACCAACAGAACAGTTTTAACATGTACGAGGTAAAAGGATATTATTTTAATAAATCTTCTGGTAAGTTCCATGCTCAGATAGGTGTTGGTGGTGAAAACAAGTTTCTAGGACGATATAACACTACCAAAGAAGCCCGTACTGCCTATCTCGAAGCGAAAAAGAAATACCATACCATTTCAGATGACAGTAGTACAGCAAGAAGACCAAGACTAAAACTAATAGAGAAGGAACCAAGGTACATATTGAAGGGTCTTTACTAGTGTTTGAATGTGATAAACTGCTTCAGACTGTATAGTAATATATCTGATACCGATACCAGTAAGACGGTTGGATTCCGGTATCTTGGTAACAAGCTGGTAATCGGTATTATATATTTTTTAAACGAGTTATTAATTAAGAAGGAAAGTAAAATGAAAAAAGATTTAACAGATTTGACAGTAGTACTTGATAGAAGTGGTTCCATGCAAATGTGTAAAGAAGACGCAGAGGGTGGGGTCAATCAGTTTATTGAGGACCAAAAGAAGCAAGAAGGAGAATGTCTTTTAACTCTAGTTCAGTTCGATACTGATTATGAGTTTGTGCATAATGGCGTACCTATAAAGGATGTCCCCAAATATAAGTTAGTTCCAAGGGGAATGACGGCACTTCTTGATGCTGTTGGCAAAGCCATTAATGAAACTGGTGAGCGTTTAGCAAAGATGAATGAGGATGATCGCCCTGGTCTGGTTGTTTTTGTGATTGTGACTGACGGAGGCGAGAACTCAAGTATGGAGTTTAAAAGAGCTCAAATTAAGGAAATGATTGAGAAGCAAACTGATGAGTATAAATGGGAATTTACCTTCATTGGGGCTAATCAGGATGCTTTTGCTGAGGCAGGTAGTATTGGTATTAGTATTGGTAAGACGGCTAATTTTAATGTTAGCAAATCCAAGCAAGCTTATGCGGGTCTGTCTCGTAATGTAAGCAGCATGCGAGGTCAGTCTGCTGGTGGTCAAAGTGTGAAGTGTTGTTATAGTGATAAAGAGCGAAAAGACATGGAATAGTATAAGTTAGATATCTGATACTGATATGGTGCAGATGGCCGTCACGGCAAAAGAAGATCAACTTTTGTACACCGTACTTATTGATAAAGTTAGGTCGACGTGACTCAGTATCAGATATTTTTTAATTTAAAGGAAGAAAGGATAAGAATATGTATTATGTAATTCATCAGAACACGGTTGATCAGGTGACTAAGGAACAGCTTGAATCCCGTATAAATGAAAAGTATTATGGTGATGGTTTAGTTTTTGATAGTATGCCAAAGGATAAGGATACTAATTATTGGGGTGATGGTATCTTAATTATAAAAGGAGATTTGATTTCTCCTATAGCGGTAACGACAGTTACAAAGTATGAAGTTGAATAAGGTAATAAGCCTGGATGATGGAATTGGCAGACATGGGAGGCTTAAAATCTCCTGCTCAATAGAGTATATGGGTTCGAGTCCCATTCTGGGCAATTAATGGTTGATTTTTGTAAAGCTGGTATAGATTGTTAAGGAGGCAACTCAGACTGTAAATCTGAATCTCGAAAGAGGCCGAGTGGGTTCGATACCCTCAACCAGCATTATTAAATTAGGAGTATAAAGATGACAGGAATTCAAGAGACGGTTAGATTAGGCTTAAAAGCTATGATGGAGTATGTTGAAGAAGGAAGATATGGCAAAGATGATGACTTTGATGAAGAATCTTTCATTAATGATCTTGATGATTATGTTACCAATGTTACGCAGTAGCAAATTAAAGGACAATAAAATGAGAACGAAGGAAGAACAAGAACGGAACAAACAAAATCCTATTTACGGCACTGACTTCAGTAAACCAATAAGCGTTCTGCTTCAAGACGTCAGAAATGATCTTGTCAGGCTTAGAGGAAGGCTTGGTGATATTGAGCGTGGTAGTGTACATGAAGAAAGAATTCAATATATCAGTGGTTTACTTACTGGTGGGGTAGTATCATTGGGGGTTGAGCTTGAGAAAATATCAAAAATTGAAATAGTATTGGATGATTATAAGTTTGGTCAATCATATCATTTTGCCTCAAGAGGTATTGGTATTGCATGGATATCATGTTTTGTTTGTGGGGGAAAGCCTGACATGAAATCCAATCTAGCCTCTTTTGTTAATTCTAAAGAAGACGGTGAGATCATTACAAGTTGGTTCTCCCATGGAGCAGTGTTGGATTTTAGAGAGCATGAGCCTAATTGGATACAGGTAAAAATAGGAGCTTGTCAGGGTCATTTAGAAGCTTTGAAAAAGTTAGAGGAAAAGACTCTAATCCATAAGGTAATAAGAGAAGCAGACGTTGTGAGTATTCTTGACTCAGAATAAAAGGGGCTAATATATGCAATTATCTACAGGGATTCAAGAAGGTTTGCTGTCATTACTTTGTTACGATGACTCTCCTGGTGGTGGTAAGTTTGTAGCAGGCCTTCTTGAGCACGCTGATTATGATCCATATTATAGAGACATAGCAAAAGTTTCATTAAGATATATTTCTAAATATGATAAGGTGCCCGGTGAGCACACGATAGACCTAGTTGAGCAGCTGCAAAGAAGGTTCCCAGAACAAAGTTCACTATTCAACCAAATTTACGAAGTCATCACAGAATTACAGGAAACATCGAATAGGGAATTCATCTTATCACAAGCCTCAGCATTTTGTAGATACCAAGCTTTAAAGCAGGGTATTTCCTCTGCTATTGACCATCTAGACGCTGATACAGAAGAAGGGGTAGAACAAGCTAGCTTAGCCCTTGCGAGCAGCCTAGATAGATCCTTTGACCTATTTGATACTGGTACGCTACTAAGCGATACTTCTAAATCATTAAGATTCTTAGACGCTTCCAATATGCCATTTCTGTGTGGTATAAAAGAGCTGGATGATGCAAGATTAGGGCCAGCAAGGAAAAGGCTTCATTTAATGGTGGCTCCATCAGGTAGGGGTAAAAGTTGGTGGTTGGTACATCTTGCCAAGCTGGCTTTGCTGCAAAGGAAGAAGGTGCTATACGTCACTCTGGAATTGAGTGAAGAGGAGGTGTGCGGTAGGTTTATGCAATCTTTGTTTTCGATTAGAAAAAGAGAACAAGAAATAGCAACTCAAATATTCAAACAAGATGATAGGGGTAGGTTTTCCTCTATGTCCAGTGTTGTCATTAAGGGTAGGCCCCATTTAGAGCAGCCTGGAATAAGGCAGCACCTTATAGCAAAAGTTGGATCAGTATTAGAGGGTAGGCGACCACCATTAATTGTAAAAGAGTTCCCAACAAAATTTCTTACAATTAAGGCATTGGAATCTTTTATTGAAATGCTGCAAGCAAGTGTTAATTTCATTCCCGATATGATTTGTATAGATTATCCTGATCTTATGGCCTTGCCTACTATTGGCGAATATAGGCATAGCATAGGGTCTTTGTATGGGCAGCTAAGAGGTATAGGAGTCAAGCAGAATATAGCCATCTGTGCCGTGACACAAACGAATAAAGCAGGGGCAACAGCACGCTTGGTAACAGAAGTTGATAGTGCTGAATCTTATGAAAAGATAGGTATATCTGATACCGTATTTACATATTCACAAACCAAGGCAGAGAAAGCTTTGAATTTATCACGTATATATGTAGATAAGGGCAGAACTGATATTTCCAAGTTTGAAGTTTTGATTTCACAGGCTTATGGTATAGGCCAGTTTTGTTTACATAGTGTTTTGAAATCAACTAGTTATGAGCGTTTTCTTGACGGACCACAAGGTAATAATGAAGAGGACTTTGATGATGATGATATATAGAAGGAATACTTATGTGTGACATATTAAAATTTTCAGATAATGAAATAGTAAGCCAAGCTTTAGATCAATGGGCTAATTTTATAGAAACGGGATCTATACTTACTTCTGCCGTTGATTTGGTGGCTATGTCGGATTCAAATAAATCTTTATTTATAGATAAGAGGGGGCTTAAAGTAAAAGCCTTAACTAGTCATCAAATGTAGGTTATTGTTAGGCTTCGCAAGTTGAGTAAGAAAGTAACCAAATAATGGTAATATCTAAAAAAGCAATGACGGAGTATACCACGCGGGATTTTTGTGATTCAACAAAGGCCAAGCGAGTATCTAATACAAATCTTGATAGATTGTTAGATATGCTTCACCCTAAACCAGTATTTATTACAGAGCCATATAAACATCAGAAGGTTGTTTTCTTGCTCTGTATAAAGTACAGAGGATACTATGTCCAGGTGGATATGGGCGGAGGAAAAAGTAAGTCAATGCTTGATCTATTCCGGTATCAGTTAATGCAGAATCCAAAAGCAAGAATGGTAGTGCAAGTTCCCTGCGTAACGAATGTAGATTCATGGCTGGACGAGTGTGATATTCATGCTCCTGATATAAGGAGAATAGGCATAACACCAGATCTTAAAGGAAACCAAAGATTAGAAGCTTTGGAAGAGGAAGAAAATCAAATAGTGATTGTAACCTACGCTGGCTGGCTGAGGATGGTTAGGAGCAAAAATAAGAAGGGCGCTTATAGCTATGGTGGAAAGGGTGCAAAATATGAAAGAATGTTCACCACATCTGTATATGATGAATCAACACATCTTGGAGGCCCAACTTCAAAGTTTTTTATTGCATGCAGAAGGTTATCAAAAAACACAGAACAGCATTATTCATTAACTGGTACTGCGTTTGGTAAAGACCCTCTTATCGTTTATTCTCAATCTTTCGTAAGTGACTTGGGAGAAACATTCCAAACAGTAGGCCGCTTTCGGTCAGCTTTATACATCAAGAAAAAGAACTACTTCACTGGATGGGATGAATGGCATTTTGATAAAAGAAAAAAGGGGTTGCTCAGTAGGATGCTAAAGCATCGTTCTATAAGGTATAATGAAAATGAATTTGAAGATTTACCTGATAAAGTGGAGGTAGCTTTACGAGTAAGGTTTGATCCTGATGTTATAGCGTATTATGATAAGTTGTTGGTAGAGTTCAGGGATAAGGAAAGCTCTTTAGCTTTGCTTGGAAATGCCTATGTACGTTTGAGACGTTTGTGTTCAGGTTATTTAGAATTAGATGATGGACAAGAAGGAAAACATCAGATTGAGTTTGAAAAGAATCCGAAATTTGATGAACTGGTGGAACGTTTAAAACAAGTTCCTGAAACAAGCAAGATTTGCCTATTTCATAGCTATGTAAAAACAGGTGAGTACTTACAAAAGAGGCTGAAAAAGGAAGGGTTTAAAAGCGAGCGTCTTTGGTCAGGGCAGAAAGATAAGTCTGGCGTTCAGAGAAGATTTAAAACATCACCTAAACATAGGATACTGATTGCTAATGAAGCCGCAGCGTTCGGTTTGAATTTACAAGTAGCAAATTATGGGTTCTTCTACGAGCTGCATGACTCTCCAATTATTTATCGCCAGATGATGAAGCGTTTGCATCGGGGAAAGAAAACAGAAGATCGGCACACTGTATACTTGTATGTTCTTATGTACAAGAATTCAATAGAAGAGAGTATATATAAAGGCCTGCTTGAAGGTAAGAGCTTTTTCGAGAAGGTTGTGGAGTCACGTAAAGTAGGATTTAAGAAGAAAAGCAAGCGGATAAAGTTGAAAAGGTGAATTTTACTCTTGACCTGTTCTTTGATAACCTATATTATAGGCTTATGATCTTGTCCAAAACTAAATCATTAAGCTGCTGTGCGGGAAACATTTCTTTGGACAGGGTCGATCTCGCACACAGCTTTATTTGGAGCCTGTCCCATGAAAGTAATATATTTAACACAAGGTCAATTTGCGTTAGTAGATGATGAAGATTATGAATGGCTGAATCAGTGGAAATGGTATGCAGCTTGGTATCCATGTACTAAGTCGTATTATGCTCAGAGAGCTGAGTCCAAACCTGGAGGTGGTGAGTGTACGGTTAGGATGCATAGGCTAATACTCGGCTTAAGACACGGTGATAAACGGGAAGTTGATCATATTCACCATGACACACTAGATAATCGCAGGAGTCAGCTTCGGATTGTAACTCATCAGCAGAATGCATTTAACCTGCGGGACGTAAAAGGTTACATTCTCCGCAAAACTTCTGGTAAGTTTCAGGCACAGATAAGACTCAATGGTAAGTATAGACACCTGGGTTCTTACGATACAGCCA
>Ga0307928_10002612_pt1 | contig 13844 bp, 20 predicted proteins | sample AceLakmetagen232_FD_201815 | JGI IMG/M metagenome (GOLD analysis project Ga0307928, IMG submission 201815) | Saline water microbial communities from Ace Lake, Antarctica - #232 | ecosystem: Environmental > Aquatic > Non-marine Saline and Alkaline > Saline | place: Antarctica: Ace Lake... | reverse complement strand
GGTGGCTGCCTCTCTTGCAACTTTACCCCGTCTGGTTTGATTGGTCATGTTGTTGAGGTCTTTTATTGTGTTTTTCAGATATTTCTCTCTTCCAGCACCGGGTGTTAAAGCCATACCCTCTGAAATAACTTTGTTTGCCTTATCCGCCCCATATCTAGCTTTCTTTGCCATTCCTTCACGGGCAAGATATTGTTTGCGTGTTTCTTTTCCAACAGCATTTTCGATTCGGCCTATGGCTTGCTGTGCTTTTGCGGATTGCTGAACTTTACTCTGGATATCTTTGTTGGCCTGTTTCATGGCTTGCCGTATCTGTTTTAGTCCTTTCGTATCAGCAATAATTTTAAAGAGAACCTTTACTACTTGCCTCGCGCTTGCCATGTTATCCCCCTAATGTTTTCACTCCGCCTACTCCGCTCTCGGATTGGTTTTTTTGTTGTTCGTAATACTTGTTTAAACCCCATATTGTTCTATTGAGCATCCACGGCGGCATTTCCATTACGTATTCCAATGTCCAATGCATTTCATGTGCTACTAGGATGACTTGCATTGCAAAATCTTCCCACTCGCTACCACTTCCCTGTTTCAAGCGATTCCTGAAACGCTCCATCTTTTGGCGTGGAGAAAGCTTTTTTTTCTCCACTACGCTAAAGGGGGCTCGTTCAATTTCGCCATCGCTTTTTCAAGTTCTTTTCGTGTCGTCAGACCCATTGCAATAGTCATTTCTTGCATGTAGGTTGTGTAGTTTTCCATCAAATCTACTTCAATATCTTCTCTTTTTGCTTTGGGATAAGCCCTCATCAATATTCCAATCATGGTGTCTGTGAGCTTTATGGTCTTTTTTTCTTCTATTTCCATGACTCGTTCCGGTGGAACATTTTTGGGTTCTTTCCCCATTGCTATGAACGCCGCCAAATCTTTAATTTGCGGTTTTATCTTGATGGTCTTCCCACCTATCTCTATTGTTTTCACTCTTTTGCTAAGGTCTTCAAACGGATTCAATTCACTCATTTCTATTACCTCCAAAGGTTTTAACTACATCTTTTTTTGGTTCTTCTTTGAGCTCCGCTAACTCGAGTTTAATGCTTTCTATGTCTTCGATGAGAGAAGCCCAAAGTTTTTCTCGTTGGGCCGCTTGGTGGTCACTCCACATTTTAGCCCAACGAATATCATTAAAGTTTTTCTTGCAGTCGCTTTCCCATTCTTTCCACAAGTGGAAAGGAAAGTCTCCGCTAGTCACAGAGATTGTAATATTCCCCGCCTTATTCTTTTTCTCTTCAGCCATTTCATTCACTTCCCAAATTCCGTGATTTACGGAATTACTTCATACTGCATCTTTGTATTCTACAAAGTATCCAGATGGTAAACAGACTGCTTCAAAGTCCTGTTCCCAATGTCCATCCGCACCACTCAATCTTCTGTCTCCAAGCTTGGTTATATACGCGTTGTCCATGAGAATGTTTACTTCATCCGTAGTATCATATAACCTAACTAGAATTGCACAAGCAACCCTTCCATCTCCATACGTGCCTTTTCCGGGTTGGAATGCATGACTGCCCCCACTGTTGTAATCCGTTCCAACTTCAACCCATTCTTCAAGGGCATCACTTGCAGCCCAATCGCTTTCATGTAAAAGCGACCCGCTTATCCTTGCTATCCCATATGGTTTGAAATCAAGTTCTGCGTTCTGAAAGCTACTTGATACTCCACACAAATCAACTTTTTCGATTGCTCCTTCTGGTTCTGCGATAGTCACATTTTTGAGTTTTGAAGAAAATTGGTGCTTTCCGGCGGTTGGATATTTCTCGAAAAGAGTAGATGATGCATCTGGTGTCATAGCGCTTGCGTCCGCGATATAAATTTCTGTTTCCGCGGCTCTCCATACTTTAGCCATTTTTATCCCTCCTAATCTTTATATTCCACAAAATACCCTTTCGGTAAACACACCGCTTCAAAATCTTGCTCCCAGTGTCCATCTGCGCCACTGATTCGCCTGTCTCCGAGTTTGGTGATGTATGCTCCTGCTCCTGTCGCCGCACTTCCTAGCAAGATGTTTACTTCATCTGTTCCATCATACATTCTCGTGAGAATTGAACACGCGGTTCTTCCGTCACCATATGTGCCACTTCCGGGCTGATAAACATGAGAAGCGGCACTATCATATGCTACTCCAGTGTCTACCCATTCTTCAAGAAGGGCATCTGCTCCGTATTGTTGTTCGTGTAAGACCGTTCCAGTTATTCTTGCCATGCCATAAGGCTTGAAATCTAATTCTGCGTTCTGGAAGCTACTTGTTACTCCGAGCAAATCTATTTTTTCTACTGCTCCTTCAGGTTCTGCTATTGTCACGTTTTTGCAACTATCAGAAAAGATGTATTCGTCTCCAGCTACCACAGTTTCTTGTAGCGTTGCTGTGTCAACTGGTGTTATCGCATCCACAATATACATTGTGGTTTCTGCTGCTCTCCATACTTTAGCCATTATTAATTACCTCCGTATCGGTTGTATATATTTTAGTTTCAAACTTTTCATACGGTTCGGGCTTCACTTCTTTCTTTTCAGCCACTTTCTTTTTTTTGTATGTTGGTATTGGCTTTGGTTCTGTGAATTTTGAGAGTTTTTTGCCTCTCGACGTAGTGAAAATCAAGTCATTTTTGTCAAGTTCAACTGTTTTTCCGGTGTGTATGCAAAGACCATTAATCCACGTTTTCACTTTGCCATTCCAAGTGTATTTCATCTGTTAACCTCCTTGATTATTTTTAGTTCTCCAGATTTGATTTTATGATTAATGCGAATTCTAGCATTTCTTTCTCCGCTAGAAATGAAAGGATGCGGGCTTACATGAATGCTTCCTTTTTGGATTGACTTTTTCTTACTGCCTCTTGTGGGTCGTGCAAGGTCTCTCCTATGCTTTCTCATCCATTCAACTATTGGGGCGTTGTCTGAATGTAAACCGACCCAGTGCGGGCGCATTCTACTTAAAGGATACATATAAGATGGAAGTGAAAGAGATGCTCCTTCTTCATCTATGGTTGGTCTGCTCCTCAATCTATTCCGTAAATTTCCTGTGAAATCTTGTATTCCTGCACGGTCAGCAGAATACAATAATTCTTCCGCATAAATGGAAGCAAGCTGTTCAGCATCTTTTTTTGCGGCTGGTTGAACGTTTTTTCCAATTGCTTGAAGCCAACTATCCAAACGGGCTACATCGCCTCCGTCTAATCTAATCTCTGTTCTTATCATGTTCCTGCACACTCAAAAGTGAATTCTCCAGAGTATCTAATACCAGTGAAATGAACTCTGATATCCCCCCTCCAAAACGTGTCGCTTGTGGATGGGTCTTGTCCGAGTATGAATAGATTTCCTGTTCGTGTAGTGCTATAATGTTTATCGAGTTCATCGATGACATCATCGGTGATTTCATCGAGGGAATCGGTTTTAGTGGAATAAACTTCCACAGTAAACCTTATTGGCACGTTGATTGTCATTGTTTTGCCCATGGTCAAAGGAACTTGTTCTATTGTCACGGGCGGGATAACTATGAGAGGATAACTGGATTCGTCAATTTTGTCTTCTGGGTAGGCTGAATATATCCATTTGCCCGTAGAATGAGGATTAGTGAGATTATCGTTGAGTGTTTTGAATATGAGATTCCATGCTCGTGTTGCTATCTTTGCTTTTGTTATTGTTGTCGTCAAAGCCATGACTTACCACTATCCCAAGAGCTTCTTGGATTGCCTACTCAGTGAGCACACTAAGTACTTAATTGGTTGTTTATTCGAGTTTAAATACTTTTATTGCATTTTTCGCAAGTGTACTTCTTTGTAGTGTGTTCCCGCTACCGTGTTTTGTGCGATTTTTCCAATCACCCTGAAAATGGTTCCATCATATGTTACCCTGCACTCGTTTGAAATCGTGGTGCTTACAGGAACGAACAACACGGCATCTCCTATCTGGAGCAACCCCGACTTGACCGCCTCTTCATCTCCTGAAGCCCACTGCACCAAACCTCTTACAGTAGTCGTGCTAGAGGTTTCCGTTGGTTCTCTAGGGTTATCGGCATCATCATATGTTCTAGTCGTGGTCGTGATGGTAACGTTTTCCCCAAATCTACTTACAATGAAGTCAGAAGTCAATGTCATTTAATTCAATCCCAAATGTTTTTTCCCACCCCCGAAGCTAGGTCTTTTGCTGTGATTTGGCGTATCGTGTGCCAAAAGCGGCCCATGTAATCGGCATAGGTGCTTTTTTCTTTCACTATTGCAAAAGAACCGAGTTTGAAACTCTTGATTGTTCCATCAGAAACCCGCATATATGTTTTTGCTGCTGTCAATTCTATGCAAGCTTTTTTGATGAGCGCGTGTGGAGTTTCTTCATCGAGTGGAGCATGATAATAATTGAGATAAGCTGTAACGCTTGAAGAAGGAGCGCTATCTAAAGTAAATTTGCCTATTTCATCATCGGCAATAGTGGCTACTGTTAAAGAGGTTCTTGTTCCAGCACTAGAGAGCGAATATGCTTCAATATCATCTACTGATATTTCTCCATCATTGTTTGCGTCTCCAATGGGCCAATAACGAGTGTAAAAAGTGGTGTTCGCTCCATCAATGGTGTTTTCTTTTTCGTTGTTTATGCTTAAAACTTTTTCATCCCATTTTCTAACGTTTATCATTGCGTTTAAATCAACTACTGCTGATTGAACCAATTTATATAATTTGTCATCGTTTATGTCGCTCGTGCTTAATCCGGTTTCGTTGCGCACGTCTTCTGTTGTGCAATACATTTTTATTCCTCCTTGGTCTTCACGCCGGCATTCTTTGCGGCTGCTCTGAGCTTAGACAACACTGATGCTTTTGCGGCTTGTGGGATATTTGTTTGAGAAAGCCGTGCAAGTGCATTGCGTAAGTGTGGCAAATCAACTTGCCCACCAGCATTCTTATAAGGCAAATGCCTGAGAGTGCGTGGTATTGTTTTGCCTTCTCCGTCTTTCTTTCCGCCGGGACTTATATAAGCAAAAGCGGAATCTGGAAGAGTGTTAATAAAAGCTGTGTTCCATTTAACAAATTCAAAATGCGATAGCTTAACTATTGTATTTTCACTCTTTTCTGGATTGTTATAAACTGTTACTTTCATCTTATTACCTCCTAATCTGTTTCTTTGGTCCTCACCAAATCAACTAAATCACGGTCTTTGGCTGTCACGCCGTTGATGGTTGCGGTGGCTTCGACTTCATACTGTCCTGTGTCATCGTTTTCTGTTGTTTGCCAAGTGTATGAATATTCGCCCTCGTCATCACGAGTCATGCTTACAGCGGTGACTCCTACCGCTTTAGTAGATGCATAAACTATTTCTATTACCATAGTATCGGCATCTGTTGCTGTTCCTTCTGCATCAGCAAATGTGGTTGCGAACTTTATTGCTGTTCCTAATTCATATTCTGTCATCGTAAATCACCCGTGTAATATTTTGTTGGTATCTGTTAATGTAACCATGTAAGCTTTAGATGAATCGGTAGTTACTGTGTGGACTGCACCTAAAGTCAAGGTCAGTGCAATAACATACGGCGATTGTGATGTAAATGTTAGAGTGTAAGGAAGTAAGCGAACTATGGCTGTTATGTCTGAGATAGTAAGTATTTCTGTTAATACTGTTATTTTGAAGCGAGCAGCGCCCTCATATACGCGTAATACGTTTGTTATTTGCTTTGAAGTGAATTTTTGGATGTTTTCATTGAGAGTGAGTGCGTCTATACAATATTGTCTGAAAGCAAGTTTTGCAACAAGGCCAAGTGCTTCAGCCAATGAAATAATATCAGATAATATCTTGTTTGTTTGTTTTTGGGGTGTGTCTACTATTGTAATGGCTTCAGAAAACGTTTTTGTCGTTTTTAAAGTTATGGTGTCTACTAAAGTGATGATGTCGGTTATAGGAGTTTGGACAACTTTCTTGTTAATCGAATCAATCAATGAAAGCATATCATCTATTTTTAAATATTTTCTACTTGCTGCTCCATCAACAAGAGAGATTACATCAGTAAACGTTTTTCCGCAAAATTGAGTTATTGATTCTACGAAAGTAATTACATCTGTTAGTGTCTTGTTTGTTTGCTTTGCGATGTCATCGATTAACGTGAGTGTGTCATCAACAGCTCTAGCAATCTTTTTAATTGGTGAATCAACTAAAGTAAGTATATCTCCAACTGCCTTATAGTTTTTAAATTCTGTGCCATCAAACAAAGTGATTACATCAGCAAACACCCGCCCAAAGAGCGAGAGCGTGGTTATTGATTCTGCGAGAGAGAGTACATCCGCTATTGGCTTGTTTGTTTGTTTTATGAGCACGTCAACGAGAGCAAGAGCGTCATCAACAGCTCTAATTGTTTTTTTGGTTGGGCTATCAACGAGAGCAAGAACATCATCAATGGCTTTAGCGTTCTTTTTGGCTGTACCGTCAACAAGCGTGATTACATCAGTGAATACTCTTCCAAAAAGCGGGGTTATTGATTCTGCGAAAGAAATCACATCTATCATTGGCTTGTTCGTTTGTCTTATTGATGTATCAACGAAGGCAAGAGCATCAACAATAGCTTTGATATTATATTTGTTTGAACCGTCAACAAGGGTGATTATATCGCTTACTGTTCTATCTGTTTGTTTTATGGTTGTATCAACAAGAGAGAGTACATCAGTAAACACTCTCCCGAAAAGCGGGGTTACTGACTCTACGAAAGTAATCACCTCTGCCATTGATTTGCTTGTTTGTTTTATGGTTGTATCAACAAGAGCAAGAGCGTCGACAATAGCTTTAACATTATATTTGCTTGAACCTTCAACAAGGGTGATTATATCATTTATTGGCTTGTTTGTTTGTCTTATTGTTGTATCAACAAGAGAAATTACATCAGTAAATGTTCTCCCGAAAAGAGGAGTTACTGATTCCACGAAAGAGAGTACATCGACTATTGTTCTGTTTGTATGTTTTATTGTTGTTTCAACAAGAGAAATCGCATCTATTACTGGTTTGTTTGTTTGCTTTGTAATTATTGCATCAACAAAAGTGATTACATCAGTAAAAACTCGTCCGAAGAGCGGGGTTATCGACTCTGCAAAAGTGATTACATCAGTCATTGTTGTTAAAATGGTTTGTTTTGTAGCTGCATCAACAAAAGCAAGAGCGTCAATAACGGTTTTAACATGATGTTTGTTTGACCCCTCAACAAGGGTGATTATATCACTTATGGGTTTATTTGTTTGTCTTATTGTTGTATCAACAAAAGTGATTACATCAGTAAATGTTCTAAATATTTTTCCGGAAACCGGGGTTACTGATTCTGCAAACGTGATTATATCTGTCATTGGTATTTTGGTTAATTGTTTTATGGATGCGTCAACAAAAGCAAGAACATCAATAACGGCTTTAATATGATATTTGTTTGAACCTTCAGCAAGAGCGATTACATCTACTATTGGTTTGTTTGTTTGTCTTATTGTTGTATCAACAAGAGAAATTACATCAGTAACGGGTTTTCCGAAAAGTGGAGTTATTGATTCTGCGAAAGTAATCACGTCTGTTATTGTCGTCAAAATAGTGTGTTTTGCGATTACGTCAACAAGAGAAACCACATCTACTATCGCTCTTTCCGTGTATTTTATTGTTGCTTCAGCAAGAGTAATCACGTCTACTATCGACTTGTTTGCTTGTTTTGCGATTATCGCATCAACAAAAGTAATTACATCCGCTATTGGCTTGTTTGTTTGATGTAAAGTCGTATCAACAAAAGTAATTACATCTGTCATTGTCGTTAAAATGGTTTGTTTTGCGGGCGAATCAACAAAAACAAGAACATCGCCAACAGCCGTAACATAATATTTGTTTGCACCATCCAAAAAAGTGATTGCATCTATTACTGGCTTGCTTGTTTGCTTTGTGATTATAGCATCAACAAGAGTGATTACATCTACTATTGGTTTGTTTGTTTGCTTTGTAATTATAGCATCAACGAGAGAAATTACATCTGCTACTGGTTTGTTCATTTGGTTTATGGTTGTGTCAACAAGAGAAACCACATCTGTCATTGCTGTCTTGTTTAACTGTTTTATTGGTGAATCGACAAAGGCGAGAACGTCATCAACAGTTGTAACATAATATTTGTTTGTACCTTCCAAAAAGGTGATTACATCTATTACTGGCTTGTTTGCTTGTTTTGTAATTGTTGCATCAACACAAGTAATCGCATCTGCTATTGGCTTGTTTGTTTGGTTCGCAATTGTATCAACAAAAGTGATTACATCTGACATTGCTGTTTTGTTCGTTTGTTTTGCAATTATCTCAGCAAGAACAACAACATCATTAACACTTCGAGAAAGCGCGCTTATCGGAGCAACATCCGCTAAAGTTAAAACATCTGCTTTAGGCAAGCTCGTGGCTCTAATCGGCGTTACTTCCGCTAGAGTCAAAACCTCCCCAACTTCCATTTCCCACCCAATATTGGGGGCATCAGGAAAAGCCATTATGGAGCCACCGCCTGAAACTCGATTGCTGCGGGTCTGGTCGTGCTTGTGGCAGCATCACAAGACACCCAAAACCATGCACAGGTAGTATCGTTTGCGGATGCTTCTACACCAGCCAAAAAGGTTTGCCACGCATCACTGATTGTAACTGCTCCAGCAACGCCATCATCATCATCTATTTTCATTGTCCATCCAGCAGTTTGAGAACCACCGCTATCTATTCTTACTTGGAAATCTCCTGTTGCAGTGCCATTATTTTCACACCAAATTGCGGCGCTTCCGTCTTGACCTGTTGGAGCTCCATCTGTTGTTCCACTGGTTATGTCACAAGTAAACATCCATGTGATTCCACTGAGCAATCCATAGTTCAAGTCTGGAACGTAGTCTATACATTCCGCGCTTCCATCACACAAACAATTGGTTCCAGCACATCCAGTGCTTCCAGTGCATTCATCGGGGTCAGCGGTTTCAGCGGCTACGTTAGCATCACAAGCTAAGTTTCCCTCGTCATTGCTGGCTGTTCCACCACAAACAAGACAAACACTGCAAGTAGCGTCTACTCCGTTACTGCTCCCTCCTGTCCAAGTGGCTACTCCGTTGCAGTAGTGAGCTCCGTATTCGTCGCATTCGTTGGGTGCTGTGCATTGGTTGCTCGTGTCTTGCGCCGAGCATATCCAGTCGGTGTTGCCGTTGTCTCCTATATCATTGGTGTCGTATCCTTGGTGGTCAGTAGAACTTTCAGAACACTCTTTGTTCGTAGCCGCACAGTAATCTCCAGCACTGTCTATCTCGCTCCGGCAGTTACTGTAAATGCACTCGGCGGCGGCTCCGCAGGATTGTCCTTCATCGCTATCACAGTTCCCGCTTCCATCACATAAGCAGTCGCTTGACTCGCATCCGGTTGCTCCGGTGCATTCTGCGGCGTCTGCGGTGTTGATTGCCACATCAGCACTGCAGCTCAAGTCTCCTGTCCCAGCTCCACACACAGTACAGATTGCACAAACAGCGTCTACTCCTCCACTGTCTCCTGAAGTCCAAGTTCCAGCACCGTTACAATAATAGCTTGCGTATTCATCACATTGTCCTGTTGGACTAGCACATCCAGCTCCACCAAGGTCATCGCCTTTGCAAATATATGCGGTTGCTCCCGGGTCATAAACGTCTCCTGTATCATATCCTGCTGCATGACCATCTCGACTGCATTCTTTTCCAACTGGCGCGCAGTAGTCTACTGCTTCATCAATGGCTTCCACACAATTACCATTAAGGCAATCTCCATCTCCACCTGGACAAGCATCTCCATCTGCTGTACTTCCTCCTGCCGTTGCTGTATAATTACAATAAAAACAATAATTGTTGTTGTTGGTGCTCCCACCTGGATTAGATGGGGAGGCATAACTATTACCCGTGTCTAGTAATCCATGACTTGTCCATGTGTCATATCTAGTGTTATAAGAAAATCCATCTCCATTTGTAACAAGCATTATGTAATAATCTGTTGACGCGCTCACTGTTGGAGCTGTTCCAAATACAAGAGTAGTCCATTGTGGAGAAGCAGCTGATAACACCGCGGCTGTACCAACTCCATTAGTCACAATACCTTTAGTGCTTTGCAATACTATAACTGGTTTTCCACTACGGGTTGCAAAGTTTGATTGACCATAAAAAGTACAATTATCTAAAGTATCTAAGTCTGCTGGAAAAGTCCAGTAAGTACCAGCCAAATGATTATCTTGGAGGTATGCATTGCTTCCCCCTGTGCCAGCATTTCCAAAACCCGGGTCCACAAGAACAGGATATTTTGCCTTATCTAAAAACTCTTGTGGAATCGTTAAAGTTAAGATTTCATTAGAATAATCCAATACTCCCCAAACAGACTCGTTGCTTGCATCAATAATCTCTGGTCTGTAGATATGAAACAATTTTCCTGTCTTGTATTGGTTATTTCTCCTTGACTTTGAATAAACAGCATAGCTTCCAACAACATCAACTGGCCTGTGAAAATTACCGCAGTCAGTAGCATTGCAAGTAGCATCTGGTTCTGTTAATCCATACTCTAAGTACAATGGTGGTTGATAATAAAACACTGCATCTGTTGAATTGACATTAAATTCCATGTGGTTTGTTATTGGTTTTTGCTTGAGGATAATTTCATACTCAAACAAGTCTTTTGTTTTATTGTATAAGTTCACGGTGATGTTGTCATAGTCTTGTGAAACTTTGTTGCTGAGAAGGTTGGTGTTTGGTGTGTCTACCACATTTTTTAGTTCAACAGTTACTCCTGCGGTTCTATTCCATTTATGCAAGGTTATTGATGGCTCGTCTGTTCTAGCAATAACATCCATGCCATTAAATGTCTTGTGCTTAAACTCTTTCTCTTTCACGCCTTTCCAAGTGGGGTCTATTGGGCCGAATCCCCATTTAATATCTTCAAAAGGATTGTGTTTGTAGCCTATGATTCTAAGCTCGTAGGATTGACCGGCAGTGAATTTAACGGCATACTTAGTGTTTTTGTTCCATGTGCTGTTGAGGTCTATCGTTCTCCAGCCGCTACCCCAGCTTCTCTGTAGTTTCCAGTCCTTTAACCCACTAGAAAAATTGAAAGGCGTGTTTCGCCCCCAAGGGTCATAATCCATGGGATAAATATAAATATCTTTGGTTGCAGTAAAATTAACGTAAGCATAACAGGGATTCGCTTCAGTACCAGCACAAACAACATCCCCAGAATAACCAGTAACTTCAATTCCACCCATAGCTTGAAGATACATGAGAGTAAGAAAAACTATTCCAAAACCAGTGAATCCTGCTGTCACAGCCCACTTTTTAACGGTTTCAGAATATATTCTCATAATACCCGTTTCCTCTCTTTTTCTTCAATCAAATCAATATCAATCATTTTATCAGCCGGGCCACTATGATTTAATGCAATCAACTCATTTTGTTGTTCTATTTTTGCGTTAATTGCTTTTGGCCCCAACAAAGCCATTTTATAAAACATTTTGTTGATGTGTTTGCAATCCCACGCTTTGATGTGCCCTACTGAAATTTCTTTATCAACATAAAGGTCATACCCGGCTTCAATCGCTTTTTTCGAGAAATAGTAGTCTTCGCTGCAATCTATCTGCCCATTCGGCCTGTATTGGAACTTGAACCAAGGCGGTTCCATGGCTTCTAAAACTTCCCTGTGGATTGCCGCAAAACCAAAGCCGATGCCATCAACTTTAATGAGTCTTCCTTTTGTGCGAAGGTCAAGTTCTTCTAAAGTCATCATTCCAAACTTGTTGTCTACTCGTTCTACTTGGATTAATGGGAACGGGATGCCGTTTTGTGCTGAAAAGACAATCCCGCTCACAATTTTCGCGTCTTTGTGTTGTACGATTTCAAGACCGTTGTCTGGTGGCACACAATCAGAATCAATCATGACAAGCCATTCGGCGTCATCATATTTTAAAAACGTTTTCACTATGCCGTTACGAACAGCATCAACTGGTTGTCCTGTAAAAAAGCCCTGTGTGTGCGTGTATCCGGGAACTTTTTTAAAGACATTCGTCCATTTACAAAGGTCTGCCGTTATATCCGGCTGATGCCCCCGGTGCGGAATAGCTAGTACTATCCGTTTCATCATAAAATGAAATCAGTCTAAGTCCACATCATAAGTTATTTGCAGACTATCGCCATCAATCACGTTAACGTCCGCAAAGGTTTGTCCGCAAAGACAATCACCCGTGCTCGCATGGTTGAAAATGCCGACTTCTTTGATTGCATCAGTTTGCGTGAAAGTAAACGTTGCAACAAATCTCGAAGTGTCTCCAGTGCTATCGGTTGTTTGTGTGGTTGTTGTAGCTGATGTCCTTGTATTTGTTTCTTCAGAAAGTTGTGTTGAACCAGCAGTTACACCGGTTGTCCCGCTACCAATAGCAACACTATCGAATGCGGTTCCTGCACCCAGTATCAATAGAGCAACTCCGGCTTTTCCGCCCTCGGTGACAACATTATCTTTCCAATCTCTCACATCTTTGGTGTTGCCGTCTTTATCGCGCAAAACGCTTTTGAATTTACCTTTTATTTTCATGTTAACCCTCCTATTCTTTTTTGGTTATTGTTTTCCAGTTTCCTTTGGTTTTTGTTTGTTTGAGAACTTTTGTTTCGGTTCTCAAGCTGCGGTATTCTTCTTTTATCTTGCCTTTGTCGTCTCTGAGGACTAAATGAAGACCGCCTTTACTACCTTCCATAATCATTCCCCTTTATCTATCTTATACAAAACAGCAAATTTGCTCGACCCTTCACTGGCAATCCCAACAACATTATCTGCGCTGACAACCCCTGCTCGGAGTAAAGCTACTATCTCGGTGGGGGTTGCAGCTGTTGTCAGTGACCATACACCGTCTTTTTTTGTGTCTGCGGCCATATCATTCGCCTCCCAACATATTTTCTATTGTTTTTAGCACGGACTTTCTTTTCTTGCCTTTCTTTTCCATGTCATAGAAAACAGTGAGGGTTTCTTCATCAAACTCGTCTTCTTCTAATGCTCTTTTGATTGTGCGGGTGTTTTGGTCGAGATAATTGTCAAACATCTTATTTTTAACTGTCTTTTCTGGTTTTTCAGCTGTTTTTTGTGGGGTGGAGTCTTTGATGTCTACTGGAAGCCCGAGTTTTTTGGTGGATTTAAAACCGGTTGCTTTGAAAGGCAATTTTATTTTTATTCCCGCCTCTTCAAATTTTGTTGACATCTCTTCTTTTTCCTTTTCTGTAAGATTTTTACCCAATTTTATTGGGCCTTTAATTGTCGGCATTTTTATTCCTCCTTAGCATCCAAAAAGTCTTCGATTGCTTTGTTTGTGTTTGGATTTATAGCCCATGTTGAAGGAATATCCCTTTCAATGGATGTCTTCAAGAAACTATAATCTCCTTCTTCGAGCTCAAGTATTTTTGTTTTTTCTGCTTTTTCAAATGCTTTAGCTAATCTTCCAAATAACCTAAACTTGTCTATCCCTTTTAGTATTTCTTCGGGTTTTTTATTTGCTATGAAAACATTTAATCCCATCAACAAATTCTCTTCTAGCTCTTCGCCATCTCGGCTTTTTGCTTTCCAATTCACAATTTTAATTTTTCTCGTTTCTTTCAACTCCGTTCCACCTTTCTATTGTTATTTTCCCCCCAAAAAATAAAGGGGGGAAAATCGGTTTTTAATCGTTAACTACTGCAAGATATTTTGTATCTGCACCTATCTTAATTCTTATTCCAGCATATTTCGTATGCGTAGTTATAGCTGTGTCAACGAATTTACCGCTTGCGGCAGTCAAAGCATCACCAAATCCAATCAAAAATGCATTTGAA
>Ga0307928_10002611_pt1 | contig 13847 bp, 23 predicted proteins | sample AceLakmetagen232_FD_201815 | JGI IMG/M metagenome (GOLD analysis project Ga0307928, IMG submission 201815) | Saline water microbial communities from Ace Lake, Antarctica - #232 | ecosystem: Environmental > Aquatic > Non-marine Saline and Alkaline > Saline | place: Antarctica: Ace Lake... | reverse complement strand
ATATCCCGAACAATCCCCTGATATTACAATATATACTTTCATCTTAACCTACCTTTCACTTCCAATAAAATTTCCGTTTTATCTACTTGTTAAATCTTTCCCCATTTTCATTATAGTTTTTTATATATGCTGTACTTCCACAATTTTTACAATATTGTGAATCATCACAACCTCTAATCCCACATTCAAGACAAAAAAATGGATATTGTTTATTATAATCTAAATGAATTTTCCTATTAGTAAAGTATTTACAATATGGAACGCAACAAACATTTCCAATTCGGCAAGTTGGAATAAATGGTTTAATATTTACTGAGAATATTGCATGTTTGCATACTTGTTTATCTCTTATACACCCATTTAACTCTGTTATATTATTAATTGATTTACTCATAATTATAATCACCTTCCCTATGTATTATTATTTTTATTAACATCCTTATGCACAAATCACATCTATAATAAAATCATATCCTGTTCTTGAAAAATATTTAATTAAATCATTTAATATATCTCCATCCGTACATCCCTTTTCCCAATAATACCAATTAGAAGATATACATAAATATCCTTCATCATTTTCTTCTAATGTTAAAGTATTTAATTCTACTCCTATTTGTATTAATTCATCATCTGTTAATGCTAGTAATAATTTATCATTAAAACAAATTTTCTTATAGCCATCATTTACTATATTTATCATTATTTAATACCTTCCTTTTAATATAATTTTTATTATGTTTCATTTTCATTAAAATTTTCTAAAAATTCATCATTTGATGGAAGTTTATCTATATCAAAACTTATTACATGTTTAATTGGATAATATGTTATACTATCATCTTTAAAATTTATAAATCTTTCATTTTCTGTTAAAGGCTTTTGATTATATCCTTCATACACCTCAAAAGTATTTTTATCAAAATCAATCACATACCCCCATTCGCAAAATAATGAATCTGTTACAAAATCAATATTGTTATCTAATAATAAAGATTTTTTAGTATTTTGAACAATTGATAAAATATCTGCTCCTGTATCTCTACTATCTGTATCATTCGCTCCACAAGCATTCCATTGTTTTCTTAATTCTTCTTTTGTTCCAAATTTAACCATATTATCAATATTATTTAAAAATAATTTTTTATTTAATTCATTACGTAAAAAATTTAAACAATCTATACCTTGTCCATCAGGATATCCATCCCATTGTCCATATTGTGCAATTTTATACTTACCTTTATTAACTACTGCAATTAAATTTCTTGTACCCATGATAAATCCTCCTAAATTTTTATTTTAATTATTTACTTCTTATAAAATAATTCTTTTATCTTTTATATTTATTTATTACTCAATATAGTCTTTAAAATCATCATCTAATCTTAATGGTAATAACACTCCTTTTCCTTTATCTGATACAAAATATATTAAATTAAACTGTGCATCATTATCCATAAATATTTCTTGAGTATCTAATAATTTCATTGCGTTTATTAAGTATTCTATATTAAAAAATTGATTATTAATTTTTATTACATATGTTTTTATATTTTTTTCAGCTTTGAATATTTTTAATTTTGCATTTAATTCATTAATTGTCTGTAATTTAATATTAAACATATTAGATATTTCTTCTTTAAAATATGTATTTAAATTTAAAGGTTCTATATTATCCTCAAGTTTATATGGGCTGTCTATAAAATTATTTAATATAAAGCAACTATAACCATCACAAATACATTGTTTATCTTCTTTATTTTTCCACCATCCTCCTAAACTTGGATGTATTTCAATATCACTCATAGCTCTTTTAATAAGTTTATTAAAAGCACTTAATTGATCTTTGCTTATATTTCTTTTTTTATTGTTTTCAATCGCAATATTTTCATGTAAACCAATTACTATCTCACATATTAATTTATATTCATTGGTATTCGTATATTCTGTTAATTTTTTTAATATTGTTTCATTTTTCATAATGCGACACCTCCTATTAATCTTTTAACTGATTCTGCTATAAATTTATAATTTTTACCATCCTTTGATCTTGCTAATGCCCCATATTTATGTGATTTTAAATTAAAACCAATTAAATTATAAGTTCCATGAATTGTAGAAAATTCTTTATTATAATCGTCAGGTTTAAAATCAAATAAAATACAATTTTTTTCAAATTCAGCTTGTTCAAAAGACTTACCATTAATTTCTTTTTTATTCATATTTAACTTTAAAGAAAAACTATTAGCTGTATAACTAATTCCTCCTGTATGAACATCAACATCATATTTTTTTGCAATATTCACTAATGCCATTTCTACCTCTTTTCTAAAAACTTTAAATTCTGCATTACTTAACATAATTCAATACCTCCTGTATTATTAATTATTTTTATTTTTATTACATAACTCCAACTGCTTGCTCTTGATAAGCTGCTGTTATATCATCTGAAGCATGATAATCTTGCATAGCATCAGGATATTGCTCTAATGCTTCAATTTCTTCCTCTATTTCTAATTCATCAGGTTTTTCAATTTTACGAATTATACTATCTTTCCCTATTTTCATTCCAATATCTGATTTAATATCTTCTTTATGGGCAAATTCTAAAAATTTATTAAATTGTTCTGTTAATATTTCTAACCTTTTATTAACATTTTCTGCTTTGGCTGATCCTGCTTGACAAGCTTCTTTATAAGCATCTGGAATATTTTCAAAAAACCTATCTATAAGATCAAAGAAAGTCATAACATCTATATTGTCTTTTATTGCTTGATTAGCAAGTTTAAAAATAATAGGTATATGTACCTTTTTTAAATATTTTTCTTTTTCGGGAAATACATTAAATAAATAGTTTGATGTATTTATTATAGCTTGTCTTACTTCTTCATCAATACCATTTTCATTAAGTTCTTCAGCAAGTTTTAATAATTTTGCTCCTGATAAATTATTATTTTCATTTTTTAACAATGTTATAATCTGTAATATTATTTCTTGATCCATGAATCTATTTCTTGCTTTATCTGTTATATTTATAGAAGTTTTGAAAAAATCCATGTTTGATATTTCTGTTAAAAAACTTCTCATATTATGCCCTATTGCAACTCTTGTATATTCTATTTTTCTTAAAGCTGTTCCTGAATTTAATCTTTTAAACATTTCTTCAATTTCTATTTCTGTTATTTCTTTAAAAGTATAAGATGCAATATTTTTTGAATTAAAAATATCTTTTATTTCTTCATTTAATTCATTAAAAATTTTACCTTCAATTTCAATAGTTGTTTCTGTTATATCGTCATAATAATTATGAACATTTAAAGGTATAGAAAATTCATTATTGGCATATTCAATAATTGCTCTCATTCTTTGTTGTCCATCTAATACATTAATTATTTTATCATTATTATCAACAAAGTATAATGGAGGAATAGCATAATCACATATTAAAGAGTGAATTAACATTCCCTTTTGTTTCTTGTTCCAAACAGATCCTCTTTGTACTTCAAGATTAAAATTAATTAATTCTGCTTCCTCTTTCCTCAATAATTCCTTTACATTAATTGGTCTTGTATGTTTCTGCATTTTGAAAACCCTCCTATAAATATTATTTTTATTGTGTATACTAATACTATATGCTTCTTTAATTAGTTTGTCAATAGTTTTTGTTCAAATTATTATTTTTATTATTATTCTTCTTTTGTTATATATGCATATATATGTGTTTGTGTTTTCTCATTATAGTACATATACCCTCTATGATCTTTAAATCTTTTTATATCATATTGAAATTCACTTTTGTAATATTCCCATGTATTAAAATTTTTATTAATATATTGTTCTAAATAGCAGACTAAAGCTATTTCTGGTGGTAGAGTATATGTTTTTACACTATTAAATAATCCATCAGCATCTAATGTCTTTATAGTGCTTGTTACACGTGTTTTAATTGACTTACTGTTAACGATTGTATTCACCTCCTTGCATATGAAATCTATGTTTTATATGCTATTATAATATTTACTTTATTATTACTTATTTTATTAATCCCATTACTGGTATTTCAACTTTAATAGAATCCTTACCTATATTTTTCATAAATTAATACCTCCAATTTTTAAATACAGTACAAGCAAGCAATTGATACCTGCTTGTACTAAAAACTTTACTGTTATACTATATAATTATTAAATTATTTTGATTAAATCATATCTATTTAAATAATCTTTAATTACAATTGCTTCGCAAGCTTCAATATTAGTAGATTCTTCTTTATTGTTATTTGTTGGTAATTTTGTTAACCATATTATTCGTGCTTTAATATTTCTATTGTTTAACAATTTAATTTCATCAAACGCATTTGATGAGGGGGTTATTCTCTCATTCCAATTTGCAGTATCATTAAAATCTATTTCATAATCTGGAAATTCTATTTCTGATCTTTCAATTACATATGCTCTTTGACATTCATAATCAAATTTTAAACAATCTTTTAAATAATCACTACCATTTTTTTCAATCCAATTATTTTTTTCTTTTTCTATCTTTTCTTTTGCTTTTTTTGCTTCCTGTGTAATAATTTTTTGTTCTTCTCTTTTTGCTATATGTTTATTTTTTTCTTCTTCATATATTAATAAACATTTTTGTAATTCCTTTTCCATTTCAGGTTTTAAACTCAATAACTCTTTTTTCATTTTATCAAATAAATTTATTAATTGATCAAAAGTTTGTTCATCATTAAAATAAAATAATTCTTCTTTATCATGTGTTAGATATGGTTTTTCTGATTCATAATAAGTCCAATCTGATGTTTTATAATTAAATGAAACATTTTTATTTTCAATTTTCCATTTAATTTTTTTTACTTTTCTATACTGATATTCCATTTCAACATGTCTACTATCAAGAATTTTAACATATTTTTTTTCAAATAATATTTTTAATTCTTCCGTTAAAATTTCCTTTTGTGCGAACTGTTCTGTTACACCATTTCCACCATTTAACAAATTTCTTTTTCGCCCTTCTTCCGATAAACAATAATTAATTCTTAATGTAATATTTTTCATATTACGCTCCTTTTTGCAAACACACGTTTGCATTTTTTATTTTAATTAACACCTGTTAATTAATTACTTTTATTATATCATAATTTGTAAATAAATTAAAAAATTTATTTTTTTGCTCTCATATAAAAACCTTATTTTATCTGATGATTTTCTACTTCTGTTATAATATCTAATATTATTCCTGTATATCCTATAATTCCATGCCATGATAAATAATCATCTAATCCTCTCCCTTAGGAGGCAAAAGGGGATTGCTCCCCTTATATTATTTCCCACTCATGCCAATTAAACTGATGAAGCGGATAAAGCACTTCTGAAACATCAGCGTTAGGGTGGGCATCAAAGAATTTTTTATTAGTGCCATTAATCCCAATGTTGTCACCTGTGCCGATTACCTTTTCAACATCTCCGTTTTCATGTTTGATTGTCATTCCTGCTAATATCTGCTTTTTATTTTTATCGTAATACATATTTTTACTCCTTTCGGGGGTATAAGCCCCATATATTATTTTTCAACCTTTATTAACTCAAAAACATTTTCATTCCTTAACATATTAACAAAACAATAAGCATATTTTTGAGTTTTTGTATTTAATGCTAAATAACCGCTATTATTTTTAAATATATATAATACGTCATTTATTTTGTCCATGTTTGTATTAACTAACATTTTCCCAATTATACGATTGAATTTGCGTGGTATTCTATTACCCATAACTTTCACCCTTTCGGGGGCATAAGCCCCCACTATATTATCTATTAGCCCAATAACCCCTGGCAGATACGTTACTGCTGTATTTTTTCCAATACGTTTTTAGCCTTTTCTTAAAATCTGCCTCAACTTCTTGCAACGCTTCGCTGACTGCGTTTATTTCCTCGTCGGTTGCTTTTATATAATTGTCTGGGATTACATCTTCCCATTTTGACAAGCTTGTGACTGAGCATAATAAGCCGTTTGTTATATCTCCTGTATACTGTGAGATTATAAAATAATTATATTTACTTGTGTTTAATTTTACCTTTAGATGTTTTGTGTTGTAACGTTCAAAATTATCATAATTTCTGTCTGGGCTTTCTGTTTCGTCATCATACCACATTGTTTTTTCAATTGGCGGTTTTGAGTTGCAGCAATCAATAAATTTGCCATTTATAAAAATATATTTGCTACTTTTCATACAATACTTAATCATTTTTTCATTTCCATGCCATTCAATAGATAATGCCTTTCTTAATTGTTCATTTTGTTCTTTAGTCATTTTTCGCATAATTTCTCCTTTCAATTTCCCCACGAGGTAGTAACAAAACTACCTCTTGCTATTTCACATATCACAAATAACATAAATGTTAGTAACATGATATAGAATACTGCCGATAAAATGTAATACGATAGTTTGTATTTCATAATATACCTCCTATTTATTTTAGTAACATTTGTAAATCCACTTAACATTTGAAATATTCTACCATCTTTTTTAATATGCAATGAATTATTTTTCATTTTTTAATTCCTCCCTTCCAATAAAATTATGGTTTCATATTATTAAGTATGATCATAAGCACTTTTTGTACAATTCTCTATTGTTGTACTTCCTCCAATATGTTTTTCTTTATATACGTATGTTCCACAATTATAACCCATGTTGACACGTAAAATAAGATCAAAACAACCTTCAAAATTTTTACTTTCAATTATTTTGTACATACCTGTTCTTTTCCCTTTTTTAATAATAAATGTTTCATTCAGCTTTGGTAATTGTCTTCCTATTTCTTTATAATTGTCTATACTTATCATTTTTTAACTCCTCCTATATGATTTCATATGCGTGTTGTTATATGTTATGTGTTATAGAGTAATTGCTGTTAATATGCTTTTAATAAATCGGTGCTAATAGGATAAAAGTCTCCTGTTTCATTATTGCAAATACAATCAACTATGTTAAAATCTCCGTCAAAACAAGGACATACAACTGTATAATATCTACCATTAATTTTGTGTACATATTCATATTTTATTGTTTTTTTAAATTCATTTAAAGTCATATTCCAATAAAAAGGATTATGTGACCAATGTAGTAAATACGACCTATTTGCTATTATTTTTTTACTCATAATATTTTACCTCCATTAATTATATTAATTTTATTTACGTGTTATATATAAGTTGCTGTTATATAAATTACTCTAATGTATCACACATTAATTGATATACTTTATTTTTAACTTGTTTGTCTTCAAGAAGTACCTTACAAATTAATATATTTCTCAATGCTTGATATTCTTGATCATTGGGTATTTTGTTCTGCTTTAAATATAATGCTTTTGCTTTTTGGTTTAATTTTTTCCATAATGAAGAATTTTGTATTATCTTTTGTATTTCTTGCATTTGTAAATCATTAAATTTTGTCATTGTTTTTACTCCTTTTATATTATTTTTATACGTGTTATAAATTATACTCTGTTATATATTGTCATTAATCATTAATTTTTCATAATTTAAAATTTGATCATATGTTAACCATTCTGGTTTTTTATCATGTGGAAAATCATTCCATAATACTTTCATTTCAATTATATGTTTTTGTTCATCTTTATAATATAAATGTCCTTTATATCTATTACCATAATTTAAATAATATTCACAATCACCTTGCAATCTACTAAGTATCATATAATCAATTTTATTAGGACTTTCAATATATTTACTGTTATATATTATTGTTATATTTTTATTTATAGGATAACATGGATCTCCGTCTATTTCATTTCCACAACTGTATAATTCTGGTATATCATTTTTATAAGATCTATCGTTTAAATCTTTAAATAATATACCTGTTTCAATACATTTATAAACAGGATTCCCAAAATCAATTATGCCTGTATATTCCATTGTTCTAATGTTATTATTTTCCATTTTTAATATCCTTCTTTCATAATTTTTTATTTTATTTATTATTTATATAACTTGTTCAAATGTTTCTTCTTCTTTATTTAAAATAACTATTTTACTATTAACATTTGTCATTTCAAAAGTTCCCATGTTAAGATCAATTGTTTCATATACTTTACTGTTAATCCATTCTTTAAAATTTTTACTTTTACTATCTTTTGAAAATGACCAATGTGGTGATGTTATACAAACAAGTATACCTCCATTTTTTAACATTTTGTAAGCATGTTGTAAATGTTCTATATCTTGATTATGGCTAAATGGTGGATTCATTATTATTGCATCATAATAATTATATTTATTATATTGTAAAAAATCATTTGCAACTATATTATGACCTTTTAATTTTAATAATTCTTTAAAATGATTCATGTATTCTATACAATCAACATTATTTGTTATTTTTTTAATTTCATCTGCTATATTTCCAATTCCAGCGGAAGGCTCTAATACTATACTGTTATTATCTATATTAGCAAGTTCAATCATTTTATCAACAATATTTTTAGGTGTAAAATTTATATCTCCTTTTTGTTGCATTTTATATTCCATTGTTAATTTTTTAATTTGCTTTTCTGTTGTTGATTCAAATTTTATACATTTTTTATAAATTATTTTGTATTCATCTATAACATTATTTAATTCTAATGTATTGTTAATACCCTGTTTTTTTAATCTGTTTTGCTCTTTTGGAACTTCCAAATTATACCAATTATCTTTTGGTAATTCATTTTTAATATATGGAAATTCAATTATAATTGGATATTTACTGTATTTTCTAATATAATATTGATGTATTTTATCTCTAAATGTATTAATTATCAATCCTTTTTCTAATATTGTTAATGTATTGTTAATTAATTTTTCTTTTACATGTTCTAATATTTTTACATCAATTTCCCATGATTCAATTTTACTTTGTCTGCCCGCTTGTTCTCTTATTCTTTTATAAGTGTTAGTTTTATAATCTCCATTTAAATTATCAATTTTCTTTTCTAAAGTTTCAATATTTTTATTAATTTTTTCTAATAATTTTGTATTGTCTTTTTTTGATTGCTGTTCTTTTGTTTCTGTTATAGTAGTACCTTCTATATTATTAATATCATTATTCAATACATCTGAAGGATCATATTTAAATATAAACCCATGCTTAAATTTACTGTAATACCCTTGCAACTCTCTCATTTTTGAATTAACTTTTTTATACTCTTCTTTATCTAATTTATTTTTAATTTTAACCACCCATAAATTGCTGTTATCTCTTGTATCAATATCCTTAATAATATTATATTTATTATTGTTTGTTTGTTCTTGTGCTTGTTTTTCTGTTGGTTCTGTTACATCACTGTTATATTGTTTGTTAACATTCTTTTTTATATCTTTTATTTTTACCCATTTTTCTATTTCTTTTGATTCTTCTATTTCTTTTAATTCATATATTTTAGTCTTACCTTCTCCAATTTCTTTTTGCAATTTGATATCAGTTTGATAATATCTTTTAGAATTTTTTAATTTTTGATATCCTCTTGAAGCACTTCCAACTAATTCATAGGTTATGCATTTTATATTTTTATTATTATTATATATATGCACAACCCTCCAATAATGCCCATGATATGACATAGACAATAAATCCCCTTCTCGTATGTCTGTTCTATCTGCTACCTGGACAGGCTTTAAAACTTTTTTAGTTTCGGTTATTGTTACTTTTTTTAACTTGTCTTGCATCTGTTGTTTTAATCCTTCCTGCTCTCCTGTCTTTGTTCCGTCACTCATTACTGGCTTTTTATTTATAATTATTTCTAATTTATTAATAAAATTTTCAAACTGATCTATTAATTTTTGTTGTTCTAAATTTGGTTTTGAGGGTTCTGTACAATCTCTATATGTATTTGATTTATATTTCATCTCAAAACAATTATATTCATAAGGTAAAGAACAATATTTATATATCCCAGTACCTTTTGCTAAAATTGCCCCATCTTTTTCAATATGCCATTTTGTATTTTTTGAAATATCTCCACTTGCTTTATATATAGGATATGTATCAATTATTTGTTTTGTTGCTTCTCTTTTTTCTTGTTCATATTTTTCATTTGCTTGTAATTTATAGATCATATTTTGAGCGTTTTCTTTTTCTCCTGTTGTGGCTGCTTGATCATCTCTCAAAGCTTTTAATTTTTCTATTTTAGTATTGATATTTTTATTCGATAATTCCATTGTATATTTTGTTATTTCTTTACCGCTATTTTCATTCCCATAAGTATCAACAACTAAAGTAAACCCATTTTTTGTAGCTATTCCATCCCAATAAGCAGGATCATAGTAATCTGTCATACTGTCACTTTTATCTTTTTTATATCCGTATATTTTCCAGTCTTTACCTTTTAATGCGTGACATATTTTAACTTTTGCTTCTCTTTTATCTCCGTAATATATACCCATTTTTAAAACCCTCCATTTTATTTATTTTTATACTCTTTGTCTTGCTCTATTAATTATTTTTATTGTTATTACTCTTATATAATATCATGTATGTTTTGTATTGTCAATAGTTTTTTTTAATTATTTTTAATTAAATTATTATTTTAATTATTATATGTAAAACCCCTTTGTTTTAGGGGTTTATATTCAATTTTTTAAATTGCATGTTGCTGTTTGTTATTTATAAGTGTATCAATAAAATATTTTTCTAAATTGGTTATAAGCTTTCCTGTAATAGGTTTTTTGTATAATATTGCTTTTCCATATCTAATTATTTCTTTTTTAATGTGAATTGATATGTATTTTGCTAATTTCAAATTTAACTTATTAATAACTGCTATTTTAATTTTGTGTAACATATCTAAATAACCTCCTTATTTAATAATTTGTTATAAATATATGTCATACCCATAGGAGTCACAAGCGTTTGAGATACCCTTTCACCATCATAACCACGTCTATTAACGCTCCTTAATTTAAAATATCCTTTTGTCATATAAATTTGGTAAGGTGCATTATCATATTGCAATATTTTTGATTCTCTTAATATTTTAAATAATGTGTTTCTTCCAATATCTAAAATTTTAGCAACTTCATTCATAGTCTGAGCGTTTTTTATGCCTAAAAATTGATCATATTTTTTTATTTTTGGTTTCATAATTTCATTTTCTTTTAGGAGTTTAATATTTTTTTGTTGTTCGGTTTTTAAATTAGTTGCAAGTTTTATAAGAAAATCAGGATTGTATAAAACTTTTTCTATTGTTTCAGGTGTCATATAAGCGCCATGCTTTCTAACTGATTCTACTACATTCCATACCCAATCCATGAATGCGTTAGCTTTTGGCTTCTTTGAATATCTGCATATTTCATATATGCCCTTAATTGTGTAAAGGTATGTGTTATAAGCTTTGCCATCAGTAGTACCCAATTTGGTTACAACTGAAAATTGATCTAATCTGTTTTTATTTCTCTCATGTATTTTTTGAATTGCTATTCTTGGATTAGAATAAAATAAAGCTGTTCCTATTTGTTCTCTTGTCATCATGATCTCATTGTTATTATCATCATCTTGATAAAAATCACAATTGACATCATTGAAATTTTTTGATACAATTAACTTTGTCATGAATTAGTACCGTCCTTATTTATTATTTAAAATACTTGTTATTTTGATTTTTATTTAAGGGTGGTATTACTTTTATTCTTATTAATTTTTTTCATCTCCTATATTTTTTATTTACCAGTTTAAATTAAAATCTTATGTACAAATGTATTTTATATATGTATTATATAGTAATTATAATTGAATGTCAACAATTATTTTTGAATATTTTAAATATTTATTTTATATATTCAATTTATAAAACTCTTCAATTTGCATATTTAATACTTTTGCTATTCTTAATATTGTTTCAATATTTGGATTTGTTTTATTTGCAACAATTAAACTTATAGTTCCTTGATCAACTCCTGCTTTTTCTGCAAGCCATTTTTGTTTTATTCCCCTTTCTGTTAATATTTCTTTTAATTCATTTTTAACCATTATTTAATCACTTCCTTATATAATACTATCATTTTAAATGAAAGTATTATTTCAATATCTATATCATATCAAAAAACTTGTTTGTTATCAATATTATATATAGCTTTATTAGCTTTATAAAGATCCTTTTTTAATCTTATATGTATATGTAATTGCGCTATTTCATTAGGTAATTCAGTTATTTTTTTATATTGCACGACTTACAGTAGACCTTGCAATATTATCAAATAAAATAGTTGTCTTGGAACTCCTCCTGTTCTGTTAAATGCTCCACCATCACTACAAAATAAGTCTATCACATAAAATTTAATATCTATCGGCTGCTTACAATATTATTTATACTATTTGTATAATATTGTATTTTTTTATCAAGTATTTGTATTATTGTTTTGTTATCTGTTTCAGTTAGTCCTAATTTATTAACAATATGTTTTGTATATTCAAATAAATATATCCAATTTTTCATACCTTTTTTTAAATATTCATTCATTACCTTTAATTACCTCCTGTTATTTTATTTTAATTCTGTTACTATAATGTTTATGTTATATAATGCCAAAATAATAAATTAAGACAAACAGTATTCAATAGCTTTATTTAATCCATACACAAGATTTTTATTATTATTTATATCTTTTTGCGTTAAATTTAATGCGTTTAGTGTCTGTTTAAGATCTCCTGTATAACTATATTCATGATTAGCTAATTCATAAGAAAACATTTCAAATATAAAATTATCTCCTATTACATCATTATTGATTGCTTCTTGCATTTCTTGATCATGCTTTTCAAACATATCTTTTAATTTTTTTGAGTCTGTTTTTTTATAATACCCTAGTGTTCCTTTAAAACTATATACCTTGTCTATTTCTGTTTCTTTTAATCCTAATTTTTGCATACCTTCTTTAAGACTATATATCTTGTCTATTTCTGTTTCTTTTAATCCTAATTTTTGCATACCTTCTTTAAATTGTTTTTGACTGAATGCAAACATCATTGGAAAATTATTAACCTCTTTTTGATGTTGTTCTTTTAATTCTAAATATTCGTTCATGTTATAAATTCCCTCCTGAAATCTCATTTTAAAAACCTCCTATAAATTTTATTTGAGTATTTATTAAATACTTTATATTACATATAGTTAATTGTTTATAAAAAACAAGTTAGATTTTAACTATATGTAATGGTAAAATATTTAATTAATTTATTGAGCAATTTTCAATTTTTCTTGATCTTGTTTATTTTCATTATTTATAATATCCGATCCATATGTACTTCTTATTTTATCCATATCCCAATTACTTCTATGTTTTACATACCATGATGGAGAATAATACCATGTGTGTTATGTAAAGTATAAATGTTAAATTATTGCTTTTAATGATCTTATATTTTTTTGTTCTCCATTTACATAAATTTGTAAATTATAATAAACATTTCTTGATGAGCTACTGCAAGATTGTTTTATTTCATACACTTTTTTATTGAATTTAAAATTAAAGTTATTAATCCAATTTAAATAATTAGATTTATTATTACCATTCCAAAAATAACTATTTTTGAAACTGTTATGTGTTTCAATTGTATTTTCAATTTTTTTTCTTGTGTTGATCACTCTTACTTTTTTTGTTACTTTATTATTTGTCATTTTAAAAAACCACCTTTTTTAATATTTTTAAAGAATATTTTTTATAAATTTTATCCTTTATTGTCTATACAATATTTGGTAATATTTGATATATTGTATAGACTGAAAAAAACAAAACCTCTATAGGAAATATTGCAGTTACAATGATAATTACTTAAA
>Ga0307928_10002610_pt1 | contig 13847 bp, 16 predicted proteins | sample AceLakmetagen232_FD_201815 | JGI IMG/M metagenome (GOLD analysis project Ga0307928, IMG submission 201815) | Saline water microbial communities from Ace Lake, Antarctica - #232 | ecosystem: Environmental > Aquatic > Non-marine Saline and Alkaline > Saline | place: Antarctica: Ace Lake... | reverse complement strand
TTTTTATCAAAGAACAAATATCTAACTACAACTACAGTCTACAGCATAGCCGTTTAATGTCAACATATATTTTAAGATATTTTTTGCGTTTAATCAGGTGCTCTGATTAGCGGCAACAATGCACAATAATATCTCACGGGTGGACAGGGGTGGGATAATACGCCACTCGCCACCAGGTAAAAGTGTTACGTTTTATTTGATTCGTAACACGCTTCTATGGATAGTAACAGGTGACAAGGTAATACTACGCAAGCGCGGGATAATGTAGCGCGATACAACACCAACGCTTTACACAAGCTAGCGATTGCGTAAAGTTGTGCTTCTATGAATAGAAACAGGCGCAAAGGGCGGGGGGGACCCCATGACCCCACCCCCACCCCCATCGGCAGGACAGAGGGGGACTATCCTCACGTCGGCCTTTGCAAAAAATATATTCAATCCTTTTGCTATAGGGGCTATGCAGGCTCACGTCGGCCTTGGCAAAAAATATATTCAATCCGTATGGTGCCCCTGTAGCGTATGCCTCTATAGGGGGTTATACGTAGTTACTAATATAGTACAAGATAGTACTTGACAAATGCCAAATCCATGGTACTCTATAAGCATAAAAGGATATATTGTATTCTATCATATTATAGCAGGAGAGTATGAACATGTCGGTTACTGAACAAGCGGGAACAAAGGAGCGCCCGAACAAGTCGGGCATTTCTATTTATCTGGATGATGATGTGATTTTCCTGCTGGACAAGAAGGTTGCACAGCTTGACCGTAGCAGGAGTTGGTTTATCAACGATTCGCTTAGGAGGGATCTGGGGTTGCCGCCTAAGGTGTTTGGAGGTAAAGGATGAATAGCAAGAGGTACTGTGTAGAGTTTGATGATCGGGTATCTGAGCAGATAGAGACCATAGCCAGAGACACCGCCAAGATCCCCCCGGAAGAACTTATTGCGCTGTTGGTAGTTAAGCAGTTGGCCCCGTGGCATAACCTAGCAAGCAAGGAGAACATCAATGAAGGATGATAGCAGTGATATGTCAGAGGCTCTACAGGTCTTTGATCCAGCTAAGAACGGCCTGATGAAGTATAGACTCACCAAGACGGCTCTGGTAATGCCTGATGGCATGGAGTTTGCTACAGTTGAAAAGATGCTCCGTGGCATGAAGACTGCCAGCGATTCCCTGCGGTTCTGGCTGGGCGATCTGCTGATCTATGCAGAGCGTAACTTTGGGGAGATGTATTCCCAGCTCCTCGACGAGTCGGACTTTGCCTACCAGAGCTTGAAGGATATGATGTGGGTGGCCTCGAAGATTGCCCCTGTAGTGCGCCGAAATGACACTACTTGGTCACACCACCGCGAGGTTGCCAAGTTCGATATTACGAAGCAGCGCGAGTGGCTGGCTAGGGCGGTAGAGGAGAATATGACCGTTACCCAGCTGAAGGATGCCATCAACAAGGTCGAGAGCGTCAAGGAGAAGAAGGGCAACCGGAAGGTGGACTCTTACCGGGCAGCCCTGAAGACCATCCTGAGCTATGCCAAGGACTCCCCCTATCTTGACCAAGCCCTGTTTGATGACCACTTCCTTGACGGCACCAAGATAGAGCCTGACAAGCTGGCAGTGACGAAGATGGCTATAATCGCAGACGATGTATTGAAAGCCTATGGATAATCAATATGAGAGGTTCAAAGAAGTTCAGATGGACGGTCTACAGTCGGTATGTCAAACCGCTGCCTATACCGAGCAGGAGGGAGCTGACTCTCATAAAGTCCTCCCTCTGTCTAGACCCCAGTCATCCGTTTCCGCGCTGTCCGGGGAAGGGGTTCCGCAATGTTAAAGACCCGTTCATTCGCAAGCTGGAGGAAAAGGGCGACTTCAGCCATAGCGGTAGCAGGAGGAAGCATATTTGCGACGTGTGCCGGTGCAAGCGTGTTGCAGGCTGGGGCACGAAGCATTACGGTGTTGGTTACTGTTATTATCACGATGTTGATACGAGCAAGAGAGTGAGCAAAACTATGGCCATAGCATTACAACAGGGGTTTCCTTTGAACCCAATCAAGTACCGCTCGGACGATGAGTACGTTGATACCGTCCGGAAGATGGCAGAGGATGCTCACGGACGCCTAGACTTGAGCGATGAGCTGGTGCTGCTTCGCGCCCACATTCAGGAGATTGAGGACTTATACCGCAAGACAGGCAAAGATGCCATGACTATGAAGACCCCACATGGGCCTGCCGACATGACCGATGATGTCAAGCTGACGCATCTCACCAAGCTCATCAAAGCGGTGAGCGACCTGTCCCGCAATGCCTATATCATCACCGAGAGCGATTACGTCCACATAGACGAGTGCAAGAGCTGGCTGTGGGCCATCTACAAGATGCTCGATGATAAATGCAAGCGCCTGCTGACGGGAGAGCTTAAGCCCGACGATATGCTTCCCGCTTTCCAGTTTGGAATGAAAGAGATCGCATTACCAAAGACGGGGAGGAGAAACAAGTGAGAATACCGAAGACGTTAAAGATTGCAGGCAAGACATACCGCGTAATCTATGCTACCAAGATGTTAAGCAAGCACAACCCCCCACTGGCGGGTCAGTGCGTTTATCCTATAGGAGAAATACGTCTTTCTGAGAATATAGGAGAACTCAAATCTTCCAGAGCAGACATTGAACAAACGTATTTGCACGAAGTATGGCACTGTATTTGGAGCGCGCTTGGAGATGACAAGTTCTGTAACGATGAGCGACGCGCAGATGCTTTCTCAAGCTTATTGCATCAGGTGTTGACTAGCGGAAAGGGGCAGTTGGTTAAACCGTCATTAAAGAAGAAGGAGTCCAAATGAACAAATGCGATCCTAAGACTTGTGAAGGCAACCCTCAGAACAACAGCAAGGGCCTGTCTAATGGCTTTGCTAACTTCTCTGGATGTGCGTCCTGTCCTGAGTTCTTCCTTAAGCGTTCATTTCTCGGCCAAGAAATGCACACGACCACTCCGGAAGAGTGGAGAGAGAAGACCAAGAAATAGGCTTGGGTGGCGAGTCCGACGCTAGGATAGCCCAACGGGTCAAGCGCCCACCCGATCGGACAGGGCGAACAGCTTAATAGGCGGGGTAAATCAACGGTAGATTGCCAGCTTCATAAGCTGGAAGAAGGTGGTTCAATTCCACCCCCCGCTACCATTGAGCAGGGTGCGGTTAAAGCCCCACCATGCAAGTGACCCTTGTGTGGAAACGTATCTTGTCCCGTATGCGTCGCATCCAACGGGGCACATTTTATTAACAAGTAACAGGAGGTGACGATGTTCTTCATATCAAAGCGCAGGTTGCAGTGGATGATTAACGAGTCGAGCGAAATAATGGTACGGCATTATATGGTGGAGGCCGCTGAAGCTATTGTTCAGAAGGTGGTAGACGGTGTTCGCCTATCGCAAAGAACGCTTAACGCCTTGCAAGACGAGTCGACTATCGACAGCCTAGTCGCCCGGATCAACAAAAAGCAGTTGAAAAAATAAGTTAAAATAACTCTTGACAAACGGGCAATCGTGTGGTAGTCTTATTATCAAGAAACGGAGATAGTGTTTGTGCGGTTACATAGTACAGTTCAGGAATCTGCTGCGAGCCACGTCTACTCAAGGGCTTGACGACTCGTAACGTGAGACAGTCATAAGGGCTGCAAAAAATCTCACGGTAAGAAGGTAAGTCGGCGCAAGGTATTGGGATAGTTCCTTCCGTATCCCATGAAAGCTAACCGACGGGCAATCAAAGTGGTCCGAGGGACAACTAAAGGGATTGCAGGCGCAGATACACTGGTTGTGCGACTAACGAATCCTTAAGGATTCAAGGGCAGAAGCCCTTGGTCTAATCTAAGGGATTGCAGTTTAGGATAAAGAATAAGAATCTATAGATCATTGCTTCACTCCAAAACTAAGGCTCATAAGTTAATGCCCTCCCCAAACATCGCCCACGAAAAAATAGGTGCCTTCCTAGATAAACGCTTTTCAGGGCAGGTAGACGTTCATCCCTTCTGGCACCTAGAACCGTTCTCAGTTGAGAAGCGTGACCCATCTGTCTATGAACAGGCTAAGAAAGACGGCATTCAGCTAGACGATGCTGAAATGGTTAGACACGTTGGCCTAGACCCTCATCCATTCCAAGACGGATACATGCTGTCTACAGCTCAGTTCAGGGCGCTCCTAGCCGCTGGTCAAGCGGGTAAGTCGTATCCCGCACTAATGGAGATAGCCATTATGGTCTCCGGCGAGAAGCCACTCTCTTTACGATTCCCTAAAGGATATGACACGAAAGTCATGCGCGCCATAACCATCCCCAACATCAGGCGGTTTGGACGATTCGACTCATCCAGCGGGGCCTACATAGATCGAGACGAAACTGCTTCTATGCCTAAAACGTGGGATGAGTGGAACTGCGGAACCATCAAAGGTGTTGGCGTTTATCCTGACGAGAAGATATGCCCACCCGGCGGGGTGATCTGGATAGGCACGACCCATAAAGCATTATGGGAGATGTGGTGGCCGAAACTGTCCGACACCGTTCATAGTATCTTTCCTTCCGAGTTCAGGGATACCAAGCATGGTGTTGGCGGACTAAGCAAGGGCGAATGGACTATTCATTGCATCAGAGACACTCGCATCACTATCATATCATACGAGTCCGATCCGAAATCATTCGAGGCGATCACGACTCACGCCTGTGTCTTTGATGAAGAGGCTGCCCAGAAAGCCTGTGTTACCGCTGCCATCAATCACACGAAGTATTTCAGCATGGTTATGACCCCCTATAATGGGATGACATATACCAAGAAGATGATCTTCAATGACGACAAGGACGTAAAGAACAACGTGGTCTTTCACGCTACGAGCTACGACTCCCCGTACCTGTCTGCTGCGGATATCAAACATCGACGCTCCCTGATGGAATCGTGGGAGATCGGCGCTCGTATCTGGGGCTTGCATACCGAGGTCAAGGGCAAGCCGTATTATGATCGTCAGAAGATCAATGCTTGGATTCGTCGTTTCAAGACTCCGTATAAGATTGGCAGGTTCCTTCCATCCGCAGAGTTCGACGGAATCATCACCCGCCCGGAGCGCGGCAAGCCGGGGCTGATGTCTACCAAGGTACATCAAGATGATTGTGACCGCGAGAACGAATGCGACACATGGCGTATTTACGAGCCGCTCAATAAGACTTGTGCTTACTACTTGATGGCCGACTCGGCGGAAGGTAGCGATATCCCAAGCGAGGCCGGGGATGTGCTGGCCTCGCTCGTGATGCGGTTTCCTGACAAAAGCAAGAACGAGAAGTTCCCGCAGATGGTAGCGTCCCTTCGCAGCACAATGAAGACTGCCAACTTCGCACGAGTATGCAGTTATGCCCTGCGCTACTACAACAACGCCCTGCTGTGTGCTGAAGGCCCGGCTCGTGGTTCCTACAACGCCCTGTTCTATGCCGAACTATCCGAGTATCCATACTGGTTCCAGCAGACAACACTACGAGACTCCACCCGCAAGGCAAGGTCTACTCCAGGCTTTGATACGAATGCCGCTACCAGAGGTGCGATCTTTGATGGTATCAGGGAAGTCCTTGACGAGTACGACGAAAGCGAACAGCCAGAGATAAGAGACGAGAGCGTCCTGATCGAGCTGTCTGGTTGTATTATAAACGCATCGAAGGGAAAAAGCAGGCCAGATCATAGCGATTCTTCCACGCTTGATAGCTCTGTGTGCTTCGGACAGGCTCTATACATCTGGAGGCACTATCCCAAGCAGGTTAAGAACAGAATGCCGAAAGAGGAAGACGAAGGCTTCGTATCGCGATTCATAAACTTCTATAACATCAAAGACACAACTAAGAAGAATCCAGTCTGGCTAGGCGAAGGGATAGAGACCTTGCGGTAGAGAAAAGATAAGCAAAGTTTTCTCTTGACAAATGGCCTTGAGCGTGGTATCTTAAATGCAGAGGTAAATTATGGCAACAAAAAAATCTGACTCATCTAGCACCGATGTCGCAAAGTACATGAAGATTTTCTCGGAAGCGTACAGCAAGTGCAGTAGCGATTACTCCCGACTCAAGACTCTTCAGATGTCATACGACAACTCCGTATTGGCTACGGCGTGGCCAACTACATCACAGATTCCTATAGCTTCGTTCTATGACATGGTAGAGAAGGCCCTGCCCAATGCTATGGATTATCTGTTTTCGGCATCTAACGCCATCCGTCTTATGCCTATGGAGGAAAGCGTCACAATGGATCAGGTGCGTAAGAGCGAGATGGCGCTATGGAACTTGCTCACCTATCGCATGAAGATTCAGCGCAATTCCATTGCCACCCTGAAGGATTGCTTTAAGTGCGGGGTTGGGTTTGGTATCGTAGAGCCGTTCTATGTCACCCCTCCGAGTTCATTCAAGCTCAACGTGTCTGGAGCTAAAGGCACGGCCCCTAAGTCTACTCGCGTAATGGAGCTGGGCGCGCCTAAGAAATCTCTTCGATTGAGATATGTAAATCCGGGCCAGATCGTTATTATGCCCGATGGAAGCGACTTTAACGGAAACGATCCCGTATCAATATCCTTCCTATTTGACATCTATAGTGAAGGCCAGTTCAGAGATATGTTCAACAAGGCGGCTGGCGACGGCGAGCGGCCCGTCCTAACCGGAAGCGTAGAGGACATAATTTCCGAATCGCGCTCTATTGGGTTTACGTCAGATACGGATATTATCTCTTTAATGAAGTCTATGGGTGGAAAGAATCTTACTTCATTAAAGCCAACTAGCGAACTAGTTCCGTGTTATATCCCGGTTCTGAAAGTATTTGACCGTCACAAGCACGTCTGGATTGCCAATGGCACTACCAGCATTTACGAGCAGGCTGATGAATACCAGAACATGCGCTGTCCGCTAATCAAGGCGTCGGCATGGATTGACAGCAATCGCTTCTATCCTATGTCAACCCCTGAGGCTTATCAGCGTATCGGCTGGGCGAAGAACATCGTGGTAAATCTGTTCCTCGATATGCTTACCATGCAGTTACGCCGACCCATCGTTTATAACTCTGACTTCTTCGATAAGGAACCCACCTTCGGGCCCAACGACAGGATACGCACCAGCGCGGCTGATGCTCGTATGGGAGCGGCCTTCATGGATGCCCCAAGACTCGATCCGGCGTCCATGACGATTTATGAGACTGTCAGCACTTTAGGTTCCAGCCTTACCGGGCAGAAGGACTTCATGGAGAAGAACTTTACCCGAGGCGGGGGCATGGCTTTTCAAGACCTGTTAGCAACAATGGAAGGAATAGAACGCCTCAAAGGGTCTATCCTAGAAATGACTTTCTTGGAGTCCGTTGCTCAACAGGCCTTGATCTATTTACAGACGAACATCGGGCAGGAAGGTGAAGTGGTCCGCACTCGTGAAAAGGTTAAGACTCCGGGTGGCGAAGAGACTGAAGAAATCAAAACGCTTACCGTCACCGAGAATGATTTATGTCATGCCTACGAGATGAGCCTTGACCTGCGTAGCAAGTATCGCAAGGGCGCAATGGAGCAGAATCAGTCGCTTGCGGTGTATGACCGCAAAGCTAAGTCTCCATACTTCGACCAATGGGAGGTTGCCGCCGACCATCTATGCCTGTCGGACGAAGAGGTGCGGCGTCAGCTGAAGAGCCGTAAGGATGTTGCCGCTATGCAGGCTCAGACTCAGGAGTTGGCTACGGAGCAGCAGGCCGCTAATGTAATGGGCACCTTACAGGGTGGAGCGCCAAAGAATGAACAGGGCGGAGCTGCTTCTGCTGTTGAAGCTCCTATTGGCGATGCCGGGCCTCTACCAGAAGGAATCTAATGCCAGATGCTTTTGATACCGACTTTTCTTTGGCGCAGAATATTACCGATAAGGCGAAGCAGAAAAATTCTCCTGATGCCCTCTTACAGTCAGCGACTAAAGTTGGAAGGATGAAGGTAATTTCCGGTTTCATAAATGAGCATCGTCCCAACTCGGCTGTTCCTGATATCACTTTAATAATGGCCATACGACAGCAGGAACAAGATCCAAGAGCTAGAGATCTAAGCGTAGGCGATGCTAAAGATCGCACGAGAGCCGCTGAGTATAGAAAATTAACTCCAGAACAAAAATACGCCCGGCGCGATGAATTCAACTCATGGGGTTCCATGCAGATCGGCAAGGGTATCATAGCAGATGTCAATGAAACATTCGGAACAAACTATACTCACGAGGATGCTTTTGATCGCATAAAGTCTATTGAGCTTTTCAGGCTCTATATGGCTAGGTATTCAAAGGAGAATTGGACTCAAGGAGAAATGGCTCAGAAGTGGAACCCAACCGAAAAGACAGGAAGGTATGTTCGCGAGGTGCTGGAGAGGAAACGCATAGAGGACGAAAGAGTGGCCAATAGTCCCAATAAGGATATAAATGAATCAAAGCCATACAGAACTGAGTGAAGACCAACTAATCTCCGAACATGCTCGCGTCGTAGTCTTAATCAGCGACGTGAAGGATGCCGTTGCGTTCTCTGATACTATTCTCGGCAAGAAGATATCCAAGCGGCTTAATGAAGACCTAGTTGCTATCCGAAAGAAGTACGCTACGATTGACGGAACTCCCGACGAGATGGCCTTGCTTTTGGCTAGGATACAGGGGCGCGAGAGAGAATTGGCTGAGCTGGTTTCCTATGTTTGTGGAAGTCGGCAGCTTTTAGAGCATTTGAATATGACTCTAGACAGACTTTCTTTGCTTCTTAAACGCAACAAGGGCAACACTTTGCGTTAATTGAAGTACTTATTTTGCAGATTTCTCTTGACAAAACAGATTTGTATGTTAGTTTAGATGTGTAAAGAAGAGAACCACAACAAAAGGAGATTCCAATGGGGGATACCACGGTTGATGCCGCTGCCCTAAAAGCCAAGGAAGAGGAGATCGAGAAGTTAAAAGTTGCGGTTGAAAAGGAAAAAACCCGCGTAGAAAACGCGGAGAAAAAGTTTGCTGATTGGGGAAATGAACTCGGGGAGATTCGCAAGGATAAAGAGTCCTTGAAGGAAACTCTCACCGAGGCTCAGAAAACCATTCAGGAATTGAAGTTAGCTGTAGCAGGTAGTGCCATAGCGCCAAAAGACGACGAAGGACACATCAAGGTACCGAAACCTAATTTGACCCCGGAAGATATCGAAGGTCAACTGAACGACGATCAGAAGAAAGTTGGCGAGAAAGTTTTTGCCACTTTGAGTGAAGCTGAGAAAGTTCAGTATGCCAGCGATCCCCAGTTCAAACTAGCGTTTCTTAAGCGACTCCAAGAGAACGCTCCCCTTGTCCCAAAGTCACCTTGGACCACCACTAAAGAGGCCACACCAAAAGGTAAGTCCGGCTTGGATAGTATCCTTGACCGGGTGTTTGCTAAAAAAACCCGAGCCTCATACGTTCCCGAAGGTCCAAATTCTCGCATACCAGTATCCGGGCTAGAAGAAGGCAAGCCGGAATATGTCGAGGACGACAGGGTACATTGAGGCCAATAATGGAGTCTCGTCATGGAAAGAGCACAAGGTACTTCACTCACCACTAATCCTTCCGCCATCGGAAGTTTTGAGTGGAATAATCGTTTTCGCGTCCAACTCTGGGAAGATCAGCCCGAGTCGGTTAAGATGCAGCAGAAGGAAAACGATTCCCAGCTGATTACGTTTATGAACAAACTCCCTCGCGCTTCGCGTGAGTGGACCAACCCTATCATGCGTTATAGCATTGATACGCGCCTTGACGGTTACACCAATCTGACGGTACTGGCGTCCGCTGCGGACACTTACCTGAAAGTTGATGACACCAATCTGTTGCGTGTCGGTGATACCATCCATCTACCGCAGAGTGGTCAGCAAATGCTGGTTACTGCGGTCAATACGGATGGCGCTTCCGGATGGTCGAATAACGCTGCTGTTGCGAATTGCAACGTTACCGTTAATCGTACCAAGTTGGGCGGACCTGCTGTGGCGGCTTCTCTTGGCGACGCTGTGTTGCCGGGCGCTCCGTACATGGGCGAGTTGAGTGAGTTGCGCGAAGGCACGACCACTTCTCCTGGTGAGCCTCGGTACAACTACATTACTCTGGCTGGTAAGTATTTCGCCATGAGTAAGTTGCAGTTGAATGCGGCCATGGCCAGCGACTTCGGGACGCTTCCCAAGGAAATGGAAAATATCCAGTTCCAGATGATGAGCGCTGTTCAGACCTCGCTGATGTTCGCCAATCGTACGACCTATTATGACGCTACCGAGAAGCAGACCTACGTTGGTTCTGGTCTCTCGTTCCAGTTGCAGGATCATACGCTTGATCTTGGTTCTCTGGGCGTTGCCGCGACTTGGCCGAACTTCAATGACTTCTTGGAGCCGACCTTCGAGTCGTCTTTGAGTGCGTTGAAGAAAGACCTGTTCGTTGGTCCGAAGCTGTTCCGCGACTTGCTGAATACGGCGCGCACGGCTGGCCGGACTGAAATGAACCCCGAAGGCAAGACGAGCTACTACAGTCCTGACCTCGGTTCGCTCACGTTCGACATTAGTACCGACTCCGGCAAACGGGTTTCGGTCCACGAAGAGAAATGGTCTCTGAAAGCTGAAGGCCTGAGTGATTGGGGCTTCCTCTTGGACTCGAATAACCTCGGTGGCGGTCAGTATAAAGGACTCGGCCCTCAGTGGTTTATGAACCTCCAGACGCCTTCTGAAGTTATGAAGGTCAAGCATGGGTTCTTCATGTCATGGGCGCTGAACGTCTTTGATACTTCCACCATGGGTATTATCCGTGGCGGAACGGTTCCTCTCATCAATCGGTAAACAATAACGAAAGGCAGGATTATGAGTAAGCCCCAAGAAACGAAAGAAACTCAAGATGTTACGAAGGAGGTTTCTTCTTCGGTATCCGCCGCGATACGGTTCTGGAGTACCCATAGCAGTTATAAAATTGTTACGGCGGGGCGCAATATCGCTTTCAAAAATCATGTCCTTGACCTGAAGAAGGACGATCCAGATGTATTGGTTGTAAGGAGCACAAGGTCTCCGTATATCCGTGAAGTCTTGGATCGTCCCTTCGGTAAGGAAGAAGAGTTGGCGAGATTCAATAAGTTTCTCAGCGACTTGATTTTCACTGGCGAACGAGGTGAAGCGAGTAAGCGTGGTGTTATCACCGTGCGAGCTTTGTTCCACGATCGCGAATGTGATGATATGATTACTGACGGACGCTTCGATCCTGACCGATTGGTTATGCGAGCACTAAAGACGAAATCGTTCAAAGAAGGAGTTTAAGATAATGAAGAAATTGTGTGTATTTTTTGGGACTGCCCTTGTGGCTTCGTCCCTTTTCGCTGGGTCTGTTACCAACGGGGTAACGTGGAATATTCCGTGGGGTGACGCTTGGAGGAAGGCGGCTGAAACTACGCTGACGGCCTATGAGACGGTAATCAATACCATCTTTTCGGGAGATGCCGACGTGATCGTCAAGAGCGTGACGGTTAACGACTCTGCCGATATTGGTACCAACCTAGCAGTTGGCGGGAAGACATCGCTTGCTGGCGAGTTGGAAGTCAACGCTAGCGACGTGGACATTAATATGACGCTGACGAATAACGCCATTACTATTGACCAGACCAACGCGGCTGGCAAGGCTGATGTTCCGTTGATTGACATTACCGATGCGAGAACTGGCGGGAACGCTGATGTTGCCGCTGAAGCCTCGCTGGTTATCACTGCCGCCGGTGCTTATGGCCTGTCGGTGGCTGATGGTATTGTCAATATCGAAGGTGAGATTGACGCGGCCGGTGACATCACGCTTGATCCTGCTGGTGACGACGTGATTATTGATGGCACGGTGGACGCTACGGCTTATACGGCTGATGCTGGCTCTGGCATTGACGTTAAATCTGCGGGTGCGTTGGATATTGGTAACACCACTGCCACAAGCATTGACTATGGTTCAGCATCCGTGACGGCGCATACGTTCACGTCTTCTACTGGTGGGACTGCGGCTTTTGTGGTTCCCGACACCAGTATTGGTGACGCTGAAATCAACGATATGTCTGCCGCTAAATTGTCGGCTGGCACGACTGCGAGCGCGATTGATCTGGCGTCCTGTACCAACCTGCCGAAAGTTGGTCTGGTTACGGCGGTTCAGGATAGCCTTGACCTTGCCGATACTGCGACTCAGCCCGGTGACGATTGGACAAATACGGTTAATGCCATTGCTGTAGCCACGGTGACTGACGGCGCGGCTCTAGGTGCGACCGCCCTGCAACCGGGTGTCATCACCTGTACGGGCGTGACTAACGGAATCACTAATTGTGTGGTTACGTTTGCTAACACGCTTGCCAGCGCGACTACGCTGACTGGGTGGATCTCGGAAACGGCTGGCGGAGCGGGTACTGCGGTTAGCTTGAACGCTGTTTCGGCGGGTGCCAATACGGTCCTGTTGTCCGCGAGCGACGAGTCAACTGTCGTATTCACCGGGCATACCGATGGCGCGGCGGAACTGGACATCACGGTTAGCGCCGCTGTTACACGCTACTTCAACGTGGTACAGCGCGACGGTGCAATCAAGAGTTCGGCGGCCATGATATTCGACGGGCCTTAACGCAATAAATTATAGGGCGGGAGTCTACAGGACTCCCTTGCCCTTAACCAGATACAGTTCAAATTCACATTAACAATTCGGAGGAAATTCCAATGAGTCAAATCGGAAATGGCAACGCGAACGCAATTTTCACTAAATCGGTTATGTTTGGCGATGACCAAGCTCCCATGCTTGCGTTTAACTATTCGCTTGGACAGCTCGACGAAGAGCTTGCCACGGTTCGTATTGGTAAAGCAACGCTGACGATTGATGCTAATGGCGGGGATACCAGTTCGTTCTTGAAGGTGCTGGTCACCTTGACGAAGTACGATCAGAACGGTGATGCCGGGACTAATGATACCTACACCCTGTCTGGTATCGCTACCGGGGATGAAACCGAATGGTCTGGTACTGCGCCGACCTATGTGTGCAAGCAGTCTACCCTGAAAGGTGCGATTGACAAGCTGAACGAAATCCCCGGCTTGCAGGTGTTTGCCGCCGATGCTCCGTTTAGTGCGCCGATCTCCAACGACGATTTCGTTGATACTGCCGTTCAGGATATTCCTTCCCAGCCGGGCAAATATCTCAAGACGCTGTATCGTGATATCGACGCCTATCTGATTGACACGGACAAGTTTGTCGCGTGGAAACGGATTGGGATTCCGGAAGTCCGTGATGCCGATTCGTTGCAGCTGATTGGCCTGGACGGTCTGTGTACCTTGACCAGCACGGTAAACGGTAAAGTTAAGATTTACCGTGATGACATCCGTGATTACGGCACGGAGTTCAACGTGACCTACGCGACCGATCGGGCGAACAAGCAGACCTATGTGGATAAGTTGCTTGTCATTGCTCAGACCGCGTATGTTGACAACAAGTTGGACGTTGCGCCGATAGTTCATTGTCCGCTCATTATCGAGCAGACGGCTACCGACTTGCTGACGACCACCCTGCGCGTGACTCTGAAACAGGCGACGATCTAAACGGTTATTTATTGACAGGATGGATCGGCGGTGTTTAAGTCCGTCAGGACGCAGCCGCCTTTCCGTCCTTGTCATTATTATGGAGGCAAAATGAAAAGATTCCTTACCGTTTTAGTCACACTTGCCTGTTTGTCGGCCTTCGCTCAAGATGCCTACAAGGGAACCGACTTTGGTTTCCGCCTATCTACCAATGTCACCGCTAAGACATACGAATGGACGAACAACAACGCTTATCCTTTTCGTCTGCTCAATATGTCATTCAAC
>Ga0307928_10002607_pt1 | contig 13862 bp, 21 predicted proteins | sample AceLakmetagen232_FD_201815 | JGI IMG/M metagenome (GOLD analysis project Ga0307928, IMG submission 201815) | Saline water microbial communities from Ace Lake, Antarctica - #232 | ecosystem: Environmental > Aquatic > Non-marine Saline and Alkaline > Saline | place: Antarctica: Ace Lake... | reverse complement strand
TTCCATCCTTAGTGATTCACGTGCTGCTAATTTGAATACTGCTACCTTTTCTGTTAATGTTAATACTGTGTCTCGAACTACTTTATTTTTTTTGCTCATATATTGGTTGTATTTTGTTTAATAAACTTAATAATAATACGGAAACTTGGTGCCCTTTTTCCTATAAATGGAAAAGGTGTTTTAAGAATAACATTTGAGAATCTTGCGAAAGATTCTGTTGTTGCGTCTTCTTTGATGAGTTCTCGTCTGTTTGATTCTGGGTCTGATAGATACGCATCTCATCTTTTGTTTTCTTTTTTAAATCCTAGGATCCAGAATACTGTGTTCGGAACTCTTATTTTTACTTCATTTTTATTATCTGTAGTATCTACTTTTGTTCCTAATGGGATAGTAAGTTTCATTTATTTTTTCAAATATAATTTATTGATTAGGGTTAATAATTCGACCTTACGGGGCATTAATTTTAATTTTATTCATTGTTATTATTTTTTAATTAATAAATGATTTTCCCATTTTAATTTATTGTAGGAAACAGGAAAACATATTTTAAATAGCCATATCGACCATCTGCATGCCATTAATTCGTCTACTCCATTCAAGAAATGACTAACTTCGTGTAATGTTGAAATTATACTTGGGTTAGATGTGTTACAGTAAATTGTTTTAGTAGTTGGATTGTAATAATATGCTCTTGATTTTGTTTTTATATGAACTTTATTATCTGTTAGTCTCATTATTAGTCCATATAGTTTTGCTAGTTTCTTTTTACTTGATATCTGATTCCAAGTTTTTATATGTTTTGCCTTCCATTCTAATATTATTTTGATAGTATCACCACTAAACTTAGGTTGTGTTTCTAATATTTCTTCTTTTGTAGGGTAAATTGTTGTCATATTAATGGAGTATCGGTTCGGGTTGTTTTTTTTTAGGATGTGTATTTTTCCAATCTTTATTGTGGTCGAATTCATCAAAAGGAACACGGTCATAATTAAATCCACAACTATAATCATCAAGGTATTCTTCTTCTAGGATCTTATCTTGATATAATCTTTCTGCTTCTTCTGTCATTGAATCCATTGTGTGCATGATTATTAAGAGTTGAGTTATATAATATCCTTTTGTTCCTTTACTCGGTTTATTTTGGATAAGTGAATCTGAATAACATTCTAATAATCTAAAAGCACCTCTTGCTTGTAGGTTTAATTGTAATTCTATACTACTAGCTATATCATATGATGCTTTGTTGGTCATTGATTCTGTTAATGTTTTTATTTGATTTTCTTTATAATTTTTTGTGTAAATAAAATTATCTTCTGTTTCGTCTAAAATATGATTAGGTTCAATTTCATGGTCCCATGTTCTTTTTGTAGGTATTTCTATTTTTTTAATAGAGGTTGCAGGTTCTTCATCACTAATTTCTCTTACTATTTCTATGTTTGATACTGGTAGTGTTATTGTAGGTAATTTAGAATTTCTTTCTTTTGATTCTTCTATTTTTTTATCTAATACACAATCTATACATTTACAATCTTTGTGGTGGTCTGTTTTTTTTGTTTTTAGTTCTTCTTTAGTTGGAGTTTGCATACATTTTTTACAGACACAAGTTACAGGGTGATCTTTTTCAATTGTTATTTCTTTTTCTAATTCAAATGGAAAGTTCTTTTTTGATAGTTTCATGTTTGTATCATTTACTTTAAATGAGTATAAACTATTAGCATCAATTGCTTCTCCTTTTCCTACACTAGATAATTTAAGTTGACCTTTTTTCTTATCTAAGTTTAAAGCTGCGGATACTCCGTTTTTACCAAAGAAAACTTTTATAGCTTTATTCGTTTTTTTATCTACTTGTAGTGCTATTAAAGCTGCTCTACTTTCTGTTCTAACTGCTTTTATTTTATTTTCTATGAATAGTGCCATTTCAATAGCTATTGCTTCTGAGTCATTGAATTTTTTAGTTTGATATGAACTATGATAACCAGCTCCTGCCATATATTCTGTTCTGTAGTAAAAACCTAGATCTGTATGTTTATCATATAGATTTAAATCATTTGCTACAATTCCATTATGGACTATATAGTAATCATATTTTAAATCTGGGTTTGTTATAAACATTGGATGTGTTTGTTCTAAAGTGTTATCAGTAGAAGTGGGTGTTCTATGATGAGCGATTATCATCTTTGCTTTTTCCATATGTAAATCTACTAAAAAACCAATAGGTTCACAATTTCTACTAACAGTGATTTTTCTTTTTTTATCTATCCGAATTGATCCAAAACCTTTTACACCTCTACTATATTGTTCTTGATATTGGTTTCTAATGAAGAGGTTGGCGTCTTTTGCTTTAATTATTTTTTTCTTTTTCTGTGTTTGTGTATTGAATTCTGCAATTATTCCACACATATTGTTTTTTTATTATTCATTATTATTGTTAAAGTTTTGAAATTATTAATTGTTTTGTGCGACCTGATTTATTTCATTTATGATGTTTTGAGTGGCATTTTTATTATCTCTTAAGCTAACTGAACCTGGATCCATTACAGCTTGTTGTTGTGATTGTTTGCTTTTTGTTAGGATTTGGAAAAGAATTCCTTGTGATGCTGTGGGTAGAGTAGAATCATTAGTTAATCGTGTTAGATTTTTTACATTTATTGTTTCTTTTTCTAATTCCCAAATAATTGATAAGAAATCTTTTATATTTTCTTTAATTCTCATATTATATGGAATTCCAATTGTGATAATTGATTCTTGTATGTTTTTTAATTTACCTGTTTTGAAATCTAATCTTGTTTCTGTTTGTATATCATAATTACCGAATTTACTATTCATTTTTTCAAAAAGGTCATCTATAGAACGTTTATCTAATTTTGTTTTAATTATTTCTGTTCCAGTTAAAAATTCTCCTTTTAGATTTTTAGTAATAATAGATTCTATTCCTTTTCTCATTCCGAATATACAGTAATTATTTTTTAATTTCCAATCGTATGCTGCTATTCTATCTTTTAGTGCTTCTGCGAATAGAGCTACGTTTTTATCATCATTGTAATGGATATTCATTACACCTTTTAATAAATCGAAATCTTTTTCTGCTGCTATTTTTTGTATTGTTTTTTTACTTGATAAGATTTGTGATTTCTTTGGAATGTCTTTACTTAAAAGATTCCAGCCTTTAGCTATATCGTAATTTACTTTTTCTTTATCTTTAATAACTTGTTTTGTGTTAAAAACATATTCTATTTCGTCTTTATATTGTTCATAAAATTCGAATGATTTTATATATTTTTTAACTTTCTTTATTATTCCTTGTGTTAAAGTATTGTAGTCTGCTATAGCTAAAGAGTGTAATGCTTTTCCTTGTTCTTCTGTTTGGTAAACAATGTCATTATATTTAGCGAAATTCTTAGGATTATTAAGAGCTTCGTTGTATACAGTAGCCATGTAAGCCAATGTTCCCATTGCTATTTTTGGTGTTGTTAACCATTCTGCTGAAGGAACTCTGAATTCTAGAGTATAACCTGGTGTTCCGTCATCATAATTGAAGTGATTTTTTATCAAGTAATCTTTCATGCTTCCATAGTTTTGCTTTATCCTCAGTCTTAGGTTTGTTTTATTTTCTGAGATTAATAGAGGTACATAAAAAGAAGCTAATCTTTTATGCATAGTTCTTCCTCTATCATTTTGCCAATCTTCTCCCTTTGGTATTTCTAAGTGGATGTGACCTCCGATGGAACTTAATTCTGATAATGTTGACAAATCACAAATTGTGATGTGTTTTGTTAATTCTTTAAGTAATCCTCCTATATTATTTACTACTTCTTGTGGATTATTATTAGCGTTAGGTCTTAGTTCTGCTGTTGATCCCATTCCATTTGTTGAGGCAGCTCCATCCCATCCTACTTCTCCATATTTTTCCATATAATATCCATGGTCTCTTTTTTCTAGATCAGGTTTATCATGAAACATTATTTCCATTGTTTCTTTTGCTATGCATTTTTTATTATTTGTTGACATTACAAACTCTGGATCTGCTCCTATTTTGAATGTGAAATTTTTTGTTTTAGACATAATGAATTTTTAATTATTAATAAAATTTTCTAAGAAATAATTAATAGCTAGGCTATTTTCATATTCTTCAGGGTGGTTTTGGAATGCTACTATTGGATATTTTTTATGGGTAAATCCTTCTATTACTTTATTTGTTCCCATTGTAATTTCTAAATCTTTATAATTATTTATTATAGTTTTAGTTTTTTCTAAATGGAAATCTACCTTACCTGTTACAAAATCTTCTATTTCTACATTTGTAACATATTCTCCATCGGGCATATAAGTAAAACCTTGGTGATGGAATGAATTAGTTAGTAGTTTTCCGTTTTTTTCAAGTCCTTTTTCTTCACAATATTTTTTAAAGTTTCCAAACAAATGAACTCTATGCATAGGTTCTTTTCTTGTTTGAACATCACATCTTGGTCCAGCATGTATTTCATCTGTAAAAGATAAGTCTTGGTGAAAATAATTTAATCCTAATATGTTTCCTAATAATTGGAATCCTTTACAGATACCTAAGATAGGTTTATTTTTTTTAATAAATAGTTTTATTAATTCTACTTCAATATAATCTCTGTTATAACTAAAAGAGCTTGAGTCTGTTATTTTTTTATTAAGTATCACTGGGTTTACATCGCTTCCTCCTGAAATTATTAATGCGTCTAATTTTGATTCAATCATTTCTACATGTTTTTGAATATCTTCTTTTTGTTCTTTTGATATTATTTCATTTTTTAATTCAAAAATATTTGGAATCATTATTGGAGTTGTATTTTCTGTTGTGAATGCTTTTACGTAAGATTGATTAAGAAAATTTTGAGTCTTACTTTTTGAGGTTGTTATACCTATTAATTTCTTCATTTTTTTGTTTTAGTTTTAGTTTTTAATAATCTTTCTATTTTTAATTTAACACTATTTCTAGTATTTTTAATTAGCTTTATTCCACTTCTTCGCATTATTTGTGCTACGTAATTTGTTTGAGTTTCAGTTAATCCTATTTTTTCTGCTATTTCTGTGTTGAAGTGATTTGGATACATTTTTTCAATAGTATCTAGTATTTTTTTTGTTATTTTAATATCTATTCTTATATCTTTTCTATTTTTAAATTTTGGATTTTCTTTATTAAATTTCTTTTTTCTTTCTTCTTTTGTTATGTTTTTATTTATCATTGAATTCATTTAAGTAGATTAAATCTTTTAAGCTTAATTCATCACAGTATTTTAACATAACAGCTGGTTTTTGCCATAGGAATCCATCGTGAACAAAAGCTGTTCCATCTTTTGTTACAAAGTTAACAACTCCATATTTTGAATTATTTTTTTGGTCTTTTGTTTTTGCTGATCCTTTTATTCGAACAATACTTCCTTTTTTAATTCTTTTGTCATATAAGTCAGGTTGATTTGTGTTAGCTGTTGATGCGGTTACATTTATTGTAGATGTTTTTTTATTTGGATCTTTTATAATCAGATTTAATATTAGTTGTATTAATTTTTTCATTTGTTATATTATTAATAATAATTTGATGTGTAGTATAGAGGAACCTAGATATTTATAGTTGATTTGATTAAAACGTAAAAACTCTGCTTGTTTGTATTAGATTGTTTGCCATAATTATTTTTTAAGTTATTAGTTAAATAACTTATTGTTCGATTCCCACTTACCTCCGCCCCTCTAGTTGGGTTTTGTTCCTCTATACTACACACCATTGTGGTGTGTAGTTGTTATTATAATGCGAATAAGAAATTTCCTCCTCCTTCACCTATAACTGTTGTAGGAACTTGTGCTCCTCCTTTACCCCAAGCATCAATCCATTGTAGATTGACATAGTCTTTTCCTCCTTGTTGAGTAATAGCACTTGCTTGAATTTTAATAGCTTCAGCTTCTCCTCTTGCTTCTGCTATTCTTTGATCAGCTTTAAATTCTTCGACTTTTAAGTTGTTTTTCTCTGTTAGAGCATTTTGTTCTGCTGTAACCTTAGCTTCGATAGCTTGATCGAATTTTTTTGAAAATTCAAAATTAATAATAGCAACATTACTAACGAATAAATGTTCTTCTGCTAATCTTTCTTTAATCATTCTTTCAACAACTTTTTTAACCTCTGGTCGTTTTGTAATTAATTCTTCAGCGTTAAATAATGCGGTACTAGCTTTAACTGAATCTTGAATTGTAGGGTCGATAATTCTTTCTTTATAATTCTTACCAACTTCTTCATATAATAATCCAGTGTCTGATGGAATAATATTAAAGTTTAAAGCGATTCTAGTTGTAACAATTTGTAGATCTTTTGAAGATGCTGATGCACCTACTTCTACAACTTGAGTTTTTGTTTCGATTTTAATTACTTTTTCTGCAAAAGGTAATTTCATGTGAAGTCCAGGTTCAAATAAACGATTAACGTCTCCAAATCTTAAAACAACACCTGTGTTACCAGCTTTAATTATGGTGAAGGCACTGAAAACAATAATAATAGCTATTAAGAAGCCTACAAGTCCTGTGATTGTTTTAATTATTGTTTTTGTAATTCTTGCACTTTTTTGATCGAATGTTTTATTCATATTAATTAACAGTAAGATGTTAGCTATTTAATTTCACTTATTTTTAATTGACTGTTATTTATTATTAAGTATTCATTTTTGTTATCTAGTATATCTATAAATATGACTTCTTTATCTAATTTTATTTTTTCATGATGTGTGTGTCCTACAATTTGTTTAAATTCTTGTAGATTATTTGACAATAAAGCACGTGGTCGTACCCATAAAGGAGATTGAGTTATACTATCTCCTGTATTATCTAATGGATTACTTGGTGTAAATCTAAATATATGTTGATTTTTTTCAAAAGCTGTGTTTATTGAGTCGCTTATGTTATTTAAATCTATTTTGTTTTTTTCTGCCCAAGTTTTTGTGATACCTGCGTGTGTAAATATAAAGTTTTCATATTTGAAGCATATTTGCATTGAGTTGAATGCTTTTAATAATGCGTGTTGTATTTCTGTTTTATATTTATGTTGGTATCCAGAATATCTTTCTTTAGTTAAAGGTAGATATTGGTAATCATGATTTCCTAGTAATAGGATAACTTTTTTTGTATTTTCAGATTTTAATTTTAAGATATTTTTAAAGTTAATCATTTGTTCTTGATAAGGTATATTAAAACTATCAAAATAATCTCCTAGAAAAATTATTAAATTTGCATCTTTATTTTGTTTTACGATTTCTTCCCAGATATTTTTTCCATGAATATCTCCTATTGCTATTATTTTCATATTACCATTCTTTGATGGTTTTTTGATCTTTGAAGTTTTCTGCATTTTGGAAATATGCTAAGACTTTTTCTTTACTTTCTGTTTCTACTTCTAATGTTTTATATCCAGCTGATTCTTCCATTCTTGTTACTGTTTCAAAATCATCTTTAGGCATTTCCCAGATTTCTCCTGGTACATCATTATTTCCTTTTGTTAAAGCTGGATATGAGCCTAATGAATATAGATTTCCTTTAACTGTATCTTTTTTTATGAAAGTTGAGTTTCCCATGTAATAAGAATTAAGACCTCTTCCTTCTTTTAATGTTCCGTAAACGAAAACTTTAAATATTTCTTTGTTATCCATTTTTAATAGTGGTGTTTAATTATTAAGATGTTAATATAAATCTTCTTCTTGTTTGGGTAACAGAAGATCACAATTTGCTATGTCTTCATAACTTGCCCATTTTAGACAACTTTTATATCTTTCAGCTTTGATTTTTTCTATTGTTTCTGTTTCTTCTAATGTAGTTTCAATGTATTGACTACAACCTTTTAGTGTGTTATCTTCTTTACATTTTTTAGGTTTAATACTAGAAAATATAACTAATAATAATATTCCTATTATTGCTATAATAATTAGTAATTTTATTAATGTAAATCCTTTATTGTTTTTTAACATTTTTTTTATGATATGTAGATTTCTGGGTAGAATAAAAGTTTATTATTGATTAAGGGAAAGCCTTTTTATATAAAGAGTAACTGTATAATAATAAAGCTAATTTATTCTAATTTGTTCATCTGAGAAAAGTGCTAAGATTGTCGACAAATACCGTAAATCTTATTATATAAATAAAAACGATCAGTTTCTCATTTATAATTTTATCTTTACAACGCTGATATTTGTTTAATAGTGAACTACTGACGCAAAAAGTCTTTATCCCCTCATAGATTACGATTCTATAAGTAGGGTGTCATCCTTTCGGGCTTTTCTTTTTAGGGGTTTGGAATCCCTGTGATTACTTAAAATCCCAGATAACTACATATCATATTAGGTTAATAATTACCAGTCATCTTCTTCATCATAATCTTCATCGTTTTTTTTGTTTTTATTCCAAAACTTTTTTAATTGTGCTTGATTTATTGACCAGGTCCAAACAGCTAGAGAGTTTTCTGAGCTGGGGCTAATTTTTGAGTCTGTTTTAATTACTTTTCCTAAGTTATTTTTTATTATGTATTTTTGTAAGTTTGTTCCAGCTGTTTTTTTGGCAATATCTGAGAATATTACAAAAGCATATCTTCCTCCTTCATAAAATCTATCTTTTGCTATTTTAAGAATAGTTTCTTCAGGTGTGTTTCGATTGTCACTTATGTCATTTAATTCTCTTATTCCACAACATTCTAATTCTTCTATGTACATTATTTTATCCTTTAATAACTGCTAATGGTTGAAGTTCGACTAAGATTTCAACTAGATCTTTTTGGTTTTCCATTACGGTATCGATATTCTTATAAGCTCCTGGAGCTTCATCTAAATCTTCTTTTGTTCTTATTGAGTGTAAGATTCCTTTTTTATCTAGAGCTTCTACTTCTTCTTTGAAATTAAGTTCTCTTTCAGCTGCTTTTCTTCTAAGTTTTCTTCCAGCTCCGTGTGAACATGAATTAAAGCTTTCTGGATTTCCTTTTCCTTTTACGATATATGATTTAGTTCCTTGACTTCCAGGAATGATACCTATTGTATCTTTTGTAGCTAAAGTAGCTCCTTTCCTGTGAATCCAAACATTTTCACCGTAATGGTTTTCTAGAGATGCGTAATTATGTGCTATGTTTATCATAGGGTCAAAATCAACTCCTGGTTGACCTCCAAATACGTCATCTATTGTTTCTTGGAAAATTAACATAACTCTATCCATCATTAGTTTTCTATTAGCTAAGGCAAAATCTATGCAGTATCTCATTTCTCTAATATAATTTTGACCATTTTCGCTTTCAACTGGGAATGATGATAATTGCCATTCTTTAGGAACATTTTTATTTGATTCTTCGTTTTCTTTGATGGCTAATTTATTATAATGATCAGCTACTTGTTTTCCTAGATTACGAGAACCTGAATGAATCATTATCCAGATGTGATTATCTGAACCTTTTTGAATTTCAATGAAATGATTTCCTCCTCCTAGTGTTCCTAGTTGCGTTAAGGCACTTTCATATTCTCTTTCTATTACTTCTCCAAAAGATACATATTGTTTGTAATCGTCTGACTCTATTGGCATTAAACTTATATCTTGTTTTTCTGCTTGGCGGTTAAAACCTACTGGTATAAATTCTTTTATTTTTCCTAAGATTATTTTAAGTGTTTCTGTGTCAATATCTGTTAATGTTGTTTTAACTGCGCACATTCCACATCCGATGTCAACCCCAACAGCATTGGGAATTATTACACCTTTTGTAGCCATGACGCCTCCAATAGGCATTCCATAACCCTGATGTGAATCTGGCATAATTGCGATATGTGAAAAAGCAAAAGGAAGATTAGCTAAGTTTTTAGCTTGGGCCAAAGCTCCTTCTTCCATGTTATCTAACCATATTTTAATAGGTATTTTTTCTGTTTCTAAAAGTTTCATATTATGGTAATAACATAATTCTAATAATGATTTTTTTATTTCCAGATCTTTTGATTTTTTTGAATTTCTTTCTGAACATAGTTCTTATTGGGTATTCTTTTTCCATATCTTTTTTAACGGTGCTTATTATGAAAGTTTCCCATCCTTGTGCTCTCATTGGGTCTTGTTCTCTTGATGCTAACCAGTGTTTTACTGGGTCTAATTTAAACCAATGATCTATTCCTTTTTTAATAAAATAATCAAATGCTTCAAGGTTTTTTTCTGTGAATGCAGCATTAGTTTTATTTGATATTTTATTTAAGAATGGCCTTATTTTTTTGAAGTTTTTTAAAGCTAATTTAAAATCATTTTCATTAATAGCTTTTCTTATATCTTCCATGTTGACTAGTTTTAATAACTCTTTTTCATAGTTTTGTTTCTTTGTTGAATTAGACAATATATTTACAGATAGTCTTGAGATACTGGTAACGAAAGACATCAATGGATATGATCTTAACCAAAAGTTAGATAGTGTTCTATACTCTACTCCGTGTGGTGGTGTTCTATATTCTCCTGCTTTTCCATATGTTTTTCGTCTTTCTATATTTCCTGGATCTCTATCTAGTAATACACATGTGTTACCTACAATTATATCCATAATTGTTATTAATCTTTTAGGTTTATTTAGTGCTCTATCTATTTTAATTCTATTTGTTTTTCCAAGATGTATATGTCCTCCTGCACTTCGTTTTCTATATACTTCTGGATCAATTAATTTAATTGTATCTTTGAAGTTTGGATCAATATTTTTACTTGGAGCACAACCTAAAATTCTTGATTCTTTTCTCAATGATTTTAGTTCATCTTCATTGACTTCAATAAGTGTTGAGAAGTTTGGAGTAATACCTTTATCTTTCTTTTTTATTTCTTGATCAAGTTGATGAAAACAAGATTGTATATTACTTGCTAGTACTTGTCTGCAAGTTGATGGATTAGGATTTAATTCTGCTTGAACTCCATCAATAATAATACGATTATTTTCTCCTAGTCCTTCTCTTTTGATTAATTTTTCTGAACCTATTATTTTCTTGTCTTTTTCAAGAAAAAACTCTGGATCACAACCAAGCATTACTTGTTGTGATACTATATGGGGGAGTTCTATTGTCTCTTTATAAAAGAGATTGCTTATATTTTTCCAGATTTTATTTGATAATCTTCCTATATAATACCAAATATTATATTTCTTTGGTAAAAAAGCAGATATAACTAATAGAATAATGATTAATTGTTTCATATTTGTTTTTTTGTTATAAGGATCGACAAGTAGTTTCTCCTTGGTTAATAATTTGTTTTGTTTTTTGTTTTTTGAACAGATTTCTAAAATTTTGACAGATATTACAATTACAGTTTTTTGCGTGAGTGTTTAATTTATCTATTAATAAATACTGATCATAATTACAATTATTATGAGGTTTTATATACATATTATAAAGACCTGCATTCTGTTTCAGTTGTGTTAACTATACTGGTTTTTTTAGTACTATGATTATAATCATAAGAAGGTATTGCATATTCACAATTTGGACAGATATAATATGTTTCTTCGTCTTCTTCTACTTCTTCAAAAGGTGAAGATGTTTTATATCCACAATCTGTGCAAGTGTAACTATTATTTTTTTCTGTTGTTCTTAATGTTTTGTTTTTCATTTTTTTCTTAGGTGAATATTTTTCAAAATATTTAATTCGTTCTATCTGTGGAGGTTTCATTTCTTTTTGAAATTTTACTTCAAATGCTTTGTATATTTCATCTATACCAGTATTTTTCATTGGACTTGATTGTCCTCCTTTTGTAATTCCAGGTAATGCTTTTTTCTTCTGTTTTTTAATTCCTTGTAGAGCTTTAATTATTTTTTGAGATGTTGGTTGTAATAATCGTTTAGTTCTAGTGTTTACATTACTGGATCCTGTTATTTTTTTTATCTCTCTTGCTACATGGGTTAATACTTCTTCATCCATTTTTAATATTTGATTAAATTATAATAATCGACACTATTGCAGTAGATTACTAGCTATTTAAGTGAGTAATAATACTATCTGCTATTTCTTTTGTTATTCCAATTTTCCAGGATGTTTTAAAGAAATTTGGTTTTTGTTTTTCAAGCATATCATCATCATCATCGAGTATCGCGTATTTTGTGACTTCTGGGTGATCTTCTAACCAAGTTTCTATTTCATATCCTCTTATTTCTTTATGTTCTTTTGTAGTTATATCAGATATTTTTACTATTCTTTTTTCTATTTCTTCAATACTAGGCTTATGGTGTCTCCATGATGAAGATAATACAACTTCACAATCTGTGTCTAGTTGTATTTTACCTATAAGGAATGCTAGATATTTATCAATAGGGAAATAAGCACTTGGATCTTTTGTGTGAGTTTGTTCTGAGTTACAAACTCCATCTATATCTAAGAATAAGACTTTAGTCATCTTCTTCTACCATTATTGTTGGATAAATTACGAGTCTTTCTTTTTCATCTTCGTCTGTACCTAATAGATTTATTTCAAGCATAAAGTTTGAAAAATAAATATTCCCTTCTTCATCTGAAGATGCATAAACTTCCATCTTGTTGTTGAAGTTTTGAAGTTCTTTAATTAGTTTTTCAACTGTGAATTTTGTTTTAGGCATTTTAGTCATTTTTTTTAAAATATTCTTTAATAACTTCAAAAACATTAGGTCTAATTAAATATGTTCCTTCTCTATTTATACTTTCCATTACTTCTTTTACTTCTTTTATCGTTTGTTGTCTTGATATAATAAAAGCGTCTCTTCTTATTGTATCTTTATAAAGAATTAAATCATTTCTAAAGTCTTTAAGTCTTTGTGTTTCTCCACTCCATGTATAGTCAAAATGTTTAAGTAATTTATTTTCTATTTCCTGATATTTTGTTTCTTTATTCATTTCTTTTTCTATTTCTTCTAAGAATTCTTTTAATGTGAATACATTTTCGCTGGTACTGCGGTTTTGTTCCCACATTTCTGTGATTAGTTCTTTTAAGTCATCAGTCATATTAATTTACTGTATTAGGATTTAATATGGTTTGTATTGCTCTGTATTCAGGGTTACTTAATTGTTTAATTGCTGTTGTTGAAGATGTTAGTATTACAATTATAGCTGTTACTATTCTTATTGCTCTAAAGATATACAAGATTATAGTTTTGCTTTCTTCTGAATATTTACCTTCTCGTTCTAATTTCCATGCTTTTTTAAGAGCTATAATACTTAGTATTAATATTATTATAAAAATAATAACTAGTGCTGCGTTTATCCATCCTTGAATAATTGATTGTTTAACTAGAATTCCCCATAGGTGTGTTCCAGTTGCTCCGAATTTTGAGGCTAGTACATCTATTGATTGATTGATTATTTCTGGTATGTTTTGCATTGTTTAAGTAGTGAGTTGCTAGCTGTTTAGTGTTAAAAAAGACTTGATTTTTCTTATAATTGTGGCATTATAAGAGAGGGTATTTAAAAAGTTTTTGAGTTGCTACTGGTTTAGTGAATAAGTACTTGTTATGTAAGTGTTAAATTCTTTTTATTGGAACATTTCTCTTTGATAAGGAGAAATAATAGCTCCAGGTCTTTTTCCTGTTGATGTATGTATAAAACTTACTATATTATCTACTAGTAAATTGATGTCTGTTTGAGGTTTTTTATTTTTTGATTTGTTTGTTTTGTTAAATTTCTTTTTCATTTTATATTATTTAAATTTAATAATTTCTTCTCCATTATGTTCTGCTATTATTTTATTTGTTTTAAAATTAAGGATTATACCTCTACTTGAGTATGTGCTTATATCGCGTAGTGTTAGAAAGGCATGTTCTTCTGTTTCATGCCAGACATCACATATTAATTTTTCTGAATCATCTTCTTCTAATCTTTCTCTTTTACCTTTTGTCCAGGCTAATACG
>Ga0307928_10002606_pt1 | contig 13863 bp, 14 predicted proteins | sample AceLakmetagen232_FD_201815 | JGI IMG/M metagenome (GOLD analysis project Ga0307928, IMG submission 201815) | Saline water microbial communities from Ace Lake, Antarctica - #232 | ecosystem: Environmental > Aquatic > Non-marine Saline and Alkaline > Saline | place: Antarctica: Ace Lake... | reverse complement strand
TGCTTCGTCGCTGCGCTCCTCGCAATGACAAAGTGAAACAATATATATATTATAATGCGTTACCTGAGACAAGTGCATACCCCCAATAATATAAATTAGCGCCTTCGGCGCTACTTTGGAGTGCGCAAGCTTGCTTGCGCTTTTCGTATAATCGCGGTAGCAAGCTACCGCACTCCAAAATTATTGTCCCGATGGCAATCGGGATCAGCCTCAGGCTGAAAATTCCGATAAAACTTTAGCTCACTTTAGTTCACTTTAGTTCACTTTAGCTCACTTTAGCTCACTTATTATTATCATACATGAGGCTTCTTTTCCCCCGGGCCCATCCCGGAGATCGAGTCTCTCATCTTGGTGTCGGCCTTGATGTTGCTAAAACGGTAGTAGTCCAGAATCCCCAGGTTGCCCTCCCGGAAAGCCTGGGACATCGCCTTCGGTACTTCGGCTTCAGCTTCCACCACCTTGGCTCGCTGCTCCTGGACCCGGGCTTTCATCTCCTGCTCCAAGGCCACGGCCATCGCCCTCCGCTCTTCGGCCTTGGCCTTGGCGATCTCGAGGTCAGCCTGGGCCTGCCGCTGCTGGAGCTCGGCGCCGATGTTCTTGCCGACATCAACATCCGCGATATCGATGGAGAGGATCTCAAAGGCTGTTCCCGCGTCCAGTCCCTTTGCCAGCACCCTCTTGGAGATCATGTCCGGATTCTCCAGGACCCTCTTATATGTTTCGGCCGAGCCGATCGAGGTGACTATCCCTTCCCCCACGCGGGCGATAATCGTGGCCTCGGTGGCTCCTCCCACCAGCCGTTCGAGGTTGGCCCTGATGGTCACCCTGGCCTTGGCCATTAACTGGATCCCGTCCATCGCCACCGCGTCAACGGTCTGTTTCCCCTTCTCCGGATCGGGACAGTCGATCACCCGAGGATTTACACTGGTCCGGACCGCCTGCTCGATGTCCCGGCCGGCCAGGTCGATGGCACAGGCTTTCTTGAATGTTAGTTCGATATTGGCCTTGTCGGCCGCTATCAGGGCGCGGGTCACTTTTCCCACATTGCCTCCCGCCAGGTAGTGGGCTTCGAGGTCGTTGGTGACAACGACCAACCCGGCCTTGGTGGCCATGATCTTGGCGTCAACAATGAGGACCGGCCTGATCCCCCGGAGTTTCATCCCCACCAGATTTAAGAGACTCACGTGCGCCCCGGCCGCCAACGCCCGGACCCAGACCTTGAGGAAGTAAAAGAAGATCCCCAGAAAGATCAAGGCGACAATAACGATGACGACGGTGATAAGTGGTGCGATATTCTGTCCCATTTTGATACCTCCTAAAATTTAATCTGGATTATGAATAATCCAGATGGTTTATTTGCATTATACTATCTGATTGATAACTTACAATTATTTTTGGCGGCTGTCGATGTTCTAAGTTGGACGTTCGATGTTCGAAGTTCAGTCTTTTCCGTTTCTGGGGTTTATGTACTCTGCGACGTTCGACGTTGAATGTTCATTCTTTACCTGAACCACCACCCGGTTTCCTTCAATCCTGATGATCTCGACCTTGGTTCCTTTTGGCAGATACTCGCCGCCGGTGACCACGTCGATCCGGTTCCCCTCGAGATCGACCATCCCGGCGGGCCGGAGGTCGGTGAGAGCGGTTCCGGCCTTCCCGAGCAGCTCCGGCAACCCTCCCTCGGACGCGGAATATCCTCTCTCGGACGAGTTGAGGAAGAGACGCCGCCCGGCGGGCGACCGGGGCAGGTACTTGATCGAGAGAAAGAGGCCGATCATGGTAATTACCATCACGCCGGCCAACCAGTAGAGCCCGAAAGTCGTGCCCTGGTTAACGAACGCGAGGATGACGCAACCGACCAGGGCGAACGCGCCCAGGGTACCGACGATACCACCCGGGATGAAGACCTCCAGGCAGACCATCATCAGTCCCAGAATTAGAAGAAGTATCATCCAGACCAAAATTTTCCTCCGAAAAATTTTGACGGTTTTGTTTTTATAACTAACTTGCTCGAAAGATATATCATATTATTTTAACTTCGTCATTTTTTTCGTCATTCTTTGCCACCACTACCACCCGGTTGCCGTCTACTTTGATTACCTCGACTGTTTCTCCCGCCTCGATGAACTCCCCCCGGGATACTACATTGACCGGCTGACCCCCGATCCTGGCTTTCCCGGCCGGTCTCAGTTTGGTGATGGCCGTACCTTGAGAGCCGATCAGCCGGGAAAGGCCGAGCTTGGCGCTGGAGAACCCGTCCCCCCGTTTCTCCTCCGTGGTGAGGACGAACCTCTTATAGAAGGGCGACGAGCGGACAAAGACAAACCGGTAAGTGAGGAGGATAATCAAGAGGAAACCAAGGAGCGCCCCCCCGAAATTGGAGAGCGCCCGGTAGTAGTTAGGATGGATAACGGTGGGCGCGCTGAAGATGGGCCCCTTCCCCATGGCGGCGATAAACGAGACGATCAGGCAGAGGGCCCCGGCACTCCCCAGTAACCCGAACCCGGGAGTAATAAAGAGCTCGATGAAGAGCAGGGTCAGCCCGACCGCGAAGAGGACGATCTCCTCGTAGCCGGCCAAGCCGGCGACATTATGACCGAAGAAGAAAAGGGCCAGACAGGTAATCCCCAGGATCCCGGGCAGACCGAATCCCGGGGTCTTGATCTCGAAGTAGATCCCGACCAAGCCCCCAAGCAGAAGCAACACGGTGATCATGGACCCGGTGATGAAACGAGCCAGTTTCTCCGAGGGGGTGATCTCAATGGTCTCCCGGGGCGCGTCTTTGAGACCAACGGTATCGAGGAGTTGATCGAGGTCCTCGACCGTCCCCTCCGAGAGGCCGGCGGCAACCGCTCTCTTATTGGTCAGGGTGAGGAGTTTTCCTTTCTCGATCAGATCGGGGATCTCCACGTCCCGGTCCACCATCGCCTCCACCACTTCGGCCGGATGGCCGTTCTGTTCCGCGGTCGCCGCGATCATCGCCCGGAATGCGGAGGTTATCTTCTCGGCGGTCGCCTCGTCGAGCTTGGCCGCCCCCCCGGTCAGGGGGGAGGACGCGATCGGGGTGGCGGCCCCGATCATGGACCCCGGGGCCATATAGATATGATCGGTAGCCACCGCGATATAGGCGCCGGCCGAGAAGGCCCGGATATCGATGAATGTGTAGGTGGGAATATCGGTCCGAGTGAGGAGTTCCATGATCTCCTCCGTGGCGGAAGCCGCTCCTCCGTTGGTATTCATGTGGAGAACGATAACGCGGGCCCGGGCGGCTTCCGCCTCCGCGATTCCGCGGTCAAGCACCCAGACCAGCCCCTTCTCGATCTCTCCTTCCACCGGGAGAATATAGACCGGCCCGGTCTCTCCGCCGAAAGCCGGAAAAGAATTCAAGAGGAAGAAGGAAGTCAATAAAAAGAATATTACGCGATTTGTCATAGCAACAATGATCCGGCCAGATTTTTAAATACTGAAAAGTACATTATCATATCTGCCCAGGATTGTCCTCCAGGCTATCTTTTCAAGCTTAAAATCCGAGATCTTCTCAAGCCGGGGCAGAAGTAATTGTTCGTCGAATTCTACCGGGGTAAAGAAATCCAGATCATAGGAAACCCGGTGACCGATCTGGAGAGCCAGAGCGGTCCCGCCGCCCAGATAGGATTTGTGGATAATCTCACTCTTCCCTAATAGGGCCAGAATTGCTTCCGTGTTTCCCGGAAGGACTTCTTCAAACACCGGATCTGATCCTTTTTAACATTGAAAAATAATGACCAAAAGTTAGCGCTTTTAGGGGATAAATTTCCGCTTCTTGAAAGCGTGTCGATGATCCGCGAATGCGGAAAAGCAGTCAACATCCATTTTATCGCCTCGGGCCCTCCGTATTCAAGGATTCGTTCAATTATAAATCGGGGACGCTCTTGATAATTTAATTCATCAAAATGAATATCCCAGAAACAGGATTTTAAAAAATCAGGAGGGGCTAAGCTTTTTTCCATGTTTTATTATATCAACCCCCCGAAGAAAGTGGAAGATATGTTTGTTGATTTTTTGTTATATTAGTAAAGAACCACCAAGGCGCTAAATTACGAAGAAAGATGGAAGAGAAACATAGTAACTTCAATCTCCTCCTTATTGCCGCCCTGATCCTGTTCGCTGGTTCGGGGTGCGGTGAAAGATCGGAAGAAGAGCCGGTCTTCAATCCGGCCGGCCCGGAAGAGAGAAGGTGGGTCCCCGAGATAGTCCCCTATCTTGACGCGAAACCATCGGCGGTCGACGGACAGGGAACCGCCGAGCCCCGGCACTATGGCCCTTACCCGGTTGGCTCCCGGCAAGACTTTGAGATCAACTTTACTATCGGCGAGGCGGGGATCGCCCCCGGCGGATTCGTCTTTCTTCAGATCTCACCCTGGTGGGGGTGGTCGGAACCCCAGACCGGCTCCCCGGGGAGAGAAGGTTACGTCGAGGTCCGTACTTCCTTCTCCGACCCCCCGGTAGAAGTGGAGATCCTCCCTCTGAACCGGGTCATGGTCTTCTCCCGGGCCCACCCCCTCCCTTCCGGGGGAGTGATCACCTTCATCTACCGGAACGCCCGGGTCGACCGGTTCGCGGAGACGGAAGAACTCTTCCAGTTCTTTACTGATGTCGACGGCGACGGCCACTCCGCCTGTATCGCCGCTCCGCCGACGATTACAACCGTGGCCCGGGAACCGGTCCGATTGAATGTAACGGTTCCCTCCCAGGCCGCCCCGGGAGGGGAGATCGAAGTTCGCGCCGCGCCGCTTGACGGCCAGGGCAACTGGAGCGAATGCCCCTCCGGCTCTTATCGACTCATGGTCACTCTTGACGGAAAAGAAGTTCTTCAAGATGTGGCTACTCGGCCGACGGTCATTACCACCGCCGGGGGAGAAAAGACAATCTCATTCCGGTATCTGCCGGATGATGAGGGTATCTATTTCTTCAGTGTCACCGGTCCCTCGGGTCTCCAGGGCAGAAGCAATGTCCTCCTCTGTGAAGAGGGAAAGCCGGCGTTGCGCCTTCATTTCGGGGATATTCACGGCCACTCCCGCCTGTCGGACGGGACCGGCACCCCTGAAGATTATTACCGTTACGCCCGGAAGGTCTCCGGGTTCGAGATTTCAGCCCTGACCGACCATGCCGCTTATGGAACAATCCCGATTAAAGGAGCGGTCTGGGATCGAATCAAGCGGGCCGCCAACGAGGCCTATCAGCCGGGACGATTCGTAACCTTCGTGGCCTTCGAGTGGACTAACTGGAGATACGGCCACCGTAATGTCTATTACCGGGACGGTGACGGCCCGATCTTTCGCTCCATTGACCCGGAAAGTGACACGCCACAAAAACTCTGGGATCTGATCGAACCCTATCAGGCCATGACGATCGCCCATCATGTCGGCGGAGGCCCGATTGCCACCGACTGGGATATCCCGCCGACGGCGGAAGAGTGGCTGGTCGAGATCAGTTCCATTCACGGCTCCTCCGAATACTACGGATGCGAGGCCTGTATCTACCGGCCGGTCCGGGGATCTTTTGTCCGGGACGCCCTGGCCCGTGGGTATAAGCTGGGGATCATCGGCTCGGGGGACAACCACGACGGGCATCCCGGAGACGGCAGTATCGGGGCGATCGTCACCGGCGTTATGGGAGTATATAGTACCGGTCTGACCCGGGAGGAGATCTGGGATGCCTTCCGGAAAAGACAGGTTTACGGAACTAGTGGTCCGAAGATAATCTTGAACTTCCGGGTCGCCGACTCACCGATGGGATCGGAAGTTGACTGGGCGGCGGACCGGGGCGCGATCCCGGTCGGGATCCGGGCGGTCGGCTGCGACGAGATTGACCGGGTCGAGGTGATCCGCAACGGCGAGGTCGTCTTCTCGGAGAAGGGGGAGGGTGTCTTCGCCCGATATCTTCTCCAGGACGCATCGGCGCCGGCCGGAACTTCCTGGTATTACGTGAAGGTCATTCAGAAAGACGGCCAGATGGCCTGGTCAAGCCCGGTCTGGGTGACGGTTAAATAAGCCCACGCTAATAAATTAGCTGCGCGACTTATTTGAACCGCAGAGACCCGCTTTCAGCGGGCAAGCGCAAAGTTTACCCGCCATCGGCGGGAACGCAAAGGAAAATTTAAAAATAACTAACCCAGTAATTGATTAAGTTATTGCTTCTTCGCACTACTAGAATAAAACAGGTTTAATTAATAAACTCTAATTTTCTTTCTTTGCGCTCTTTGCGTCTCTGCGGTTTAATTATCTATCTTTACATCTTCGGGGTTTGATTTTAGTTTGCTGTATGTTGAAATTCAGAAGCAACAAGATGAAGATAAAACCGAAATTGCTGACTTTTTGGCCGGTCCTGGTCCTGCTTGGTGTAATAGCGTTCCTCTTCCGGGAGGTATTCTTCCCCCCCTTCCCGGCCTGGGCGCTCTCGCGGGAGTCGGGAGATGTCGCCACCATCTACTATTACTGGCGGAGTTTCGGGTTTGAATCACTCAAGGCCGGGACCCTCCCGTTCTGGAACCCCGCCATCTTCTGCGGGGTGCCGTTTATGGCCTACCCGGAGTCGGCCATCTTCTATCCCCTCAACCTGATCTTTCTCTTTCTGAAGCTCCCTACGGCGTTGAACGGGAGTTTCATTATTCATCTGGCGGGGTTGGTCATCTTTCAGTTCTTCTGGCTTCGTTCTATCGGATCGGCCCGCTGGCCCTCCCTCCTGGGGAGCCTGGTCCTGGGGTTCTCCGCCCCGGTCATCCTCCATCTCAACGCGGGACATCTCTCCAATATCTGTACCATGGCCTGGGTGCCGCTGCTCTTTCTGCTGGCCGAGGGCTTCCTCCGAACCCGCCGGCTAAGATGGGCGGCCGGGCTCGGTCTCTTCCTGGCCCTTCAGCTTCTGGCCGGGCACTGGCAGTATCTCTACTACACGGTCCTCGGGCTGACAGTATATATACTGGGGCGCCTGATGATCGATCCGGAGACCCGGAAGAGGTGGTGGAAGTACGTCCCTCCGGGGGTGATTCTCTGCCTGGTTATCGCAACCGGGCTGACCGCCGTCCAGACCCTCCCCGCGCTGGAAGTCTCCCGGGATTCATTTCGAAAGGGGCTGGACCTGCAATGGGCCTCCGCCTTCTCCCTCCCACCGGTCAACCTCCTGACTTTTATTATCCCCGGATACCTAGGAGATACCGTGAGCAGCCTTTACCGGGGGAGATATTATTTCTGGGAGATGTGCGGCTATCTCGGCTTCATCCCCCTGGTTCTGGCGGGGCTCTCGGTTCTGCTCCGGAAGGACCGGCTGACCACCCTCCTGGCTGTCCTGGCCGGGGGTGCGCTGCTTATCGCCCTGGGGACCTACACCCCACTCTTCAAGGTACTCTACTCCATCCTTCCCGGCTTTCGCTACTTCCGGGGAAGCGCCAAGTCTCTCTTCATGGTCGCTTTCTTTCTCTCCGCTCTGGCCGCCCGGGGCGCGGACTGCCTCTCCGCGACGGGAAGAGAAGACCGGGCGGAGAGGAACGACGGCCCGGTTCTCCGGTTCTCACCTTCCGGACGCCGAACGGTCTTCGCCGTCTCGGCCGGGCTGCTCCTTCTCGTGGCCCTGGGTTCGCTCATCTTCTCCGGCTCGACCTCCGACACTCCTCCCAAATGGTGGCAACCCCGGCTGGAGAGTGAACTGCTCCGGGGTCCACATTATGATATCGTCCCTCCCGGACAACCCCTCTGGTGGAAAGAGCTGATGCGGCAGACCCCGCCGGATGATGACTATCCCGCCTATGTCCGGAGATTGGTGGGGGAGACCCCGTTCCCCCGGAATAGCTGGCGAACCCTGCGGATGGGGATCAGCCAGCTGGGATGGACCGCGCTGGCTTTCGGACTGATCCTGGGAGCTTCGGCTCTGCTCCACCAGCGGCGGATATTCCTCTCCGCGGCCGTAACCATCCTGGCGGCGACGGAGTTGATCTCCTGGGCAAAGCCTTATATAACGGGTTTTGACAGCCGGGTCTGTCTCTGGAAAGATGAAGTCAGGTCATTCTTCGAGGACCAAGCACTTCCATTCCGCTATCTCAGTATCGACCCGGCGGATTATAACCGGGGGATGCTGGGAGGGTTCGCCTCGATCCTCGGGTATCAGGCGGACGCGACCCGCCGCTACCTCGAATATATCAATGTCAGCCAGGGTCTTCCTCCGGAGCCCCGGGAATTGGTCCCGGTGGTGATCAATTACTCGCGCCTGCTGGACCTTATGAACACCCGGTTCGTGATCACGCCTTCCGACGTGGCGCTTGATCTTCCCTGGTTCCGTGAGGCACTCTCCACGGCCGGGAGCAAGATCTGGAAGAACCGCCGGGCGGCGGACCGCGCTCTCGTCTCCTCCCGGGCCCGGGTGATCACCACTCCTTCGGCAGTCCTGCGCGCCTTGAACCGTGCCGACTATCAACCGGCGGAGGAGGTCATCTTTGAAGAATCTCCTCCACCCCGGTTTCTTAAGAAAGGGGAAGGAGGGACGGCGCGGGTGGTTGAATACGGATCGCAGGAGATAACCATCCGGGCCGAACTGGATGGCCCCGGCATCCTGCTCGTCAATGAGAGCTGGTCCCCGGGCTGGAAAGCATACGTGGACGGGGAGGAACAGAAGATATACCGGGCCAATTATTTGATGCGGGCGGTCTGCCTGGAGGCGGGGAGCCATACTGTCCGTTTCATATACCGCCCCCACTCTTTTATCATCGGCGCGGTGATCAGCGTTACGGCCCTGGTTATCCTCATAATCTCCAGTCTTGCCGCCCGGTCGGGCCGGTTCCGGGCCGGGAGGGTCCGGAGGAAGGAATGACGCCTATAGAAGTCTATGGCATTTTTTAATTTCATTATAATTTGAAACTGATAAAATAGTTGGGCATGAATCTATCGGACAGATCAACGACAGTAAAGAATCAATCCCCGCAAGCCCTGGCTGAATCGCTCCACAATCTTCCCAGGGAAAAGAAGCTGGATCTTATTCTCTCTTTTCCTCCTGTGGTCGCCGGCGAGGTCCTCTGGCGGACCGACCGGGCCTCACGGGCCGATATTCTCTTCCGGATCGATAACCGGAAATTAGCTCCGATTATCACCGAGATGCCGGTTGACTGGGCGGCCCATTGTCTCCGGCTGCTGCCAAAGGCGAGGATAAAACGGGTTCTATCCTCGCTTTCGCCGGAGAAAGCGGAGAGTCTGAAGAAACAGCTTGCCTATAAGCCGGATACGGCCGGGGCCCGGATGAATCCGGATGTGACCACCTTCCCCGCGGACCTGACCGTGGCTCAAGCGATCCGGAAGATCCGAGAGACCATGTCGCTCCGGAGGGTCTTCCATTGTTACGCGGTGGATGAGGAAGGAAAGTTGCTGGGGGTGGTGCCTCTCCGAAGGTTGCTGATGGCAGAACCGGAGACCAGACTGAAGAACTTGATGCTCCCCCATACCATCTCCGTCCCGGTCGATATGGACCAGGAAGAGGTGGCCCGGGTTGCTACCAAGAACATGATCTTCGCCCTGCCGGTAGTGGACAAAAAAGGGAGATTAATGGGGGTCATCACCCTCGACAAGGTCCTGAGGATGATCCATGAAGAGGCAACGGAAGATATCTACAAGATGGCGGGGACCAACAAGAAGGAGATCACCAGCCAGTCACTCTTCAGGATCGCCCGGATCCGGGCCCCCTGGCTCTTCGCCAGTTTTCTAGGGGGGCTGGGGGCCGCCATGATCATCGGAATCTTCGAGCACGCTATCGCCAAAGTGGCCGCCCTGGCAATGTTCCTCCCCATTGTCCTGGGGATGGGTGGAAATATCGGGGTTCAGTCCTCCACAGTCGTCGTCCGCGGCCTGGCGATGGGGTATATCGACGTCCGGGCGATCGGCCGGACGGTCATCAAGGAGATGGTGATCGGGCTGCTGCTGGGTATTGCCTACGGGATCATTCTGGGGTTCTTCGCCATGTTCCGTTTCCTGGGGAGCGAGCCGCCGCTCGGTGGCTTGGGTTTTGGTCTTTCGCTTGGTCTCACCGTTGGCATAGCCATATTCTGTTCCATGTTTATCGCCGGGACAACCGGCGCTTTCATCCCCATGGTCCTGAAGAAGATCAATATCGATCCCGCCATCGCCACCGGACCCTTCGTCACCACTTCAATCGACATCCTGGGGATTGTCACCTACTTTATCGTCGCCACCATCTTTCTCGCCGAGCACTTGGTATAATCCTTTAACCCTGATTATTTCTTGTTCCGACCCCAGTGTCTCTCCCGGTATTTTTTTTGTATCTCCGGAGGGAAGAGCCGATCCCCCTCAAATCGATGCTTGAGCCGGAAGATGAGAAGATAGGTAAAGGGAGCGCAGGGATTGTAGATCTGATCAGCGATTATGTGGAGCGTAAACCCCAGGGAGAAGCCCCAGGCCCAGGGGCGGCGGATGAAGGTCAGGCTGAGGATCCAGAAGACGGCCGCCAGTTCATACGAGTGGAGAAAGAGGAAGAACCGCTTATAAACATGTTCATCAGCAGCCCGAAAAAAATTTTTAAAAGAGAAGTTACGATAGCCAAAAAAATAAAAATATTCAAAGAAGTGGTCAAGGTCGATAAATATCCCGGAGAGGAAACAGGCTAGGGCAGCGGAGATTGAATGCGAGAAGAGATATATCACCCCCGAACCGACCAGGGAGAGCGCTGTATGTTGATAGAGCTTCACTTAACCTAAATTGAGCGAATCTATCAAGGAAGGAGGCGAACAAGGTCCATCAGTTGTGGGGGGGGATAGTAAGGCCGATATTCTGAGCGATATCCTTAAACTCCACCCGGGAGATCTCATCGAGGGTCTTGCCCCTCTCTTTTAACTGCTCGTTGAACTTAATCGCTTTTTCCTGCATCAGGGCGTGGGTATCCTTTGACCCCCCGTAAAGACGGAAATTAACTCCCCGGGTTATCCGGACATGACCATCCTTACAATCAAAACCTAAACCCAGCAGAAGCGATCTGATGTTTCGATCAACCATTATTCAATCATCCTCTTAAGGTCCGGGTTAACCCGGATTCAAACTTCTTTCCTCACTCTCTTATTTAGACGCCCGGCGGTAGCGGGTGTTCAGTTTATTATAATTTACCCGGTTGTCAATATAGATAATACAATATTATCGGGATTCTGTCAAATTGCTGAAGAATACGGTTGCCCGGCCGAGAGGATAAAGTTATAGTGGTTTTAATCCGGGAATCAACCGGAAAAATGGATAAGGGAGATTGAACCATGGTTAAACATCCAGGACAAAAATACCAGTATAAGAGTATGTTTGAGAAGATGCACATGTACGCAATCAAGGACCGTGCCTCTTTGATGCGGGATCTCGATTACAGCGCCACGGAAGTGAAGCGCCGGATCAAGCAGGACGTGGAGTGGGAGAATGAAGGGTTTGAGCTCCCCGATTATTACTCCCATATCGATAAAATCGTGGATTACGTCTTCGAAAAATGAAAGAGATGGTCAAGGCAGTCCGGGAGTTCCACCGCAAGTACGCCCTCAAAGCCCGGGGCGGTGAAGAGATGCTCCATCGCATGAACCTGATCATGGAAGAAGTCGGGGAGATAAGTCAGTGCCTGACCAAGGGGAAACCCCGGCAAGATTTAATTGAAGAACACGCCGACCTTCTGATCCTGCTGATCGGGAACGCCATCTCGCTGGATTTCGACCTGGAGAAAGCATTCTGGGAAAAGTATAAAAAAATTATGCGCCGAAAGGGGCGGATGATAAACGGTACTATCCGGGTGAGCGAGACCTGATACCCTTAACCGACCTTCTTCTCCACCCGCTGATTTCCTACCAGTTTGCCGGCCACGTAGATCCGGTAGGTATCCACCGCCGGGGTGGATTTATGAAGCTGTCTCTGCGCCCGGGCGGCTCCGCGCCCACAGTTCAAGCAGATATTACTCTGGCTCCGGAAAATTCTTTTACAGACAAAACAGTAGTAATAATTCATCCGAACTCCCCTGTTTATTAGAAAAGAGAACACATAACCTTTCAGCCGGCGGAGAGATGGAAGAGCCAGTACATCCCCGCCAGGTAAATCACCGCGATCGCGACGTTATTCCAGACAGCGAACCGGGCCGCCGGCTCCGGCTTCATCCGCAGCCAGAGCGCCGTCACCAGAACCAGGACGATCCCCATCCCCCCCGCCACGTAGAAGGCCGGACCGATCCCGCCCAGGATGCTCCCTTTCCGATATGCCAGGTCGGCCCAGAATACGATCCCCAGATTGAAGATGTTACTCCCCAGGATGTTCCCCAGGGCCATCTCATTCGCGCCCATCCTGACCGCCGCCAGGCAGACCGCCACCTCCGGGAGTGAGGTGACCAGAGCCAGGAAGAGGGCCCCCACAAAGCTCTCCCCCCAGTGAGTAAGCTCGGCGATCTGCTGACCGGTCCGGGCCAGCCAGAATCCACCTACCACCACCAGGGCGACTGAGGCCAGAAGCCGGTAATAAAGAGCATCCCGGTGACCCGGTCTCGCATCTCCTTTTTCTTTTTTCTTTCGGATTGCGCCGGGGGGAAGTTCGTCGCGGAAGAGCTTCCAGGATCCGGCCAGGTAGAGAATAGCCACCGCCCAGGAAGCGAGACTGATCCCCCCCGGGCTTAAGAGCTGCCGGTTCCGGTTCAGGGCCGCGAAGACCATAAGCAATCCGGTCATCAAAATAATCATCAACAAGAGGAGTCGGAACGGGGCCAGGGAGAGATCGGCCGTTATGGGCCGGCGCGCCAGACAGACGCTGATGACGAAGATAATGAAGAGATTGAAAGCATTGCTTCCCAGGATATCACTCAGCGCGAGGGATGGGGAGTGGGCGATCAGAACGGCGCCCAGTGCGGTGGCAAGTTCAGGGATGGAGGTCACCGCCGCCAGAAAGATAAAGCCTACCCAGAGGTCGGATAAGCCGTGGCGTTCCCCCAGTTCTTTCCCGTTCCGGGCGAGATAGAAGCCGCCGACAATGACCAGGGCGGCGCTGATCAGAAACTGAAGCCAGACCATAAACACGTTCATGGAGTGTATTTAAATTTCACGGTGAATGTTGGTGATAGTACCGGTTGCCGGCCGGTCCGTCAATTATGAATGGTTTCGCAAAAAAAGTTTGCAATGAATGACGCCAACTTGCTATACTGCAATATTATGGTTGGAAAAAGCAAAGCAAGAAGTTCCCAGAAAGAATTCTTATTCGACTCTGCTCACCAGAAGGATTTCCTCTCCAACCCACCCCGTCCCCGTAACCTGGGCCGGTTGCCCGTGGCGGTGCTTGAGGTGAGTACCCGGGCAAAAAATTGGCTCCGGGCTCATGGGATATCCAACATTGATCAGTTAATCAAGGCTGAGAAGGAGAAGGTTATCTCCCGCCAATGTCTGGATAACCAGATCCGCAAGGAACTTCATTCCGCGTTAACCCCTTACTGGAACGGAAAAAAATATAAATATATCATAGCTTTAAACTTCATCGAGCACGGTGTCGATAAAGCTCTCAGTCAATCCCGGATCAGAAAGGCCTCGCTCAAACGCCTATCCCTCCCCAACGCCTTGCGGCAGATTCTCCAGAAGAAGAGGATTCAAACTATCGGGCAGCTCTTTCTCCAGGAAGAGCTCAGATGGCGGAATCCCCGCAGCCTGGGAAATATCCTGGTCAATGAGATATTGATCTCGCTCAGTACTTTTCTGAATTCGCTCAGCTCCGATTGAACCGGGAGAAGCGGGCTCGCTGGGTACATGGTTTACCCCTTGATCTAATAAAGGTAATAAAGAACATAAATCAAGCGGTGGCAAGATCAAAATTCGGGGATTAAGTTTTGGTGCTTTTT
>Ga0307928_10002605_pt1 | contig 13865 bp, 24 predicted proteins | sample AceLakmetagen232_FD_201815 | JGI IMG/M metagenome (GOLD analysis project Ga0307928, IMG submission 201815) | Saline water microbial communities from Ace Lake, Antarctica - #232 | ecosystem: Environmental > Aquatic > Non-marine Saline and Alkaline > Saline | place: Antarctica: Ace Lake... | reverse complement strand
TCGTAAGTTCCACTCGTGGGCTTTTCTCATCGATACCGAATGTTGGTGACGTTCGCTTCATGTGCTCGTAATCATCATCTGGAACGAGCCCCGAATCTACGATCCCATCATACGCAGCCTTCAGGGCACCCATTGCGTTGTCCTGATCTCGCTTGCGATTCGTTGCGAAATAATACGCAACATGAACCTCCACCTTCTTCCATGGAGCCGTCTCGATACGCTCGTCATCAATAGCCTCCCTGGCCAATCGACGATATCGTTTCGTGGCGGAAGCTTTCATCATCCTACTACCGAAGCTGCCGATAGTGCAATTGGGCTGAAGCACCCTGGCCGGCAGCGGAAGGACAATGATAATTGACTCGTTCGTTTCTACCATCTCTACGGCTTGATACCCAGGCTCTTGAACCAACAAGGAAAGCAGACATTATATTCCTTGCACGCCTTGTACGGCAGCATTGCGTCGATCAGCGCCATTCTTTGCTCGTAAGAGTACGATTCATCCTTCACTAGGATCTGAATACCAACTAGCTCCGGTATGTTCCCTACTATAAGCGATTTTCCGCACACATCGCATGTCTTCATTTCGCTTCCCCTTCCTTAAATTTCAAGAAATTCTCGACAGTCCAGTAATTGAGTGTCCTCTTGTCGCGCCCGTCAAGCCCCCGTATAATCTCGCCCGCTTCAATTAAATCTTCTATGAGGTCGTTTCGCTGCCTTTTATTTGCCCATTGCGTTCTTCTTGTCAGCGTGGCTTTTGTGCAACCGCTTATTCCATACTGCCTGATGCAAGCCACTATCTTTCGCTTTTGTTGCTCGGTAATTCCAGATACAATTTCAGGCGCAAGAATTACACGGAAATCCTTCAGTAAATATCGGACCAGTCTGCATGAATAGTCAGCTATTGATTCAGAAATAACTGGATTTACAGAGTTTTCGCTGGCTGCAATTATCAGCGCAATTTTTCGCGCATTTTCTTCACTCTTAGCCCACAGTATTGCCATGTCCGGATATTTTTTCCCGCGCTCCGTTGATTCGTTATCGAATACTATGAATACTCTTTCAGCCTCTCTGGAGCTTTCTATTGTAGTCTGCTCTGGTGGGGCCTGCGTGTAATGGGAGGTTACAAATTGAGATACGCTACTGCCGTCAGTTGCACCCTGCCCGCGCAGGAACCATTCCCTGCACTGCTCACTAATACCATTTGGTACTGGCTTTTCTCTAATTTTGCGATTCTTAATTGGGTACAAATCCGAAAGGAACATCAAGCACCTACTGAGCCACCCATCCTGCATATCCATGGGCGAAATGCCATCAGACAGTCGTTCTGGCGTTGACATTCCGTATATGCAGCAGCAAGGCTGCACAATTACTCGTTGCTTATCCTTCTCTGCGTACTCTTTGCCAAGATAGATATTTCCAGCAGACGAGTACAGCTTCATAAGCAACGACACAATCTGTGCATGGTGAGGGCTCTTTCCTGATCTGATGTTTGCCAGCAGGTATCCTATTTCGTCCCACAAAAACAGCGTAGCTGGCTTGCGAGATATCTTGTCCTCTAATGCTGAATCAGATGCAACATCATCCCCACCGAGCAAATCCATGCAACCAGCGGCTTCGCATAGTCTGCGTATCTGATGCGGTGCATGAGCTTTCCCAGCGCTCGATCTCGCTACGCCCATTGCGTACAAGTTAGTTCTATTGCCAGTGGCATCTTTAATTTTGCGTCCATACAGAACGCCAAGAAAAGTCAGAGAACACGCAAGAGTAAGGAATGGCTGCGACCTTATCGAAGTAGAATTGATCCAGGAGCATATTTCACCAAGCAATCCTGTTGGCTGCACGAGAAACTGAAATTCATTGTCGTCAACGTGTTTTTCGTCTTTTTCGTCTGTTATCCAATAACCGAGGTTATTCCCCCCGCTAAACGGCTCTTCTGACTGTGCGGATTCGACGAACTCTTCTTGAATTTTCAGCATTTCCAAATTCGCATTGGCCGCCCGCTCCCTAAGCAACGCTGCAACATCAACTTTTACATTAGACGCATCCGGCATTGCGTAGTCTGGATCATCTACAATCCAGCCCACGGGCTTATCTCGTGGCGGGTTCCTTCTTGCCTCCGATATCTTCCTACGGAAGTCCTTCTCTTCGCTCTGAACCGACAGGTCCCATGGAGGACAGCAGCGTTGATTATACTCGCTGGCCAGTGTCGAGTATGCTTGTTCGTCGGAGAGCCGACAGCCATTGACCATACCCTGGGCAGCCCAGAACAACTTGTCGTGTCCGGCTTGCCCCTGGACGGCGGGATCGCATTCAGCAAGCCAGAGAGATGCTCGGCGAATCGTGTCATCATCGTGCGGCCGTGAAGTCGGCTGGACTGCTAGGGGCGGCTGCGCTTCTCGCGGTGTCTGCCTGGCTGGTCGCATATAATCCGGATACGCTGCTGTCTCTACTTCCCAGGGAGCGTGACCAGCATCCCAAGCATACACACCACCGTTAGGATGTATAGAGGGTGCCAGGACAACATAGTACCCATCGCCACGTAAATCAATCCCAGGACGAAAACTGTTGCGATTGGCGGGGGCATCGTCAGTTTTATAAAACGCATGGAAACCACCCCTCGGGGTATGCTGCTTAACGGTAATTGGTAGCTGTGGAAATTCCTTGAGCGATTCCAGGCCATTCGCATCACCGGACGCAGGCACATCAACATCAATGACGTAGATTCCGCTTTGTTTTCCGCACGCAACGCCGATGTTAGCGGTCGGCCACCTTTCCCACCATGCGCGAATCTGTGCTTCGTCTACCGTGGCATCCTTGACTCCGTGCGATGTAATCGGAGTTTTCTTGCCAGGAGCAAGCGGGAATACATGCCAGCCAAGCTCGGCATATTTCAGGGCGCATTCGCTAAGTTGGCTCATTTACCTAGTTCCTGATCTCGAATTCGTAATCTCGTAACCAGTAGGCCGGGAACGTTAGTAGCCTGCATATCCTAATTCCATCGCGATCCGGATGGCGCTTACATCGTTGCAATTGGAATACGTCGCCCAAAGGGTTTGGCTGATCCATCAATTCACAAGTTGCCTCTGTGTGAAATCTTGGTGACACTAGAATTATGGTTTTGTCAGTGCGCCTCTTGCTAAGGAAGTCCCTGAAGAGATCAGCCTTGATAATTCTGACGACTTCTGCGACGAACGGATTCTTAATCATTACTTTCCTCCAATATCGGTTGATTATACCCTACAACTTCAAGATACTTGCCATCGTGCTTAACTGTTATTGTCTTTGTCCATTCCAGAAGCGTTTGTGTCAGGAACATATCGCCCAGCGCGAAGTTTACAGTAATATCGCCTGGCTTCGTGGTCCCTGCCGCAGGAACCCTACGTCGCCACCAATGGAACGCGATGTTTCCCGCTGGCCCTGGGTGGTCGAGACAAATCCATTCACGAAAAGTAGATAGCCCGCATCGATATTGCACCTTCATGCTATCGGGCGAACCAGGCTTCTTGTGCCTGGATACCGCCACAGAATCTACCTTGTACGTTTCTGGCGTGGTAGATAGAATCGATTTCTTGGATGCCTTATCTCCGTGCATTCGACGATTACGCTCTACTGACTCAAGCCGCTCAATTTCTTGTTTGGGAATTTCCCATCCGCAAGCCGGGCACTTACGTACTGCGCGACTAAAGGACTCTCTGCATTCCATGCAAGTAGCCATAACAACCTTCTGTCCTGAGCCAAGCAAGTCAATTGGTCCGTGCTCTTCAATACATCCAGCGAAATCGAGGACAAGACAGTTCTCCTTTCCGGGGCTAATGCGAAGCCCACGACCTACCATTTGCGAGAAAAGGCCAGTAGAAAGTGTCGGGCGAAGTAGCACAATGCAATCTACGTGCGGGGCATCGAAGCCTTCAGTAAGCACATTTACGCAACATACTGCGTGCAGCCTATTAGCCTTGAAGTCTTTGATTATCCTGTCTCGATCTGACTTGCCAGTCATGCCGGTAATTGGCGGGGCAACGACTCCCCATGCCCCGAGTTCCCTGGAAACTTGAAGACAATGCTCTACATCGACACAGAAAAACACTGCGGATTTACGCTTTTCTGCCAACATAATACTGACTGATTCTTTTATTGCTCTCCGAATCAAATCCACTTTGTTCGTAGCTTTTGCCAGCGATTTTGTAATGTAGTCACCGCCACCATTTCGCCTTACGCTGTCCAGGTCTGGCTGGGCAGCGCTTACTTTTGATCGCAAGGCAGACAGCCAGCCCCGTTCGATTAAATCCGTCACTTTTGATTCGTAGCATATTTCATTCAGGATATGGTCTTTATGGCAGATTGGACCGCACCCCATACGAAATGGCGTAGCCGTCCAGCCCACCACCCTTATGTCTTTGTTGAATCGCCTGCACTCTTTAATGAACGTCCGATATTTCCCCTCGCCAGACGGCGGGATACGGTGCGCTTCGTCAACGAAAATGAAATCGAATGGAGGGAACTCGCCTGATTTCTTGAATATGGAATCAATAGACGCAAAGAGAATTTGCGAATCATAATCCCGCTGCCCTAGCCCGGCTGAAAAGATTCCGATTTTCCCCTCTGGATAGACAGCACGCAACTTCTCGAAATTCTGTTGCACCAACTCTTTTCTGTGCGCCAGAATACATCCGCGAATGTACGGCGCGTCTATATGCCACTTACGGATAATAGACGCCATCGACACGCTCTTTCCGCTGCCGGTCGGAAGCACGACGCACGGGTTCGTATCCTTGGCGCAAATGTACGCATGAAGCGCTTCTTCGCACTCAACTTGATATGGCCTTAGTTGGAAGCTCATGCTACCTTGACTTGAAAGTTCTCTGTTGAAGTGTCCAGCATCATGGGGATCATCCACACTAGATTCGGGATAACAAGTGGAAGCTTCCTGATATTAAAAACAGAAACCTTTTCGTCCGTAACGGTCTTGGCGTGCCACGGGTTACTGAAGCACTTATAGACTGTAACAACGAAGTCCTCGCCGTCCAGGATACCCGCAAACTCCCATTGGTGAAAATGATAGCCAGTCTCTTCGGAAAACTCGCGCTCCATTGCTGCGAATGGTATCTCGTCTTTTTCGACCTTCCCTCCCACTCCGTTCCACTGACCCCTTTGCCACGCAGGCCGTTTCTTTTCGATTAGCAGCACATTATTCCGGAACTTACTAAACATAAACCCAAGCACGTATCTCTTTGTTAAACTCAATCTGACACCTCAATGTTTTCGGGCAGGGCATGAAGCAACGCGAAGGTTTTCGCGTCCTCAAGACTGACAAACTTTTCCTGAATGAATGGAACTTCGTTGCTTATAGCATACCAATGCACGGCTTCGCAAAATTCGTGTCGCAGGATCGCGAAGGTTCGCTTATCGCATTCGTTTGCTGATAGCGTCACACCACTCCCTCTCTAATCTCGGCTTTCCTGTTGCTATACACAATGGCCATGCGGCCGGTATCGCCAAACTCAAACTCGACGGCCTGATACCCGAACCCGTCGCACTTCGCTATCGGAGTGAGCTTACTAATGTCTTCGCAGTATGTGTTCTTCCACGCTTCCGCTAGCTTGCTCGATTCTCCCCTCCAGACGATTCGAGAATCCTCTTCGGGATAGCGGGAGAGGATGTCGTCTGCACAGTGGCCTGTGGCCTCAGCATTAAACAGTCCCTTTGCTGATTCAAGGAACTTATTAACGAGCGCTGGAACGGGAAGAGTGTGAAGTTCGGTGGACGTGTAGCCGATTCCGCCGTGCATCCACTTACTTCCGTCGATATTTGTGAATTCAATGTAGTCATTTCCTGCCGGGTCCTTTCCGTAGTCGGATGGTTCCGCGAAGCTCAGCAGGCCAGGCAAGACCAGGTGATCGTCGCACGCTTTGTGCTGGTCTTCGATCGATAGGCCGCGAGCGTGCTTCTCGCATACCCACCTGGCGTTACCGTCCATAGTTGGCGTGGCATGGCAGCATTGACGACAGCTTATATCCGGCACCGGCAACGCCACGTCGCCAGTCCCCCAACACAGCGAATGAGCGGAGCAAAACTTGCATTCCCACCAGTCAGGGCGATCCGTCATCCTCTCGGGAGGTTCATTTGCGAAGATGATTCGCTTCGCTCGCTCCATGTATCCCTTCGCCTGAAACGATTCGTAGTATACTCGCTCAGGATATAGCTCATCAGTGTCCTTATTTTCCGCTAGGTACAAGGCCCTCTTCATTCCTGTCTTGTGCATGTAAGCTTGCATTTGCGCATAGTGGACTGGCTTAGACGCTTCGACGCCTTCTTTCTTGAGCTTCGCGAACGATTTGGCGTTGTGCGTCTTAAATTCGAGTACATGCCAGGTCTTTTCGGCACCCGGGATACCCAGGCCGCATCCGTCCATGTGGCCGGAGAAGTGCCCGCCTATATCGCTGACCTCAAATTGCTCGCCTGTCGCCGGGTCAACGTCGTGGACAGTGCAGCCGATGTCGCGGAGATTCTTAACCATTCGGATCTCTTCAAGGTCGCCTGTCTCGAAAAGGCGATAGATACGGCCAGGGAAGTCCTCTCTGCAACAGGCGCGAAAAGTGTACCACAGAAACCGATCGCACGGGTGTCCGATTATCGAGGCACCGAGGTATCCGCGATGCTCTTCCGCATCCCCGCGCTTCTTGTATACGGCATAGATAGCATCGGCTATCGGCGATGTTTTTGGCATGTACTGCGTGATATCTGTCATTTTTTTGGAATTTTGATTGTAACTGCAATTTTCTTGGGCTTGACATCTACGCACTTGGCGAGTTCAATGAAGATGTCTTGGCGATTCTCTTTGTACCACCTGTAGCCAGGTACATCTAGCTTGAAGGTTGTCTTGGCTTCGATTGGGATAGATTCTATTGGAACCGGGAATTCATCAACCAGCACCAGTTTCCTCAGAGCGTCAATGTCGGCATTGTAGATCAGCCCACGCTCTACGACAATCTTAGTTTTGTCTGCGAGTGTGATTGTTCGCTGGCCTTCTTCGCTACCTGGAATCAGCATTGCCAGCTTAGCTTCAACGGCAATACGATCGACCTTAGCGGCGGCCTCAGCTAGCTTGGCATTACTTAGCTGAGATGCTAGCCTTGTGATCTCATTAAACTCTTCTGGCGTCGGCGGTTTTGGTGTCATTGATTTCGACCTTTCTCCATTTCAAGAAATTTCTTAGCGCCACGATACACATTAGCAACTCGATCGCAATCATATCCAAACGGCCGAGACTTGCCCCAACTGTCACCCAGCACCCGGAGCCCGCAATCGCAAGCAAGAATCCACGCCGGCGCTTATGGCCAATTTGCCAGGCCCCCAATACAATCAATGCGCTTCCAATCCATCCCATGTAAGTCGCTTGTTAGTTCACGTTGAATGTTCGTATGGGTGCGAATAAGGTGGCTGTTGTTTTGCGGCTCGCTGATAGCTCAGCATCTCATTCTCGTATAGCCAGCTTGCCCACCGATAGCTACTGACGGTGTTGCAACAGCCTCCTTACTCGCATCCGTGCGAGTGAATCTCTATCGCTTCCAGGGCTCTACCGGCGGCGCTGCGTCGGCCTGTTGCTGGCCTGCCGCACCAGTGTGCTGCGCGGGAGCCTGTACTTGCACTGGTGCCTGGGAAGGCATTGGAGCAGTCTGCTGCGCCGGGGAAAGCTGGGGTGGTTGCGCATACTGCTGGACAGGGCTATTCACTACAGCGGTAGGCGGGGCAAACTGTTGCTGCGGCTGCTGCGCAGGGACCACTCCATTGCCATACTGGGCTGACGGAGCTTGCTGCTGGGGCTGCTGGAGCGGCATTGGCTTGAATGTTCGCACGTCATTCTGATTATCCTTCACCTTCACGCAAGCAATGCAGGCCTTGTTGAGAAGTTGCGAAGTGTCAACAATGGAGGCCACGCCGATTGCCTGTCCGAGAGCAGCGAGGGTTCGCATGGAAATTTCAACTGCCTTCTCACTTGGATTGTCGATGTTTGCCCGAAACCAGATCTTTCGATTCTTGAATTTGCCTTCCAAGACGGCCATCATAATTTCGATGAAGTGGCCGGTGGCTTTCGAGTTCGCCTTCACCTCAGCCTTTTCGATGATTACTGGATAATCACCGGCCGGGAGGAAGTCGTAATCGTCCATCGGCTCGACGGTTCCGGGGTCAAACCCGGGCCCAAAAAACGCACTTAAATTTCCGCTTGACATAATAAGCCTCTTTCAGTAGTGATGGTGGTATCTTGATTCATGCTCCCCACGCGGGGCTCATATACTAAGTAGACTTCGCTGGTGCAGCGGTCTTCGCTGGTGCAGCAGCCTTTGCTGCTTCCAAGAATAAATAAATGCCGTTGGCTTCGTAAATGAAGCCAAATCGTTTATTCCTTGACAGCGCCTCAAAAATCGACGTGAAAGACGCCTCCGTTATGTCTGCTTCTTCTTTTGTAAATTTGCCCTGTGTAGATTCGTCCTTAGCCATCTTGTTTACCTCTTTGATTAGTATGGTTTACTTGCTTTTCCTTCAGAAAGGATCTGTTGTTCCAGTCTGTGCCGCCGTAGCTTGAGACACGGCCTGCATGAACGCACCCCAGTCCAATGGTAGCTCGTATGGGAGGCGACCGAACACGTCCCTTCCGCCGCCGGGATGTGCTGGACGGCCTTGTGTGTAAAGGAACCTAGCTCCATCCGTAATGTCAACGCCACGCTTCTTAGTATTGTCCTTGTGGAAGCCGAGCTGCTCTTCTCGCACAACAACTTTGGTGTTGGCGAAAAGGATTACATCCGCCCATCTGAGTAGCGCGCTCGATGTCTTATCGTGAACGTCGAATTCGTAGCGATCGTACGATAGACCCTGCGGGTCGTCGAAGCGCCTTACCCTAACGTGGCCGATAATAATTGATACCATATTCCTCTCGGTACGAAGCGTATCTAGCTTCCTCGTAATAGCTCTCCATTCCGAGAGGGTCTGGTCCCTGCCTACCCCGTAAGCAAGAGCGCCTTCGTTGATTCCTGGAGCCTTATTTCTACTGCATATCTCTGCATGTATAATCGGCTCCAGCGTGCTTGCTGAGTCTATAACGACCGATCCGTGAGTATGCTGTTGTGTGCGCAGCGATTCCAGCCAGCCATGCACTTCAGCTAGCGAGCGGCATGTCGGAGCAACCTTGGCAATTGCTTGAATATCCGATGCGTCCGCACCTTCCTCCCCCTCGACAGGAAGGATTAGCGGGAACCCGGAGTTTGCTGCAAAGGTGGTTTTGCCGACCTTTTCCACGCCAAGAATAATAATTCTCGGAGGGCGCAAGCCGGGACCGCGTGCGATTGAGTCAAGATTAAAAGCCATGCAACTACCTCAATTCTAATGCTAGTGGTATCGTATTTACTTGCTTTGCCCCGAGCACGGCTTCCTCCACGATGCAACTAATCATAAGGAAAAGGGCCGCTGGTACATTTTGCGACATTGGATCGTTTCCGAGAATGTCCAGAACGCTACCAATGCACTGTTCGTCACCGTCATATATCAGAAAAACTTGCTGTTCCATTGCTAGGCTCCGCTCTTAATGTTTGATTAACAGACCCTAGTATCGCAAGAAGCGCTTGCTTTGCATAGGGGAAAAACTGAAAATATCTGAATTTCATCGGAAAAGTTCATTCACGACCTATTTGTTACTGATATTCCTGGCCGCTTTTTCTCATTTACCCGCATTTCGTGCATTGCTTTAGTGGCACGCGAGACTATCCTGGGTGCATAGCAGGCTTTTTGTAGCTCCAGGAACAATTCCGCACCCTCTTCCTCGGTCGCCCTACGACTTAGGCGCATACACCCAGAAAAGTCCCCAGGAAACTCGACGCCCCTACTGCGTATCATGCGACAACCATCTCCCCGGTAATCTGGAATTGTCGGAAGGATTGCGAATACAGTCTCTACGTCCTTCCATACTCGCATGAGTATGGGCGTGCATATCATTCTGGTTGCAGACATTACTCTCTCCCTCCCTTTCCCTGTATGTTGTCGCTCGTGTCTACAATCTCTATGTTGCTAATGGATTTCCGATGCGTTACGAGCTTTTCGATTTCAGATTCTCTATACGCCCATACCCGAATAGAACCTCCATCATCAAACGTCACTAGATAGCATTTTGAGACTCTCATATCAGCCCCCCCTCTGGCTTCCCCTTCTGCGGATACGCCCCAGGAAACCGACTGCGAATAAATGATACCCTGGCAATTCCGTCCGGAGATAGGAAAATCATGGCCTGTTGGCCGATGCCCTTGAATTTGTCTCTGATCTCGAATAAGTCCATCGGGGCTTTCAAGGTAACCCGGCGTACCTTACGGCCCGATTCCACAATGAGAGTATGCGCAATGTTCATTAGTTCACCGTTCAATCCCGCAGGCCCGTAGGAAAAGGTCTCTTCTGAATTTCGGATAGCACCTAGCAAATCCGGAAGCAAGTTCGTCGGCCAGCTTGTCGCAAACATCAACTCCGGTATTCGCTTGCTCGTTTTCAACTACCCAGTTGATTTTGCGAACCCGGCTGAAAATCCCTGCAATCACCATGTAATCCTTGCTATTCATTGGTCTCCCCTTCCTCTTCGTCTTCGTACTCCCCCTCTGGCAAGCAGTCCGCGTAATAGTCCTCCCACAATCCCGCTATCTCTCCACCCGCCCGAATGGCCCATTGAACGTACCTTGCTCCGTCGGGAGTCAGTTCGTTTCCTAACCAGACTCCGGCTCTAGTTCCGTCTGACAACTCGATAGCATTTATGCAATCTTCGCCACTGCCGCAATGTTGCGGCCAATCAGATTCTCCACCGCCGTCCGGATACGGACCCTTCGGGAATTCGTCGGAATCATAGCTAGATTCATCGTCGGGATCGTCAGGGGCAATCCCGCTATTAACTATCTCCCGTCTAGCGATTCGCTTGCGAATCGCTTCCCCGCAAGCCTTGCAGTAAATGTCGGCTGCATAAATATAGACTTCCATTATTCCTACCTTTCTATTGAACCATCGACAATAATTGCTTGGAAAACATCGGCGAACGTGAGGTTAAGCCGAAGCAAGGCCTTGGCTACAATTACCTTTACGTCTAGCCAGCGATCCTCGACTACCACGCTGGATACATCGCCGCCAACCGTAATTACCTGGACCGTCATTTTCATCGTAGCCTCCCTTTCTGCGTTGTTGCTGATAACCCTAGCCCAATACCCCGTGAGTATCGACACAGTAACCGGCTTCAATCAAAGCTACCGCTTGGCGGCCATAGCACCCCTGCAACTGCCAGACAATCCCTTCATTGATTAGTTCCTGGAACCCGTTGACCATTGCATCTTGGTCTATTTCGCCCCCTTCGTAGGCCATTATAAAACCTACGGCATCGAATTTTCTATTCCTTAGTTTCACAATAGTTCTCCCTTCTGTCCCTACCTGCGAATACGGCTTTGTCAAGCGGCCTTGCATGACATTCAGGTAAATCATACAATCTAGTCTGGTGATTTGCCGACGCTACAGCCCCGCCTTTCGTCCGATAGACAAGCATTCCTTCATCGGAAATCTTCCCGTCGTACTCTTCGTTGCAATCCATTGGTACAACGGGAAACCCGTCAGCAAAACAGACTACCCAAAACTTCCTAGGCTTCTTCATCATTCGTTCTCCGGTTGGTTGTTGCAAGTTGTCGCCTGGACTGCCTAGCCCGGGCGACCCCCGTAGGGGTCTACGATTACCAACGAATAACCGTGCTAGTAGAGCTAAGACGTTTTTCTCCGTATATAGAAACCTGAAATCCGGCGTCCCGCAGCTTGCTAACAAGTGGGGCGGGAAGTTCATCGAAAATTTCATAGCTACGCTTGCCATAATCTTCCAAGGCCTGCGATAACTCCGGTATGGCTTCCAACGCTTCCTTTAGCTTACGATCCTGATCCTTGCTGGATATTGAAGACGTAAGAAGCCAGCCTTGCCACCCGCAATTGAAACAGTACCGACAATTCGAGTCAAGATACACTTGCTTCAATTCCGCTTTGCAGTTCGGGCAGTTCATAATTTTCTCCCAGGTAATGTAGTGGTAGTGGACGTGGCAATTAGCTCGGATGTTTCGTAGTCACTCTGCCCTTACCGCCGGACCGCAACCGCAACAGACGCCTATTGACGCGAAGCAAGTATGCTTTCTGGTCTGGCCATGGCTGCAAGTCTGCTATGGTTTGCGGTCCAGTGGTTGCCTTGGCATAGCTGGTCGGTCCAGATGTCAACTCGTGACAGCTATTCTTATTCATGGCTTATCTTTCCCTTTGTGTGTTGCGGCGTTTTCGTTTCTCTATTTTAAGTATACTTCACGTTTTCTGATTGTCAAGCGAATTATCTCTCCCAGCCTTGTAGGCCATACTCTACCTCTAGCCTCTCCGTTGTCTGGTCGCAGAATCTCTTGAATTTGCTAAGCGGAACATAGTCATCAGCGTCCGGTTGAAGTAGCGACTGACGACAGGTTCTACAGACTTCGTTCGTAATGTCTCTCCAGAGGCTACAGTACCACTGCTCCCTTGTTTCGCAACCCGCTAGCTTGTTGGCGCCTAGCGTTAGCCCGCCAGTGGAAGCTACAGCGTAAAACATGCTTCTTTTACCACCGTGCCAATGTTCGCATAGCTCCACGAATTCGCGTGGAATTTCGATTGAATTCACTTCGGTTGCCATGATTTTTTCCTTGTGCTGTATTTCGCAATCGTGCTAGCAGTCAACCTGGAAATCAGTTCCAGAATTTGCTTATATCTGCCCGCCAAACATGGCGTCCGCTGTCGGGATCAAATGTTCCGCGTTTTACGCGTTCCAGCAAGTTATTGGTAGCCTTTTTCCAGGCGGCGGATTCTATCGTTACCCTACGTTTTCCTAACACGTAGGAAAAAATAAAAAGTCGCCATACCATATCCCATCGCGCTTTGTCATAGCCGCGTAGGCTTTCCTTTGCCCAAACAGGAAGGTCTCTATGGATCGGAGAAAGCAGAATCTCTTTCCTTTTCTCCAGATAGAATTCGCTATCCCGATGATGTTTTTCTATGCCATCCCACAAGAGCTTCGTTTGCCCTTGCAGACTCCGAAGATCCCCTAGCGTTTTTTTGAGTGATTGTCCCATGGCTTTTTCCTTCGTTTGCTGTTGCAGTCAGTTCCTACGGAGAATGGTAATCTGTACCCCCGCCTTGCGTTCGGCGATTGTCAATTCGCAACTGTTTATGTCACCCGCAAGCTCGGAACAATCTCCCGCAAGTCCGGAACAGTTGCCCCAAAGCCTAGATACGTCACCCCAAAGCCTAGATACGTCGCCCGTAAGCCCGGAGCAGTCGCCTATAATCTCGGAACAGTCACCCCACATCTTGGAACAGTCGCCTGCAAGTCCGGAACAGTTGCCCCATAGCCTGGATACGTCACCCGTAAGCCTGGAACAGTCACCTGTAAGTTCGGATACGTTACCTGTAAGCTTTGAGCAGTCACCCCAAAGCCCGGAACGGTTGCCCGTAAATTTAGTCAGCGTAAAGTTAAGTAGCTTTTTCATGGTATCAGTCCTTACAGAGGTCGGTAATTTCAACGCCTACCTTACGTTCGGCGATTGTCAATTTGCAACTGTTTATATCGCCTGCGAATCCGGAGCAATCACCCCGGAGCCCGGAACAATTTCCCCGGAGCCCGGAACAATCTCCCCGGAGTTTAGAACAGTACCCCCAAAGTTCAGAGCAATCACCCTGGAGCTTGGAGCAAGAGCCCACGATCCCGGAGCAAGAGCCCACGATCCCGGAGCAAGAGCCCCGGAGCCCGGAACAATCTCCCCGGAGTTTAGAACAGTACCCCCAAAGTTGGGAACAAT
>Ga0307928_10002604_pt1 | contig 13866 bp, 16 predicted proteins | sample AceLakmetagen232_FD_201815 | JGI IMG/M metagenome (GOLD analysis project Ga0307928, IMG submission 201815) | Saline water microbial communities from Ace Lake, Antarctica - #232 | ecosystem: Environmental > Aquatic > Non-marine Saline and Alkaline > Saline | place: Antarctica: Ace Lake... | reverse complement strand
TGGCCGAAGAAATTATAGACCACTTCCATAGGCATAAAAAAACTCTGGTAATGACGAGCAACTTAAATAAAAAGATGCTCAATGAATACTTCACCGCTTCGACCGTTTCACGAATAGGAACAAAGGCCGGATGGTGTACCGTTGTTGAGGAACCCAAAGCCAATGATCTAAGAGGAACGGGAATATTGAAATAAATTCTTGATTCATTGATTTAATTGTGCTATGCTGGACTTGCGAGGATTAGTTAAATGAAGATAATAATAATAACAAACAAGACATTAAACCCCCAGGGTGGAAAATTTATCTTCCTTTATTTTCCTCGCACACCCTGGGGATTTTTATGTCTATAGGATGTTTTTATGATCTATTACAAGATTAATAACTGGAAGAAATTCCAGCATTATAAAGACCGTAATCCTCCTTGGATTAAATTACACCAAAGCATGTTGGATGATGAAAAATTTATGTGCTTGCAAGATGATAGCAAGTTGCAACTTATTATGCTTTTCTTGTTAGCGGCTAGGGTAGATAATAAAATTTGTGGAGATGAAAAATTCTTACGGAATAGATTGGGTATTGAAAACGTTAATTTAGAGCCTCTCATAAGTTCTGGTTTTCTAAGTGTTTACGATACTGCTAGCAACGTGATAGCGGATTGCGTTCAAGATGCTTGTGTAGAGACAGAGACAGAGGCATATAAAGAAGAGACAGAGGCAGAGGCAGAAACTACTTATGCGAATGGTGAAATTTTTCTTAAATTCACGACGAAAGGGAAAAACTCATCCTGGAATCTCTCAACCGAGCAGTTTGATTTGTTCAAAGATAATTATCTTGGCCTGGATGTTGAGTCTGAGTTAAAACACGCCGCCGCTTGGTGTGAATCAAATCCTGCAAAGCGAAAGACGCCTAGAGGGATGATGCTATTCCTAAAAAACTGGATGAATAACGCCGTGAAAAATAAAGCGTCAAAAAAGCCCTCAGCCTACGATGAGAGATTAGGATCAAACGAGTCTCTCGAAAACAAGGCGAATTGTGGAGAACTAGGCGATCCGGCGGACCTTCCCCCAGATTATTGGGATAAGGCAGTAAAAAAAGCCAAAGAAGCCCTGTAAGGTTAAGGTAAATAATCATGATGGCAATCGTTATTGGATCAACCGCAACGATTCTAGGCTTGTGTTGGCTGATGTTTTTGATAATTGAGATTAAGAAACATTGATAAAAATATAGCAGAATGGAGAACAAGAAAATGCCTAACATGAAACAAAGCAAACAAGAGTTATTTGATCTTGCGACAAGCCTCATGATAGAACGTGATTCGCTTAAGGAATCAAACAAACTTCTTAAGGATAATGTTACAGCAAACCAAGAGCGTCTTGATATAGCCGCTGCCCGTATTGTTCAGGGTTTTGGCGGTGATGGTAGTTTTAGATTAGGCACCCCCGAAAAGATGGCCGATAAAATATTGGCACTAAGCGCAAAAGTCAAAAGTATTAAGGATGGGCAACCGAAGGTTTTGTCTCCGCATTTTGATAATATTAAAACCATATTCAAAAATTTGATAGTTAAGTCCCGCAGTACATCAAAAGAGCTATCTGTCATTGTGAACACTTTGTATTGTTTCAAAAGCCATAAGAGATTACGCCAAGAATTATCATATCAAGTCTCGGTTTTGGATAAGTTATCTTCCGATATATCAGATCGCATTATGGATATTGGAGACATGCAATATAAGCACGACGGCACAACAAAGGAGAAAGAAGATGAATAAAACACTGAACATTGGACTATTTATTTTTGTGTGTGTGATGGCATGGATTACGGTTAACAGTGTAATTGAATCCAAGGCCATACGCGCAGAGACGGCGGCTATTTGGGAGGATATGGCGCGTACACAAGCAGAGACAAAGGTTATTAAAGCGGATACAGAGACAATACCCGCTGACGTATATGCTTTGCTTAATAGACGTGCTAAATATATGTCTATTGATGATGCGCTAGATGAACTTAGATACGTGTATGGTACACCAACGCCAACGCCAACGCCTGACATACCGTTTCTACATCCTTTGAATATACGGGATACGGAAGGAAATTAATCATGGCTGACGAGCGAATGACGCCGGAAGAATACCGACTTCGGCAAGGGCTTGATGAACTGAAATCGAATAAACACATAACACCAGAAGAATACCGGCTGTTAAAAGGTCTCGATGCGCCGGTAAAAAACAAGCCGACTAAATATCGAAACATCAAAACAGAATACAACGGTCGTAAATATGACAGCAAGAAAGAGGCGCGATACGCCGAAGGGCTGGACGTTCTGCTCCGCGAAGGACTAATCACCTCCTGGACGCCTCAAGTCTCATGGCCGCTCCGCAATGGTCATAGATACCGCCCGGATTTCGTCATAAAAAACCTGGACGGCACATTCCGATTTGTCGATGTTAAAGGGATGGATACGGCAGCGAGTAAATTGAAAAGAGATTCAATGAAGGCCGATTATGATATCGATATAGAACTGGCATAACCATGAGAAGATATAACGGTATAGAAATCTATACAGCAAATCAGTTACTTTTTAAGATAGCAAAAATAGCGTTTGGAAAGGAATGGCCTTCCCATGAACAGGCTTGCATTGAAGGAATTAACGAAATTATAAAAGCGTTGAAAACTCCTAATGAGAAAAAGGATTGTATTAATTTATTCAGCGTTAGTTATATAGATTTACTTAGAATATCAGCCCTGCTAAACAAAGGCAAAGTTCCCGTTTCAGCAAGTCGTACTGACAATGTAGCCGCATTCTGTGTTGAAAAGATTGAAGGAATAAAAAGGAGAATGTACGGATGATGCGATATAACATTACCAACCTATATATAAGCAAAGTTCGGCTAAAAAGACTTACACGATTTCTGGATAATTATCCGAATATAAACTATAACTATCTTATAGATGGCGATACAGTTTATATTACGTTTGACGTAGTGCATAACCCGAATTATCTTCACGGAGTTTTAGCATTATTTAATCGTTTTGATATTAATAAACTATATTAGGAAAAGGAGATAAGCGAATGATATGGTTAAACACGCTTTTAATTGCCGCCCTCTTTCTTATCGGGTGGACGCACCGCCTAAGTATTGAAGAACATGAAGAAGAAATCAAGAAACTCAAAAAACAAATTGAGCGCCTGGAGCAATACCACCCGGAGGTATCATGATGAATGAAGAATCTAAAGAATATTTCGATAAAATCATCGAAATGCTCACCATGCCGAAGTGGAAAGATAATGGATTCTTGATAAACCTTAAACAGTTTATTCAAGTACGTAAGTATATTACATGGGAACAAAAGGACGCTGTTGATGAAATGGAACAGGAGGTAGAATGATGGAAATGGAAACAGCCCTAGAATTAATAGAAGAACAACCAGAGGAAGTCAACAAAGATATTATGAATATCTTAGGATGGCAACACAAAAGAACGCCTAAAGGTGATCGATGGAGTAAGGATGGAGAAAAGACGTTATGGCACACACCCAATATTGTTGGAAAGTATGATTTGTTCTTGAAATATTGCGTCTCATGGATGAAAGAAGAGTCAAACATTGATGCGTATATTATATTTTTCAAAGCGTTATGTTTTAGTGATAATGAACGTCTTGCATTTGCCCCAATGAATGAGCGCGTTGCGTTGTTCCTGGTAACGTTCGGATAAGGAGTAACTATAAACTGACATAACCATCTGAGTCAAAGGAGAATATATGCGGTTGCTTAAAGACATAAGAGAAGTTTTGTATTTTTTTGTTCCGCTGGTAATAACAGGGTGTGTTATTGCCTTTTTAGTTCGTTCAGCCTGCATTTGGCTGGAGATTGGGATTTTCGCTAAATCTAATTATTGGTTTTAGAATCACAAACTGACATAACCATCTGAATCAACGGAGAACTTATCCAGAATCAACGGTATGCATGTTTGTCCGTAGTGGTCATATAATATTCTACTTGCCGACCGCATCCATAAAAGCATATAAGCTTTATATTCTTCTACGGAATGAGAACGAGTGAATACTTCGCCGATTGTGGAATGAAGGTATAATCCCAATCGGCTTTGTTCTTGCCTAAACAGTTGTTTTAACAGCTGCGTTGTTGTGTATGCGCTCCAGGCAGTACCAGAAGCCCACGCCGGTATGGAATCGGCCACAACCAACGCCTCAATCGTTTCCAAATCCGTTTCACTTGGCATCACCATCCAAACCGCACTGCCTCCAGAGGGTATAATGCTTCGATCATAATCGTCTGTGGCAATTAAGGGTATGTAATCCGTCCTGAAATGATCTGTTTTAGATTCTGCTTCAAAGGCATACACCACACCGTCCGAACTGTTTCTAATTATACGAACAATTGGGTAAACTGAATCTGTTTCATATTCCCAGCCCCATTGTTGGCCGGCCACCGTTGCCCTGAACACGTTTATATCAGTAACGCTATTCTTACGTGACCATACATCAAGCGCTTTGGGGCTTGTGAGAGCAGTTCCAACCAAACCCGTTGGAGTAGCACCTTTATGAACCGCGAATGCCTGAGCGTTACAGGCGCCGTATTGGATCATCGACGAATCCTTAAATGTTTTTGAAGAGATTCTTGATATTCAGTAATCGAATTTCTGAGAAGAATGTGGTTTTGAAATGGTATCAATTTCCTGGCTGCCCATAATTCTTCTTTTTTCATGTTGCGCGGATCAAAAAAGTATTTATATGCCAATGATCCAGTAAGACCAACATTAACAGCCTGCCCGACGGACGGCCCGCCAAGATCGGTCAACCATCTTGTCGTATCCATTTTATCAGTAGTATATCCCTTACTCAAAGGTTCACCCATGACCATTTGCCCTAGTCCTGCTTTCCCCCCTGTTATATCTTCCATTAATCGATTACCTTGTTCTAGGTGAGCAAACCAACCAGACTCCATTAGGGCGCGAACGATCAGTTCTTCTGGAGGTATATCAAGAGCCTCCTCATGGGTTTCACCGCGTGATCTTGCTTTCCAATAAAGCCCAATAGCCCCTAATGTCACACCCACTACAAGTGACTCGATAATCCTTCTATTTGGTCCTTGCATCGCCGGAATGAATATTTTTTCTGGCAATGTCCAGATGAATTGCTTGAATTGCATTAACGCGCCGAATATTGGATCATTCTTCCACATCATCGGAGTACTCATGGCAGTTGGAATATTCTGGCTCTTGGTAGATTCGGTTTTTACAGATATACCAATCTTATCACTTAGTTTCTGGATATCCGGCCTTCTATCCCATTCCTTCATGTTGAATATATGGACACCATTATAAGATTTAGCCCCATGCTTATCGTACTGCTCCGCTAACAACATGAGATCATCCGGAGATAAGCGCATGTCATGGCGGAATAGTTCTTCAGCCTCAGATAGGTCATTTCCTTCTGCATATTTAATAGATATTTCTGCAATGTGTTGGGAATTATAAAGTACGCTAAAAGATTTCATGTAATGGTCAAAGAAAGAAAGACCTGTAGCTAATCCACTTATACCAACAACTCTATCGGATGCTCTCTCAATCATGGTATTCCCGATAGGTCTATCCGATACGCCGGATTGGGCGCGTAAGAAAGTATTGTTAATAATTTCGTGTATATTCGCCATATTCTGGAGTTCATTCGATGATGTAATAAATTCAAATAAATAATTTGCATTGGTGAATAATTGCAAAATAGTTTTCCCCATAGGTCGTAAACCTTGCCTTGCTACATGCAAGCCGGGGTCGGTTAGGGAAGATGCGACGATACTTCCTAGCATTACTGGAATATTCCATTTTTTGAACATATCCACACCACGATAAACCCATGCGCTTGGATCGTCAGGAATCCCAGCGTATCCCATGACTCTATCAAATGTGTCTTGCAAGTATTTCTTAGATAGAACCTTCTGCCCCTCAAGCCTTAATCTCATCCGTTCGTTTTTTTTATTTTCGCTATTTGTCTTGATTGGATCATTAGCATATTTAATTATTAATTCATTGTATTCATTATCTATATGCTTAAAATGCTCTTCAAAATTCAAGGCGCCAAACATTTCTGCAAAACGTATTTGGGGAACCATCGCCCTGACATACCTAGAAACGATAATATTCAAATCATTAACTAACAATCCAGCGTCTTCAAAAGATTCCATCATGTATGGATTTATATCTATTTGTCGAGTTTTAGCAGGTGACTTTTTCCCCGCTGATCCTTTTTTTGGCCGGGACGTAGTACGTAAAAGTCCGTCATGGCTTCCTATAAGATTGTCAATCACCCCGTTATATATTTCTATAAGTTCACTATCAGGAAATTCCTTATATCCTTCTACTCCTTGGTTAACATTCTCTTTGTGGTTATCAATAAAAAGTTTAATAGTCCCTGGGCGATTCTTCCGAATATTTGGTACATTCCAAACTTGCGGAAGATAGGTTTGTTGTTTTATTGGATCGGTAAGTGCTGCTGGATTTTCAAATACTCCATGCTTGATACCTTCTTCTAAGAGAGGCTTAAATATATTTTTGTCGAGATTTTTTACCATAGCAACGACTTCAGGGACTTGAGAGTATGGTTCAGTTGCGAACCAACTACGCTTAGACTTCACAACCGCTACGCCAAACTCTGCGGAAGACATTGGTCGATCCGATCCAGTCATGCCCGATATAATCCGTTGCGGCATAAGTGATGCGTCTAATCCTAATCTCTTTACAATGGTCTCAGGCGAGTCTCCTCCTGCTAAATTCTTTCTGTATTGCACATATAACTTGTCTAAATCTCCATGAAAAGCACCATTCAATCCATCCATCTGCCATCGTGCTGAATCTTCAACCGAATGTACGGGTTCTGGATTTTCAAGACGCACTGAAGTCGTAGCGAGTTTTCCTGCAACTTGCGATACAGTAGGAACGTCTGCCGTAGAGAGAAAAAAAGCCGCATTCCATTTCACTGAACTCAATACATTTTCAACGTGGGTATCAAGTCCTAACAACTTAGTAGGCTTAATACTCCATCCAGGAGCCAATTTAGGATTGATGCCTCTTGGAAATTTTGGGATACTTAAATTAAGGTCTACCATATTTATCGCCTATTTATTTTACTCGCAAAATATCTTCAAGAAATGCCTCAATGTCTTTTGGGAATCTGTTATTACCACCATACCAAGGAGCAGTATATGCGGAGAACATCTCCGCGAACATCTCCGAACTATCCGTTGCAGCATAATGACTGACCCTATCCCTTATATCCTGTTTGCCCATGATATCATAAAGGTCAAATACCTTTTCTTTTTCTGCTTTTGATAAAATCTCGTAATAGTAATAATGCCCCAACTCATGCCTTAACGTGCCTAGCATATCACCGCTTGTATGTGAGCGCGTTTTTGATGGATGCAGGAAATTATCTGGGACTGTTTTTCTCGCGCCTCTCTTTACATCTACTACACGATTCCTGATATTATAAACCCCACTAGGCCGATCTTCCCGTCCGATTTCATCTACTATTCTGATTCTTAATTTTCCCTCTTTGTTTATATTTGCTAATCTAGGGAATCTATTTATCATTGAATCAAGCGAATCGCCTATTATATGCTTTTCTTCTTGGGTTGCTCCTTCTGCATTTACCTTCTTAATTGCATCGCTTTGTTGTGGTTTTTCAACCGACAATGTATCCTTGTTCGTTGCTTTATCCGCAGTAAACTCTTCAATGTTATTATACAATTTGCCTTCATCGAAGAACATGCTATCATTCTTTACATTTTCTACTGGATACCCGGAATCTTCAAGAGCCTGATAAATGGCGCCGTGCGTAGTCCATTTTGACATATCTTTCCCATACCAGATATCGCCATTCTTGAACTGAATAGCCTTTACAGCCGTATGCCCTTTTAACCATTCGTTTGGTTCGCTCGGATCATATCGATAAATACCAACATCATTTAATTTATTATCAAATACTTCTGGAGTTGCGGCAGGGTCTTGTATCCCAGCAGAGTCAATAACTTGTTGCAATTCCTCCGGTTCAAGAACATCCCTGAGTTCTGCTATATCCTTCTGGATACCTGCCTCATCGGCTTTCGTATCCGCCAAAGGAGCAGGCGGTTCCACAACTGTTTCTGCACTTGGCAGATCAGACTTTGTCGTTGGTTCCACTGGTCCAGCAGATCGCTTTGTCAACTCTCCCTTGGGAAGCAGTTTAAGTTCACTAACAAAACCACGTCCTTGATCTCCAGGGAAGACACGTTCTATTATGTCAAACATGTCTGATCGGGAAACAAATTCTGTACTATGTGGCTGCTTTGGCATTCCTGGGTCTAATGTAGATGCTCCAAACGATTCATCAAAATCTCTTCGTATCCCTTTTTTGAATCGGGCTAGTCTTGCTCTACCAAAACTGTCAGCAAATGATCCTAGAGCTGCGGAGGCGATTGCATTAATCGCAATGTTTTCTAATCCCTGGGACCACGTCTTAAGCGTAGGCGCTTGTTGTTTGACTGTTTCCGCTATCGTAGTTATCCCTGCTCCTTCAGCAGCATAAATCCCGGCCTGTCTCAACCAATGTGGGTAATCATGAAGCCCACTCCTAGCGGAATAACTACCTAGTTGCTTTGCTAAACTTACCGCTTCTCCCCATCCTGCTGACTTAGCCAATTTCCCTGGTTTCTCAATCATCTTCAAAAAACGGTTTAACCGCCTTGCTTTATCCGCCATGCTTCCCAATCGCGTAAAGGCTAAAGCAGTACCTGGGATTAAGAATGCAGGATCAAGGATAGAGGTAGCAACATGTCCTGTCCAACCTATAACTCCGGCTTCCTGGATGGTTTGATAATCTTCTATTTGGCTACGAAGTGTATTATTTACCTGCTCAACTTCTTCTGGATTCTTCGTATTCCAGTATTGATCTAGGTTAGGTAGCGCATTTCTTATCTCTTCTGGTATATGTGGGTATGGATCAAAATCACTCCACTCTTCATCATGAGAATAACCAATGTTTTGAAAGAACGATTTAACTCCCTGGTAAGTTTCTCCGGTAGAACGCCTGAACCACGAACCCATTAACTCGCCCATCGGAGGAAAATTAGATTCCCTTGGATGCTTAGGCATAACTACAGTACCTAACTTGGTAGGTTGGAAATTAGATATTGCATTATCAGCTGTTGTAAAAGGCATTTTTATTTTCTCATTTATTCATCTGATTGGCAACATAAGTTCTTCGACCTTGTAGAAATGGACTCGAATATATATCTGTCTTGGCTGCATAATAATTCTTGCGTTCTATCCGTGCTGCCCCAATCTTAATAGCGTCATTAGATACGCCATTTAGATTTTCAATTGTTTCTTGAAATTCTGTCTTAGTAGTTGGGGGATACCATCTCTTCTGAAGGGCACCATCATATAGGTATTGTTCATGTATACCATCACCATCTTCGTCTACCTTGATCGTCCATGAAGGTGGAGTACGCGAAGTTGTGATCTGATCGGCAACCAGTTTGAAATCCTTATCCTTAAATTCAGGTGTCGCGTCAATTAGGTTTCGTATTTCGGCATTTCCAAGGCGTGGGTCATAGTCAGGCATAAACTTTTCTGGTGGATTCTCCATCAAGCGGTCATTGGAGCCGTACTCCGTTTGCATCCATGTGTTTCCTGCAACCTGAATCGCCTTATACGTAGCCTCTTCAACTGTATAGTTATTATATTTATAATAGTTTCTTGCATCATTAACAATTTTACCAAATAGAGTTTGATGTTGATCTGCATCATACCCTTGGATGTTATCATCAAGCATTTCTTCTGCATCAACTGCAAAGTCCGTAGAGGCAAAAGGCGTCGCCAAATACGATGCCCGTGAGGCCTTCTCTTCCGGGGACATCTGTATTCCGAGTTTTGTTTCCTCCAGAACAGTATTAAAATTATCCTGCCCTGTCGTAGTATCAAGCGTAACTTCTCCAGCATCAACCCGCATCATTAATGGAATAAGATTGTTCATGTCGCTATCTGTGAACTGACTCATGAGTGCTGGAGACTGAGTGCGAATCTCTCTCAATGCAAAGATAGCATCTTTTACCTCTTGAGGGTCTTCGAGACCATTAGCAATTCTGATAGGACTTTTGATTTGATCTGATATGAAGTTTCTTTTTGTGGCTAAACCAATAAGCGCCATTGTAATCTGTCGTGGGGGCAAGTTCATGTCCGATAGAGTTTGTACGTAATTATAAGCTTGCATGTTTGCGTATTTTGCTTGGTCAGTGTTTTTAGGATCGATTGGCTCCTCCGAAGCAAGAACAAACTCAAATTCTTTTTGCTTTAGGTCTGCCACTTCGAGACTATCAATCTGTCGAAGAAACATACGTGATTCACTAGGAGAGAGACTTCCATTCTTCTGTTGTTCAAGAATATATTCTCTGGTCGGTCTATTCTTCGGGTCATCTGCAAGTGGAGTAAATAAAGTCTCGCTGATATATTGGTTTACTGCTAGATTTTCTTTTTGTTGTATTAATCCATCTATCTGTCTTTCCGCCCTTGTCTTCAAGTCCTCATCAATGTTGTAGACACCATCAGAAAGAAACTGTTTAGCGGTATACACATCAACCTGTATGTCGTGCTGTAGAGCGTTCCATTCCTGTTGACGAAGTCTTTCATCAAACGTGCCTTTTTCTTGATCCTTAAGCGAAATGATCCCGGTTTCAATATTCTTGTTGTACATCGCCTTTTGAAAAGAAACTATTTTCAATCGTTCGTTTGGAGAAGATACAGTATGTTGATTTCCCGTAACGCGCATCATTGAATTGAATGAAGTGTTCCCATAAGAAACGACTTGCTTGCGTTGCGCGTCTCGAACCTTTAATTCGTAATTGCTGAGGTTCCTATCTAAAATCGGGTTTATGTTTTGGAGAACCTTTTTATCTGTAATATTTTCTGTAATAGATTCTCTAATTTGTTTCGCACTATCCAAAGCTTCTTCGTATGAAATTTCACCTGAAAGGGTTTTTGCTTCCAATTGATTAACGTTTTCAACCCAGTTCGTTTGCAAATCCTGGTACTGCGCATTTTGGGAAGCCGCCTTTAACTTCGCGTTGGTTCTCAATAGGGCGCTGCTCAGGTCTCCAGCCGCCTCTAATACGTTCGGCGTTGGAGATTGCTGTAGTGCATTCGCAGTCTGTCCGGTGTATCCTGTTTGTTGGTTAAACCTAAAAGTTCTCATAATATTTATTCCAAAAGATTTCCAGCAGTAAAGGCTCCGGCTTTGAACAAGGATGTCCCCAGGACTGCGCTTCCTTGCATACTAGCAAGATTACCTTTGGATCGTGCCTGAGAAGCAGAAACATTAGCGTTATACCGTTGCGCCCTCAGCTCCTCCTCGTATTCATATAAGTTGTTTATCTCAACATCCAACGGACTTCCTGTGAACTCGATGCCGGACGCTCCAACCATCGCCCGGTTGCGCGACAGGTTAGATTCCATCTGGCGCCCCTGGATAGCCTCATTTTGCTGCTGTGCTATCAGTGTGGCTTGAGCCTGTTGATTCATCACGTCCTGGTTATACTGCCCCTGCTGGTAAGAAGAGACGCCTTGACCGAGTAGCGCCGCTGTACCTAATCCAGTAGCAACCGCACCAGTCGTTCCAATAGCGCCAACAGTCCCCGCACCGGCAGCGATTCCTCCGATTGCTGGAATTAAAAAAGCCATGATTATTTCACCTTACCATACAGAATAAAATCTTGCCCGTCAGGACTATATTTTTTCAAAGTACCTTCATACTCAAAACCCAAATTTTCTAACCACCGGAAACGATTTCCATATCCGATAGGAGTTGAAGCCTGCATCCGATGAAGTTCATAAGTTTCAAAAGCAGACTTTATAATTTTTTTAATATGCCAAAATACTTTCAAAGCAATGTCAGAATCATTTTCTACATCTTTGCTGAACGTCATAAAGGCATCTGCTACTTTAGGCCAAGGAAATGATAGCCCACCCATTGCGACAACCTTGTCTTGTTCATCAATCAAAGCCCATGCCTTACAATTATCTGGCTTTTTCTCCAGCAATTCTCTAAAATATTGACTTGCCGTTTTATCACTTTCCCGGTATTCAATTTCTTCTACATGAGACTCTTGCAATGGGACAAGATTAAGGTGCATTGACTATTACCTTTCCATGTATTCCCAATAATACGCAAGGATAAGAAGATCCTTCGCTGTCCTGTTCTGATTTAATAACTAAGGTTAAGTCATTATCCCAAGCAGTACCACAAGGCAAAGCAATATCTTCTACCCCTGAAGTACCTGTTACTTTGTCGAAAGCTTGTTTATCAGTAGCAAATGTTTCTGATCCTTCTGCTACATACACGTTACCTCCTACCCTGAATATTCCATTAATATCAACAAAACGCTTTTTATATTGTCGTATCGTTTGACCTTCATTATCGAATAGCACTGGAAGCATTTCAGCTGTTGCCGTAAATGCTTCCTCATCGGCGCCTCCATGACAATCATGTGCAGTAAGTTGATCCAATTTTTCTATATATCTTTTATAGGTCAAGTCAACTTGTTTTCTTCTAATAAGCGCCCATAACTGCTCTGTCCCATCTGTGCCCGGTATTACTGCTGTGGAATCTACAATGGCACCAGTACCAACACCATGCTCATGCCACGCAATGACGTTATGCTGCTTCTCGTATGTAACGCCTTTTAATTCGCCTTCATCGGTCAATACCCAAATTAAGTTGATAGGCGGTAGGCTAATTGATAAAGCCCCTTTATAACCGACAAGCCCGGCTTGCTGGTAAACGATTTCCTTGATTCCGTCCTTAATTTCCTCATAAGAAATGATAGAAACATCATCGCCGGAATATCCATCAATGTCATAATGATATGAATAATCTCTTATTCTTACCCCATTTTTCTCAACAAACAAAATACTATTGTCAATCTGAACCGGATCAACCGAGTCACTACCATAAAAAGTATGTGGCGTTCTAACAATGTCTTCTGGCATAATAACGCCACTCTTGGCATCAATTATATGTTCGGCTCCAGTTGTACCAATGACCAATTTTCTTCCAGATTTAATCCACTGGATTGTATCAATCTTGGAAGACGCGATAGTAAATTCTAAAGCATCGCTGGCATTAGACCCGGTCTTAAAGTTTTCAAAGTCACCGACCTTACTTGCTCTTACCAAAGGTATTTGGCTGAATCCTGCAAGATACATCCTGTTTTGATGGAATGTTATAGAAGATGGATAATAGACATTGCCTTCTGCTGGAGTTGTCCTGAACCATGACGATGGTATCGGTTGAAATCCAATCTTAAAAGTAAACGTATCTCCACCATCTGGAGTTCCGGTAATAGTTACAGAACCGAACTCTAAAGACCCCGCAGTTAATTTATAAGCGCTTGGCTGGCCGCTATGGGTTCCGCCATCGACTGGACGAACAATCCATCCACCAGGATCGGGTTCCCCAGGATCAGTATCTTCTTGTGCATCTGCATACCATTCGGCTGTTTCATCTTCTGGATGGCTTGTGTTTTCTCTATACGTCCATCCATAGTGAGTACCTGCCGGAGAAAATTTTACAATAACTTCATAAACTCGATTGCCTTCCCATAAGGTTGCTATACTCAAATCAATGGTAATTACACCAGTACCAGTATTACTATCTTTGTTATACGGCCCCTGTCCTTTTCTCCACGCAACACCCATTCCCCATTCATAAGGATACCAATACTTATTAGAATGGTTGGTGCATCTTGCTTCAATCGTGTGTGATCCATGAGATAAATCAATAAAACCATTGCGCTCGAACTCTTTGTAATACCCCTTTGTT
>Ga0307928_10002603_pt1 | contig 13866 bp, 23 predicted proteins | sample AceLakmetagen232_FD_201815 | JGI IMG/M metagenome (GOLD analysis project Ga0307928, IMG submission 201815) | Saline water microbial communities from Ace Lake, Antarctica - #232 | ecosystem: Environmental > Aquatic > Non-marine Saline and Alkaline > Saline | place: Antarctica: Ace Lake... | reverse complement strand
GACGGGTTGCGTCCCATCCGTTCCGTCGACCGCGCGCTGGAGGGTTTCCCAAGCGTCGGTCCAGGACGTTCCGTCGTTCGCGCCGGATGCGGCGGGGTCAACATAGTAGGGGCCAGCCATTAGCGAACCCTCCCCATGACATCCACGCCGCCGGGAACGAGTTTGTCTTCATACTCGTACTCCGTGACCGTGAAGACCTGGACGGTTACGCCGTCAGCATCGACGGTCTTGTCAATGCTCGACTCTGCCAGCGCGGCCTTGCGCTTACGGAAGGTCGCCTCGTCCACTTCTCTCTCGACCTTGGCGGGGGAGCGGTGCTTGCAGTCGACGGCGCATTTCTTCAATCCCTTGGCAACCCACTTCGGATGCTCGTGAGAACAGAACTCTTTGGAACACCACAGGCCGCCTGTGACCGTCCAGCCATTCTGCGGTTTACAGTTCAGGAAGTTCCCGCCCGTGATCGTCAGGTTCTTGACGGCCTTGCAGATTTCCGTTCCGGCGACCATCTGCATACAGTTCCCGCCTTCGACGACATCGCCGTCCTGGAACGGGGGTTCCTTGAAACAGAAATTGCCTTCTTTCCAGACCGTCATAGCACCACCTCGGGCACCCTGATCTCTTTCGGAAACGACCAAATCGCCGGGCTTTTCCGACCCGTCCGAATCTTCCACTCTTTCATCATGTCGGCCTTCATGTCAGCCATGCAGGTCTGGCGTTCTTTCTCCAACTCTTCGTCATACTTCCGCTGGCTGGCATTCAGCGCCTCTCGGACAGTTTGTTTCGTCTGCCTCGCACCATGTCTCCAGAAGTACATCAACAGCCACAGATAGTCGGGCGTCAGGGGGATAATACTGTGCCCACCCCCAGTCATACACCAGTCCTGGCAAACGAACTTGTCGTGCCGGGGTTGAGAATAGACCACAAACGAATGCCATATCTGACTCCATGCAAGATGAAGATGGACTTTCTCCAACTCCGATTCCGCCCAGTCGATATCTCCGTACCTTCCCCCATGCGGCACACCGGCGGTGTCCGTCGAAACCCATCTATATTCCACTGGTCCTATCTGCATACTATTGCCCTGCGTGTCGGCGCAAGTAATCTTGCGCACCGCTTTTGCTGGCACGATTGACAGAGGCCGCATCACGCAACCGCCGCGCCTTGGGCCTTGCGCGCCGAAGATTCTGTTTCGCCATCTCCAAAATCCTCTTCTGGCCATCGATGGTCTCTCGCCGTTTCTTAATCTTCGCAAAGAGGGTTTTGTTGGGTCGTCCAGTCACGCGAACAATCCCCGCCATTTTTGTTAGGTCTTCGCGTTGCCGCTTATCCAGATCGCGAATCACGGCCTCGTTATCCTTGACGTTCTTGGCACGCTTGCCCAAATCAATGGCTGTGCGAACCTTCTCAATCGCAATTGACTTTCTCGGCATCGTTGCTCTCCAATCAAACCCTATCGGGGCATTTCTGCCCCGATAGAGAGAATCGTACAGTTGGTACGATTAGTACAAACCGCTCTTGACGCCTTGAATCTCTGCATTAGCGCCAATCTGATCGTTCTGCAACGAAAGCGCCGTCCACGCACCAGCATCCTGGTGGTACGTTTGACGGTTATTCGTGCCACGAACGCGGTCGAATCGGGTGCCGTTGTTGTCCAGCCACTTAATCGACTGAACCCCGTCCCCGATATACAGCCAGAAGAACGTCGTCGCATCAAGCAGTTCGACGATGTTGGGTCTGGCCATCACGTCCTCTTGGAACGCAATCGGTCCCAAGGTCGGGTTATGCCAGACATACCCATCGAATCCGCTCTCTCCAATGAGGTTCCGCCGCTGTCCCGCATCCATCGAAGTCGTCGACATCGAGGTAAAGCGCCTACTATCTAGGCCTTCATCCACAACGGCGTTGATGATACGCGGGGTACTGATTGCTACGAGGGATTCCTTCAAGTTGATGCCCTCGGTGTTCGCCTGTCGGGCCATTCGGCCAGTCTGGACGCGATTCGGAAGGATGTCGGCCAACTCACGCAAATGGACATCCAGGTCCAATTCCACGGGAGTACCGGAAGTGAAGTCCAGCATCTCGGGAATCGCGTAGTAGTAATCGGGGTCGTCTCGGTCGTACTCCGTCGAACCATCCGCGCCCTTGTACACATTGGTCGTCTCGCTCATCCAATCAGGAAGACCGTGTACGTTGGAGGTCACACCTTCGCCGCTCATTACGATGACATCCCCATCCACTACGGCGTCGAAGTCCACCTCGGCTCCGGTGCCTTCGGCGGCGTAATAGGAACAAACCAGACCCGGACCAATATCAGCAACTCTCGAAGAAAAGCCGGTAAACACCGGGCCGTCGTTCTGGATATTGACCGCATCCACCTCAACAGTCAAGCGAACCGTCGCCGTGGCCGCAGTACGAATGTCAAGAATCTGACCACGATGGAACTGCCCGATTTGACCCTCGTCGATGGAGATATACGCCTGCGTCTTCGTCGCGGAGTATGAACTCCCATCCGGGTCGTACTTCTCTGCCACAGCCGCCATCTTGGAGGTCGTGGCTTGGTGGATCATCTTGTTCGACGTTTCCGCGAAGTCGTTGTCCACCTCTTTGAGATACCGATTCGCCACGTTGTAAACCGCGTGGGCGGTATCTTTGGTTTTCTCCACGGCAAGGTCGTTGAACTTGACCGTCGCCTGAAGGACTTTCATGTCACTATAGGGAACGCCCACATCAATGAACTCGTTCTTTCGTGCCCGAGGGAACTCGCTCGTTTCGGCGGTACCTATGGTGGTCTTTCGTACCATCGTCGTGGGGGCGGTATACAGCTTGTAGTGGAAGATATCGCCTTTATGGCGTATCTCCCCGCCCGCACGAAACCATCGTGCGCTCTTTGTGTGTCTCGTGAACTGCGCCTTTGCCGGTTGCAGTCGCCAGTACTCATCCATCATAGTCTGGACGTCAGAGACGGATACACTGAAATCACCTGCTCCGTCACTCATAATTCACCTATCTTTCAAGCAACTCGCTTCTCCGGCCTTCCGGCAGGTTGCTAATCCATGCCTTCGTCACATGCTCCCGGAACTGTTCCGGGTGATCCTGCCGCCACTGATCGAATTCGGCGGGACTCATGTTTGCCATGTCGGGGCCGTCCTGTGCGCCAGCAGCGCCAGAACCGAGTGTTTCGCTTGGGGTATTTTTTTGTCCTGAAGCGAAGGTCGCAATGTCTTCGTTGGTTGAATCCTTCAAGTCATTCATAAGTCGTTCCTTCGCGGCGGCGAGTTGGCTTGGTGTGGCTTGCGCCTTCAGCGCCTTGGCCGTGTCGTCTGCGGATAGGTAAGACGCGATGTCGGCTTTCTTGGTTGCCAACAGCGCCCGATCCCACAGACTCAAAGCCGAGAACGCCTTTGCGCCCAACTCGCCTTCGGGAGGAATCTCGATCTTCATGTCTTTCAGGACTCCACCAACGTACCAGTCCTCCGCCGCCCGCGCCTGCTGAACAGCTTGGGCTTGCGATGTGGCCTCGGACTCTTCCTTGGACTTCGCATCCCGTTCATCCAGTTCCGTTCGGAACAGGCCGAGAATTGAGTCCTTGGTGAGTGCGGGGTCTTCCTGCGTGGTCGTCGTTTCTGCCGACACCACTTCCGTCGTTTCGGTCGTTTGAAGCTGGTTCAGCAAATCTTTCGCATTCCAGCCCTGCGCGGAAAGGTAGGAATCCAACTCCACCAATCCTCGCTCTTCCAATTGACGGCCTGTTTTCGCGGCACCAAGCGCAGCGTGAAAATCTCCACCGTAGGTACCCAATTGATCTTTGGGAACCTGAACGAACTGGTCTTGGTCCTGCTCGACCGGGGCCGAGGTCTCAGCAGCGGACGTTTCCGTCGTCTGTGTTTCCTGTGTCTCAGTCATGGTACATCCTTTCCGGGCGTCTCCGTGGAGAGTCCCGTTTCTATGCTACTTCTGCCGGGGCCACGGACCCGGCTTGTTGGGGGATTCCGGGCGGGGAAGGCACTCCCGGCTCGGGTGGTCCTTGTTGAATCGCAGAGGCTTCCGTCTCTGCGAACTGTGCCTGTAAGTGTTCAGCCCGATGCCCCTCTAAGCGTTGAAGCTGTTCGCCCTCCAGCGCTAAAGCAGCGGGTTGTCCCACATATCCGTCTACCGTGCGAATGTGGTAGTCGTGATTGTCACTCATGTTCACCCTTACATCCTCACCGGCCACCAACATGGCGATTTCGATCAACTGCTTGTCGTAATTCCGCTTCATCTCTGTGTCTACGGGCTGGCCGCGCAACATGGCTTCCCATCGCACGCGAACTGACGATGGTTCGTCGCCAAACACCTGCGCACTATGGAGCGCGACAATTCCCGCCCTTACGTCGGCCGGGGTTTGGGGCCTTGTGGTAGAGGGATGGACCTTTACGCTACTAATCGCTTCTGTGGGAGGAACGCGAACCAGCTCCCGAATTCGGGAGTCTGCGATATCCGGCCCGACCAGCTTTCTGAATTGGTCCAGCCTCGCTCGTGTGGGATTGGTGAGGTCGACATACATCCCATACAAGAGGCGTTCGATTTCCAGATCGTCGTTCCGGCGGATCATCTCCAGCGGTTCGTTTGCGGCAGCAAGTTTGGTTTCCAGCGCGGCGGCGGACTCGCCCCTTTTGCTCGACTGCCCAAATTGGACATCCGTAAGGTTGACTTGCGACTTCATCAAATCGGGCATCGTATTGATCATGTCCGCCGCAGCGGGGTTTATGGTGGGCGGGGGCGCTCTGTCCGGTGCGGAGTCCGTTGGGACATTCTTCGTCCACCACAAGGGTTCGGAGTTCCGATTGTTCAACATGCGCGTGGCTTCGGTCGACGACATGGTTCCCTTCTGCACCCGCCATTTTCCCGACCCCTCCTGCATCATGCGCACCATCCACGTCATTCCGATATTGAAAATGTCCTGCCCCTGCATCAAGACATGCGGAACGCCTCTCGCCCAAGGCGCTTGGATTTCAACGTCGTAGTGGAAGTGATGGAAAGGCAGTCCAAAGAACGGGTTTGGAATCAACCCCGGCTTTAGGGGCTCGATCATGCCGCTTTTGTCGGAGGGGTTCAATACCCCATACAAAACCCACGGCCAATCCCTCTCGTGGTCGGGGTCTTGGTAATACGCCTCGTATACGATGACGGCCTTTTCTCGACTGTCTAGCGCTCCCCGGTCCACGCCATGCGCGCCCGCAGACTGAAGCTGTCGTTGAAACTCCAACAGCCTTCCCAAAGTTGCGTCGGTTTTGATATGCACGCCAAAGTTTCTGGCTACCCAGTTCGTTGTGCGGGGTTTTTCGTGAACGTAGATGACCTCGTTTTCGTGAGGGCGCAAGGTATTGGCGGCGGGGTCTCGGATGATCTCATGTGGAAAGATAGTGGCCAAGCCTGGCCGGAAGTTCCGAATGCTTAGGTCATCCCTGACCCTCGCCGCCTTACCTTTTTGTGCCAGTGTCCGCCGCACAATTCCAGTACCCATAACGTATCGCGCCCAATCCTTTTCTCGCAATACGTCCAAGGCGCGTATTTCTTCCAAATGCCGGTCTAGCGCAAGTTTTCCGGTGATCGAGATGGATTTGTACTTGACCGACCTTTGTAGCAGGTCGTATTTGATCCGTTCCGGCATGGTCGCAGCGACTAGTTTGGTTACGTCGGCGTGAATCCGGTTTACGGTCACTCGAAGGTCGGTTCTTCGGGGGTCGGTAACGGCGCGAAGGTTCCTTACAACAGTCCCCCGTACAGAGCGGTTGATATACCCCCACTGCGCACCATGATCGTAGACCTTGGCGAGAGTCCACCACGCATCGTAATAGGCCCGGTTGGCCATCGCAGATTTTCGCAAGCGGCGCAATCTCTCTAGCGCCTCTTCTTGGGTCAGCATACTAGCTCCCGTGGCGATTCATCACTTCTGCCTCATCGTCTCGTAATTCATCCGAGTCGACATAGTCCGGCATCTCTTCCAAAGGTTCTGGAGAAACCGGATCAGCCGCACTCGTGGTATAGGACATCTGCTCTCGCGTCTCGAACCCGGACGACCTTCCTCGGTCATACGCCTGTAGGTGTGAGTGAACCATTCTCTCCACAAACAACCCATCTCTCTGGGGCTTCTGTCGCCCCATGATAATCAATGCCGTCACACAAACGGCACCCAGCATCAGCACCGCCACCATCGCAATGTCAAGTTCCATGATGTCTCCCTTCAGCCAACCAACTTCGCGTAAAACTCTTCCTCGTCCTTCTGCGAAGAGTCTTCTTCGTTACCAAGATTTTTCAGCGCCTTGCGCATCTGCTGAACCCTCTGTGAATACTGCGGCTTGTCGTGAGGGCTCTTGTACTTGTTGGGGTCGGTCATTCTCTGGCGATTGACAATCGGCCACTGCGAAGCGGCGTCCACCCCGTCCGCCGATTCGGTTCCGGTAAAGGTTTTCATGGCGTTCGCCAATCGCTCAATAGACGAGTTGGGAATCGCCTCGAAATACCTCTCCCCGGTCGTGTGATTCGTGGTGCGCCTCCCCGCCATGCGAATCCACCCGTTCTGGAAATAACTCGCCACATCGGAGAGTCGTTGAAGTTTCGACCTGTTCTGTCTTGCCCCGTCGGTCATCCTTGTGCCGGTTTCCTGGATAATCAGATCGTCGGCCTTCGCATATCCTCTTTCGGAAAGATTCTGCCGGATGTCCCCAACCCACAAAGACACCATGCCCTTCATCCCACCCTGGGCCTCGATCTGAATCCCCGTATAGCCTGGGTTAGCTGCGGTCGTTCCGTTGGGGTTCGGCGCATTGGCTATGCGGTCTTCCACCCATTCCCTCATTTGAACCGGCCCTAAGTGATGGAACCAGCAGTTCGTCAGGAACACAAACCCATGAGCGGTGATGGCATATTCAACCACCCCCGTATCCGAAGATGCCGACCCGCTTGAAGCAGAGGGGTCGATGGACAACCATCTCTCGGCCGCGTCGATACTGCGGAGAAAATGGTCGTCTTTGTCGGAATCGTAATTCGCGCCTTCGGTTTCGGAGGGATAGAAATGGACCTTCGTCAGAATCATGCGCTGGTTTTCGATGACCTTGAGTCTGTAATTGCAACCATACAACCCCGGTGCCATTGTGGCCTTTTTCTGCTCCAACTGTTCCCGATCACACACCTTCGGCCACAAGGGAATCGCAAGACCCTGCTCATCATCCTTGATGGCGAACTCTTCAATAGCCACGGTCCAGTCTTTCAGCCTTCCCTCTCTGGCGTGCCTTGCGATGGTATTTGCAGCATCGTCCTGATGCCACGGCGTACAAACAAGTTTCGCCTGCCTCAGCCCACTAGGTCGGAGTCGTTCTTGAACCACCGAAAACCACGTGTCTGTAACGAATTTGCGGATATAGGCCTGTTCTCTGCCTTCCGGGGGAGAAAAGTCGTCCCCGACGATCATGTCATATCCCTGACCGTTGATTCGACTCTGGATCGAATACCCCGCAAAGGTCGGGTCTTTAGAGAGGATGTTTTCTCGGGAAACTGTGAATTGCTGGGCCGAGTCTTCCTTGTTGTCAGTTCTCCCCAATACTCGGACTTCCGGGAATAATGCCAGAAGCCTCTTAGACCCCACCACGCTACGCATGGTTCGGACTTCCTGGCTGGCCTTTTTGGTTTCGTCGGTAATGAAGAGCATTCGCGTATTGGGCCGGGTTCCGATCATCCACGCCATAAACCCTCTCATGCAGGTGGATTTCCCATGCCCCGGAGGTGCCATGACCAAAGCATTTCTCGACCCCGCCCAGATATCAAAGTATCGGACGTGGAACCACTCCATCTGGAAAACGCTGTTGTCTTCAGAATCCCTCCCCACATAGACCCAGAACTTCGCCGGGTCAGCCTTGGCTTCCCTTTGTAGCTCTTTCAAGCGGGAGAGGAGGTCGATCCAGGTTTTTTTTTTGGCGTCCGAGACTCGGAGATCGTCAATGCGCCTGATCGACTTGGAAACAAGGTCAATCTCTGCTTCCCCGATATTGAAGATGGAATCTTGCGCCAACAATCTTTCAATGGGGTCAACCCTCGACAGACCAGCTTGCTCCAAGGTCAATCCAGTGTTTTGCAGACAGGCTTGGACGATCTGCTTCTGCATCCTGTCCGCATCTCCCGATTTGATTTCGCCGGATAGCAGACCGTTCAGGATGTCACGCGAAATGCGAACGTATTCAGCAGGGCTCCCCTCCAAGCCTTCCGTAACGCCATTGATAGCCTTCTGCTTCTTGACTACCTTCGGTTTCTTGGCTACGATGGTCACTAAGGTATATTCGCAAACAAGTATAAGTAAGACAACTTATAATCTACTCAGGATCCCAGAAAGTCCTTGACTGCAACGTATCGCTCGTTATAATAGTTGTAATGGCACAAGAAGTCCTCAACACAGACCCCAAAGCCATCTATGGAAGCCGCCAAGCGGCATCTTTCCTCGGAATCTCCCAGCATCAACTAGCGCGGAAGGTTCGTTTGGGGAGAATCGTGGCCAAAAGAGATGGAAGGTTGCTCAAAATCAGCAGACAATCGCTGCTGGACTACTTCGATAAACTACCCCTAGCGAAAAGGAGAAAGCGATGAAAGTTTTAGAATATGTTGTGGTAGACGCAGAAGCTGGAGGCGCCTCCGAGACCAAGATGGTCTGCGTGTCCGATGATTGCCCTGTCTGCGGCGAAGCCATTTGCGCCTTGGACTGGGCCGCACGCGAAGATTCCGTGGCGGCTTGCGCCATGCGAATCAAATCGGGCGAGGTGGAGATTCGCGTTCGCCCTTTTGTGTAGAGGACACCCCGATCTCTGTCTTCCACGCAACTTCGGGAAATATCACGCTAACCGACTGTAATACCTCTTAGAACGGAGCGAGCGATGCCGGATAAACTTCACGACTACCCCACATTCAACACCAACAGGCACATTCTCGAATTCGACCTGACCGGAACGTGGCTGCTCATACAGCGCTATCCTGACGAAACGGAGTCAGAGGGGGGCGTACTTCTGCCGAACGCCGAAGGAAGGTGTTTGAGAAGCTACGCCCACGTCCTGAAAGTGTCTGCCCTGGCCGAGAAGGAGTTCCCCGACATATTCGCTCCCGGCGATACGATTGAGATGTCCCCCCACGTTGCATCGGATATCGACTCGGAAGTCAAGGGCGTTGCGTATGTCATGGCCAAGGACGTGATCGGGGTTGTCTCAAAGGAGTACGCCGATGTGCTTCAGGCCATAGACGCTGAAATCATCGCAAAGAAGCAGGAGAAGAAAGATGCCTGAGATTCGATTGTCGGCATTGGATTTGACAATAATCCTAGACACACTGCGAACATCGGCCTCTTTTGTCGGCGAAAGCGGGTTTGGGTTTCGCCGGGAAGACCGCGTTGGCTTATGGGAGCGACTGGCGACAATAATGAGTGAAATTCCGGTTTCTCTTCAGATAGACGAGAAGGAGAAGGAAGATGAAAAGGCGAACATTCTTGAGACTGGTTGCGGCATCGACGCTGGTTGGACTACTGCCGAGCCATAATAGAGAGGTTTGTGGAAAGGAATACGTGGTTTCCGCCCACAAGGTCGGAACCAACCGCTGTCTTCTCTGCGAGGCAACAATGCAAGCCCTTTCGTCCCATGCTTCCGACAATGGCACGTCGCTTCTATGGGTTCGGTGGACGGGCGACGAATGGCACGCCGAACTTTGGGGGGACAGGCGCATCCTTGATCGCGTCGTTCTGGCATGGCAGAACCCCGACGGAAGGTGTAGCAAAAAGGATTTCGCATATATCCAAAAACAACTCGCTGCGGCTGCGCCAGTGGGGCCACTCAGCCTTCGGCATAATTACGGAGAACGCACATGGCAGACATAACCCTCACCAAGAAACCCAACGCCCACCTCGTCTTTGACGCCCCCAAGATAGAAGGAAAGGGCAAATTCACACTGATCGACGCGGTTCTCAAGCGAATTTCCAGGGGATGTAGAATGGCAACCAAGCTCAATGGGGGGGTTGGGATTACGAAGATTCGGCGCGTGAAGGGAAAGGGGGTCGGAGTTCCGTCGCAGTTCGAGGTCTGCCTGCGAGTCGGGAACAAGGGCACTATCCGCAAACTCGCGGCCAATGACAAGGAATGGAGTCGTCTCATGCCGCAATCCGACTATTCAGAGATCATGTGATGGGCAATACAGAAAGGAGCATCGCAGTGGCAAACTTCATCTTGCAGATCGAGGCGGACGACAACAAGGCGTGGAACGACCTTCTCCTTGGCCCCTACGAGAGTACCGCAGCGGCTCTGAAGGGCTTGTCCGAGTCCGACCTTTACGGACGCATCCGCGTTATCCGCGTCACCGCCGACAAGAGCGTTGTGTCGGTCAGGAAGACAAATGTAACGGACTATACGCCCACGGTCGAGTGATGGACAACGAAGCCACCGGCGGGATCGCGATAGTTCTCGCCTTGGCGATTCCCATATTCATACTGTGGATTCTAGGAGCCTTTCGTCAATAACGGACCCTTGATCTCCGCACTCGTCAGCGGGGTTTGTCCTGACGATCGGGATGTACATAGGCTTGATGTGGAAGGAGATGCAATGAAAACCTACCTCCAGGCCCAAAAGGCCCTAGCCAATCAATGCTGCCCTTCTCCGTGGTCGGCGTGTCACAATCTGGCCCAATACCCGGAGGTGGTTCATGTGGTTATGGATATCTCCGACGGTGACGACCCCCGAAAGGCTTGGGATGCGAGATTTCAAGGCCTAGACCCAAGCAAACAGGCCCTCAACGCATTGGAAGAGGCCGCGAAATGAGCAAAGGCAGCAAGAATAGAACAGTTGACAGAGATGCGTACCGGGATCATTTTGCCAAGATCAACTGGCCGCACTACTGCAAGAGATGTGGCATCAAGGTCTGCAAGGGTGAGGATTTCTGCCCCCAATGCAAGAAGATGGTGGAGAATGGCTAATTGCGAGATTTGCGGAAAGCCGCTAAGCGGCGAAACGTGCGAAATCATCCACCACCACCCTTGCTCGGGCGCGCATCTCCAAGTTGTTCACGTCGGGTGCATGGATAACATGAGGCCTTTGTTTTCTACTAACCCCCCCACTACGGACAAATGCGCGCTTTGCGGTAAACCACGCGGGGATGACATCGTTTGTCCCGAATGCAGGGCAAGACATGAAAGAAAGAGCCAAGAAACGACGAATGAAGCGTAAGGTCAAACCCGCGCCCCCCAATTCAGACAATGCAAGGGAGTGGGAAGACTACGCCAAACTCCTCGAAAGGAGGCTGGGAAAGGCTCTAGAGAAATGGCGACAGAAGCACAACACCTTACTCTTTGAGAGGCAGTTCTACCGGGATGTCCAAACGAAGCTCGAAAACCGCCTCAAGGAACTCAATGCCTGGCCCATAGACATCCCCAAAGACAGTATCCCCTACGCACTACGAAAAAAAGGAGACTGACATGACACCCAAAGGATTCGTCAGGTTCACAGATGTTAAGAGCGGGCGCCCGGTATTCTGTCGTACCAGCATCATCCGCATCATCTCGCCATCCGACGCTATGGATATAGAGGGAGACAAGGGAACCGTTGTGATGTGCGACGAATGGTCGCCATTCATCCGGGAATCCGAGGAAGAGGCCGCAGCGCTTCTTGCCAACGCTATCAAGAGGGATTCAGGGGCGTAAGGCAGAGAAATGACCCCACAAGACAGAAAACTCCAGATCAGAGGATGGCGACACGCCGTAGAGGCTTTGCGCGAACTTGATGGGGGGTTTCCGCTTTGCCACGAAGCCGTGGAATACAAGGGGAAATGGCTAAAGGGGGACAAAATGGGCCTTAATAAGCTGGATTCGGTGAGAATCCTTGCCGACATGGCCTCTGTGGGGGCATTCACGGAGTTTCTGCAATCCAGAGGACGGCAAAGACTTCCAGCGTGGACTGTTATGTGGGGCGCGACATGCACAGGGCCGACATCGTTTTGTCGAAAAGTGGGTGACAAATACCACGCACCCCCACGGCGATGGAATACTCACAGCCTGGCCTGCCACGCAGCAGAAGGGGTTCGCAAACTACGCAAGGAAATCGAGGCGAACACATGAAACGTAGAGAGTTCTTCGCGGTCGCAGCACTCGCCCCGCTTCTACGCCACGCCTCCCTACGCACAGACCCGATGGTTGATTGGATACACTATTGCCTCGACGTGGCCGTGAAGATGCCCCATATGTTCTGTCGCTCGGACGTGGCCGACAAATGGTTCGTTCCGAGCCCAAAGGAAGCGATATGAAACGTAGGGAACTATTCAAGGTCATATTACCCGGCTGGAGTGGCTAATAATGGCGACAGAGAAACAGGCCTTGTTGGATGATTTTTGCTCTCCTGACTTTTGGAGGGTTCTCGGCTCGCTGGACCGTAGACAGAAAACCGGCTTTTACTTGGCGAGAGAAAAGCGTTTCTTGCGTATGAAAATGCGGGAAAGTGCCGGGGTCTCAGTACAGACCAAGGAATCGTAAGTCTAGTAAAGTCGAAATGACCAGAATCGAGGAGAAAAGAATGAGATCATGGGGACGAAAAATGCGACTGAAAGACCGCGTTGCCTTCTTGGAAGCAAGTGTGAGCACACTGCTGGAAAGGGACCAGAAGCGGCTCGAACGCATCGAAGAACGACTGAACAACCTCGAACAACGACTCCACACCACACAACCCCACAAACAAGCCAATATCCCCTAAAAACCATCCCAGAAGACATAAACACACAATACAGGGGGCAAGACAAGGGGAAGAGCTTCACGGAAGGGAAAACGACAATTGAAGTATGTACTTGCCTACAGCATACTAATAAGCGATAATGCATGTAGATAGAGGACAGGGGTACGAACCCCCTACTGATTCTGGAGAAGGGCGTGGCATAAACAAGGTCACGCCCTTCCTCTTAAGGGGAGGTGACCATGCGATACAGAGCACCGCCCTTACAGTAGCGCCAGAGGTGACGTCTACCGATACTGGCCCATAAACGCCGGTGACCAAACGAGGGAGAGCCCCGAAAACAGCGCTTGGATTCTTTTTGGAAACCCCCGTTATAGAATATAGGGGGCGCTACCTCGGGGGCGTGCCGACCCCCCTGGGCCTCTTGTGGGCATGGGCGGGTGAATATCTGCCTTCATAAGTGCTTAGTAGCTAAGGGGGCATGACCGCGTGGAGGGGGCGGACATTATAGGTATAACGTCCATGCTTGAGTCGATGCTTGATTCCGAGAATTGCGAGTTTGTGTTGGTGCTTTGAGTATAGCTTCGCTACGTCCTTCCACAACTGCGTGGCTGAACCACTACGTTCACCCTGTTACACAGTGTCCTGTGTGTATGTATGTTCTTGTGTAGTGGTATAGTGTAGGAATTGATGTACGTCAATTTTGCTCTATGGATAGTTGTGTGTGTTTCTTGTTAGTTCGTTACTTGTTCTATGCTTATGCGCGTTGTTGGGTAATGTCCGAAGAGGTGTAAGTTGTACTTGAATGAATCTTTCCATGTATATTCTTTTGGGGTGCTTTTGCCTTGACTTTTATCGAACCGTATGCTAAGATGATGATAGTGAGACAGGGAATCGAGCAGAGCATCACGAAAGGGAATACCATGTTTCAGCAAGTCAAGCGTTACGACGGAGACAAGCTAGTGCGTCGGGAGTATATCGGTTGCGGCGGGACGTTCATCCTGTCCACGTTCCCCTGCGGGCGAGATACTTGCTTTGTGGGGGAAAATGGCGCTTGTGTACGCTGGTCACGTCGGGCCGCTGTTGCTCTGTTGCGTGGTCTGCGGGAATCGCATCGGGACTTGGCCGCTCGCGCCGTTGCTGCGGGCGG
>Ga0307928_10002602_pt1 | contig 13866 bp, 20 predicted proteins | sample AceLakmetagen232_FD_201815 | JGI IMG/M metagenome (GOLD analysis project Ga0307928, IMG submission 201815) | Saline water microbial communities from Ace Lake, Antarctica - #232 | ecosystem: Environmental > Aquatic > Non-marine Saline and Alkaline > Saline | place: Antarctica: Ace Lake... | reverse complement strand
GTGATTCTAACTTCTGTTTACATACTAAAGATGCTAAATAATCATACATAATAAATATCTCCTTCGGACATCAGGTTTAACAAGGACGTGCGTTCAGCACGCCTGTTAGCCTTGACATTATTTATCCTCATTTCCTGCAGTCATATAAAATGGAGGATCTACAACCTTAGAATCTTGATCTATGTCTATTTTTAACTCATCATCTTTTACATAAATCTTTACTTTAGAATAATCACCTACATTCTCATTTAATAATTTTCTAGCTAATGGCGTAGAAATTTCTCTTTCAATAGTTCTTTTTAATGGTCTCGCACCAAATTTTTCATCAACGCCTTTACTATAAATAAAATCATGTAGAGACTCATCAAATTTTAATCTTAAAGTTGAATAACTAGTATTGTTTATCTTCAAATTTCTTCTCAACTTATCCAACTCAAGTTTAATTATACTTAAGTAATTTTCCTTAGTAAGTCCATTAAAATTAATTATAGACGTAATTCTATTTAAAAATTCAGGTTTAAATTTCTTTTTTAAAGCCTGTTTAATAGCACCGCCTTGTTTTTTAGCAGTAACTTTGTTTACATTTCCAAAACCTATAGTATTTGATATACTTTCAACTTCTTCAACACCTATATTGGATGTCATTATTAATATAGTATCTCGAAAAGCCACATGATGTCCCTTACCATCAGTCAATCTAGCTTCTTCCATTATTTGAAGTAGTAGCTGATGTACTTTATCACTAGCTTTTTCTATCTCGTCAAATAAAACAATAGAAAAAGGATTCTTCTTAACAGCATTAGTTAAATATCCCCCTTGTTCATGTCCAATATACCCACTAGGAGCTCCTATTAACTTAGAATACTCATGATCAGCTGTATACTCAGAACAATCTATAGTTACTATACCTTTTGGACTACCTATCAATTCCTCTGCTAATATTTTTGCTGTATATGTTTTACCACAACCTGTGTATCCAGTAAAAACAAATGATCCTATAGGCTGTTCTGGGTCCTTTAAGCCTACACTTGACCTTTGTATAGCGTCTACTAAATCATTAATAGCTTCATCTTGCCCTATAACACTACCCTTTATTTTACTTCCAAGATCTAACAACGAAGACTTTGCAATATGTCTAAATAACTTTACTTTCTTTTTCTTATTCAAATGATTTTCTTCAAAACCAGCCTCGGCTGTTTTATGAAATGAGGCAAATGGATCTAGAACATCGTCTTCATCATTTGTTGTGGAATTTTTATATATATCAAAATCTAAAAAAGGGTTAGATGACCTACATAATTCATATAATTCATGTATTAATTTAAGAGGGTCTATCCTTTGTGGCAAACCTAATTTATCCAATTTATGAAATAAATCTTCTATTTCGTTTATACAAATAGTAATAACATATTGCTCAAAAGAAGATCTTGTATCAAAAGATCTTTCACTTAATAAACTATCTACATCATCTTCATTAAATTGTTTTATAATTACATAGTGCTGTATTCTTTTCCAAAATTTTTCCGCAGTAGTGTATTCTAAATCTTTAATATTTTTTATATTACTTTTATCTAACTTTACTTCTGCCTTTTCATTCTTTTCACTTTCTTTATAAATATCTTTATTCCAAAATTCATTTTTAATTAATAACATTTCTTCTTTACTATTAATTTTACCTTTTTTCAATTTAATAACATGGTTCTTATTTAAAATTAAATTCTTAGGGTCTAGCTTCTTATTAACCTTTAGTATTTTTTCAATTACCTCTGCTCTAATCTCATTTAACTTAGGCAAATCTGTACCTTTTTGATTCAAATGCTGTAAAAATTGATTAATATTTGCTACACAAGTAGCAATTAAAAAATCATCATATAAACTTTTTGCTATTAAACCTTTCTCACGAGAAAGATATGTAAGTTTATCATCTATTTCATTTTCAGGTATTTTTAAAATAAGCAAATTATAAGCAGAGCTTTCTAAATAAACCTGTTCCACATCATATTTATTATTATCACCCATTATATGCCTCCATTAATAATCTTGCACAGGTCTCAAATGATTTCCATATTGAATGATTGTTACAGCATCAAGATAGCTTACATCATCTATCGCTGACGGTAAATTGTCTTTCCTTTGAAGAGATTTATTTACTAATTCATCAAACTTCAGCTTATTTACAGACATCACTGTTTCTATAGCAACCTTTTGTACAGAAGTTAATTTTTCAACAGAATTTTCTACATAAGTTTCTATAACTTCTTCTTGAGGTTGATTATTAAAAGGTATGTCTGGCATATTTCCAGTTGGAGCTGATGGTACTATTGTATCACTTGTAAAAATAGGATTAGTATTTATTTTATCAGCATCTTTTTCTGTCTTCATTGTACCAATTTCTGGAGGATCAGGCCATGGCACAGGCCTTTCCATTTTTCCAGGACCTTTCACGTCAACAAAAGTATTGACTGGTGTTGATGGTATATCTAAAGGAACTGAATCCACCTTTTTTACTTCTTCGATTGTTGGAGATGTTGGAGTAAAATCTACTGTGGTGGCTGTTACCTCTCCGCTAGAAGTTTCATTTTCTTCCAGATACAATGCTACTCCCCATCTTGTACAAGCTGTTTTGATAGCTTTCGATACAGCAGATCTGTATGAATTGCCTACGTCAATAATTTTGCCTTTATTATCTCCGCCAGTAAATCTAGGCAAAGGATGACTTGCATACCCATCATGACAATAGACCTTACCGCTTGGATGATCTGTTACACATACTTTTACACATACTAAAACACTATCTTCAATTACTTCTGAACTAACTACTTCTGTGCTCCACTCACCACCAAAAACTTTATTCATCCTATCAACTATATCTTCGCTTGGCACATACTTAAAAATTTTACCACCTACTCCTTTACGTGATTTTAATTTAAAAGGTTTTTCTAATTCTTCTAACACATCTTTATGCATAATTTATACTCCTTTTCCTTATATTTTATATATATTATAGAATAAAATACCATTTTTGCTAGATATCCTTAGTTTAAAATATCATCTAGCAGCTCTGCCGCTACATCTCTTTTAGTACCGTCCCCACCCCCTGATATCCTTTTACCACTCTCAGATTTTCTACTCCACAGATCGCTTTGTGCAAATGATTTTTGATTTGTCAAGTGCAAATCTTATTTATTGAGACGATTACGCCATTTTTCCGTAGATTTAGCACGTAAATTTTCTATTAAATTTGCATATTCTTGTGGTGTAAATTCTTTATCTTCATATATAGGTGAATCTGACCGTTTAAAATAATATAGAGTAACTATAAAACGTTTAATATCTTTAACTTGTATGTCTTTTATATCACTGCTCACAGTTTTATACTCATCTTGAAGATCTTCTTCGGATGGAATATAACGAACTATAAGAAAAGGAAGCTCAAGTGGATGACCTAAAAGAGTGTTTTTAACTACATCTATAACTTTCAATTTTTTATCAGTCATAGAACTTGTAAGTTCTTTATATACAAGCGGGTAATGCACACCCTTTATCTTAGTATATTCAACATAATCCAAATCTATCATAGCATAATATTTTGCATTTTTAAGGAATCTAAATAAAGATTTTACTCTATGCCACATAGAATATGGATCAAAACGAGTACCAGTTCTTTCTTCTGTAGACATAATTATTCCTTTTTCATAATTATTAAATCTCTTGATATGCCTAAAAGATGATCTCTATTTTTTTCTTGTTGGGCTCTTTGTAAATCAATAGCCATAAATTGCTGAGTTGATAATGCTACCTGTACTCTTTGATAAGGTTTGAAATATTTTTCCATAATTTTATAACATTCAAATGGAAGATCTATACAAACTTCATTTTCTAACAAATCTTTTTCTGTTTGGGGTTGAATTAATAAAGCGCATATACCATTTTTTCTTAAAGCATTATATGATTTTTCTAAAATAACCTCAACAGCATTATAAAAAGACTTTCTATTATATGTAAATTCGTTTTCAATATAATCATTTTTCATCATAGAAAAATAAGGCGGGTCTAAAAAAACAAAATCAACACCATCTATATTCCAATCTTCTGTCATGCTATTTTTCTTAATAATAAAATCTCTTTTAGAAACAAGATCAAAACTATGACATTTTAAATTATATTTTTTAACAGGAAAAATGTCTGTTTGCATCTCTTCTTCTAAATTATTAAAAAAATTACAAACATCTTGAGTAACACCGCCTCCAGCTAAAGGATCTACAATTACCGAATTTTTTTCTACATAATGATATATCAAATTTATAATAATTTGTCCAGGAATTTGGCCTGGATATTCTATACCAAATCGTCTATCAAGCTTTGAAAAATTCCATACATTATACCATTGAAGCACGTCCTCAAGAGCTTTTGGAAATGCATTATCCTTAATTTTATTAATCTCCACATTTAGCTTACCTTCTTTTAATTCTTTATTAAGAAGTTTTTCTATTAATTGTATTTTTCTTTCTAAATTTTTACTCTCATTTTGACTTAATCTAGCCCTAGTAATCTTATGAAAAGCCCAATACCCTATAGATGATAATTTATCTATCTTATCTTCATAATGTTTTTCTATAAAATTACCAGCCATTATCATCTGCCTTAAGCATCCTGCATCTTTTATATATATATCTGGCTGATTTACCAGATTATTTAAAAAATTCATTTTGCCGCCGCTTTTATTCCATTCTATATCATTTAGTTCTTTTGCTAAAGCTAATGCAAATTCATAAACACTTCTATTAGTTTCTGAAGAAAGTCCTGCAAGTTTCTTTAATAAAGTTTTTTTAGCAGATTCATCCAAAATTTTCATATTACATTCTCCTTTCATCCTATACCGATCTTCATTTAAATTCTATATATATTATAGAATAAAATACCATTTTTGCTAGATAAAATACCATATTTTCTTAATATTTTCATATTTTTTTAACATTTTTACACATTATCTTCTTTTCTGTTTCTGCTGTCCGACCCTTATTTTCATCTGCTCTTTATTACTCAATTCCCTCTTTAAATGAGTAGCCATTGGGCAATTACCAACCCTCCATTTTGCTTCTGGAAAAATATATACTTTACAATATCCATTTTCAATTCTTTCACAACTTCTTCCTTCTTCTCCTTCTAAACATTTATCCACTACTGGTTGGCATACATACCCAAGCGAACAATACCCATCTTTATCTCTAAGATTACATGTTGTTTTTGGTATCTCACATTTTTTTACTCTACTATTCACCCCATTGGACTACCCTCCCTATAATATTAATAATGCCGCTCCTATTAAACACAGGGCGGCGCCGCAAAACTTGATCACTCCAACAACCTCTCCAAAAAATATAAGGCTGCCTAAAAATTCACCACGCAATGTCCTTTTCCTTTAATCAAACATAAAACAAAATCATTTTTTGCCTGATGTTTTTCTATAAGCAGCTTTTTTCTTACCTTTTTTAATATGTCTTTGAGCAGCTCTTATATCCTTCTTCTTTCTCTTTACACTGGGTTTATCATAAAATCTTCTCTCTTTTAACTCAGAATAAAACCCTTCCTTTGATAGCTTTCTTTTTAAATCTTTTATTGCCTTTTCTATATTATTATTAAATACTTTTACTTTCAAATAAATCCACCTCTTTTCTTTTTAATTTTCCTTAACTTTATTTAATCTGTACATCTCATTTATTAAATCCATTTTTCGTTGCCATTCCTTATCTGTGTACTTGCCATTTCTTTTAGTAACACTTTTCCATTTTAATAATAATTTTCCTTTAAATTTTTTGGTGGAGGTGGGGAGCTCCGACTCTCCCGTCCTGTCACAACTACTTCATCGCCGATATACAATGATTTATCAGGTTATGTACTACTATAATTTGTCCCGATCCAAATAAAGTAGCCCCATTATTTTTTAACGACCTAAAACCCAGCTAATGAGAAACACTATTAGTTTTAAGTCCCACAATTTCTGTTTCAAGGCATTATGGAAACCCATGTACACCTACGTCGTTAAACGCTGGCGTACTTAGCGGTGACTACACTAACTCCAGCAAGAGCTTCATTAGCATAATCTGTCATTGACTTTTTGCCAATTATTTTTAAGTTATGTGTTTTAACGCAGTCACATCCCTGCACATTGCGGCTCCGACCTCACTGCCCAGTCGATTCCAATTCACCCCCATATTTATGTCTTTTTATTGCCTTCCATCAATTCAATTACTTTATCGATTACCTGACCTTTCTTAGATTCAGATATCTCTTTCATTTCTTGAACTAAGGACAAATTTTCAACCATGACTGAGTAAGAACCACTACTTTTATGCTTTTTTACCCAATCTTTAGCTTGTTTCATAGTATATTTACTAACATCAAAAAGATATGTAACAATTGCTTTACTTTTTGTATCATACAATGCTTTTATTCCTTTACCTATGTCGATTGTCCTTATTTTTGCATCCTTTTTCTTCCTACCGACAGGAATTCTATGAAAATTTTCAGTTGTTTCTACCATATTTAAATCCTCCCATTAATCATAACCTCTATATATATTATAGAATAAAATAACACTTTTGCTAGATTAATTTTAACCTCACCACTTAATATTTTTTACTTCTTAAATGGTGAGGTTTATATTACAATCTCTTACCGCATTCAGGACAAAATTTATCTGATCTTTTAACTTTATATCCACAATTTGAACAATACTTATATACTAAATTATCAGCCTCTTTACTATTTTTAATGCCTACTATTTTTAACTGTAAAATTGTAGTAAAATTTTCTACATTCAAATTAGAATAGACAAACGATTGATTAGAATTTCCACCTTCTACAGTAGCACCGTCTTCTAGATTACTATTATCCACAGAAACAAAATTAACATCCGAACAAAAACTCATTTGGACTGATCCATCTTGTTTACTGCCGTCTGAACTAACATCGTCATTATAAACTACATGATCTCCTGTAGTCCAGCTCCATTGCTTCGGATCACTGTGTTTACATCCCCAATGGTCCAATACATTATACCTTACTGGATAATTTATCTTAATATAATCTTCTTCTTTCGCTAGTCTAAATTCAACTTTAATAATTCCATTTTCACTAGAAGTAGGGTCATCTACATCTGAATGATCAAGTGGTACAAATTTAAATCTATTGCCACTATCTAAAGAACTATCAATAAATCTTTCTAAATCAATAGTACCGTTTGCATTTATAATCAAATCGCCAAGTTTACTTACTTGTTTATCATCTATAAAAACTTTAGCTGTGCATCCTTTACTATTTTTGTTCTTCAAGCGAATCTTGTACTCACTATCAAACGGTAAAGCTATTCTTTTACTTCCTCTTTCCCCAAATTCTTTTACTGGGTGCCCATCATGAATAACGGACAATACAAATTTATCTTTATACATCTTTTAACCCTCCTGGTCTTTTATTTTACCGTCCTCGCTGACGGCATTTTATTCTTACGAGATATATATATAATATAATTATTCTTCTTTTAATTCTTTTAAACTGTCTAAAATAATTTTCTTTAATTCTTTTTTAGTAATATCTCCTAAATGCTTAGTTTCCTCATGTTTTATAAAATATTCTTCATACATTTTCTCCATAAAAACTTTAGTATTACGCTCATATAATAAATGAGAACCAAAAATAGATAAAGCTACAGATGCTGTAAGCATACCAAATACTATTAAAGATACTAAAATCATTTTGCTTACTTTACTTTTAATTGTATCTAACTTTTCAAGTAGAATTTTATTTGTATTATTAAGTCTATTCACCACTGAAGTTATAGCTTCTGTTAAATCTTCTATTTCGTCATTAATTCTGTCTTGAGAATTTTTAATTCCTAGTTCCATTTTTTCTATCAAAAGCTGGATTATTTGTATTGGTTGTTTTCCATTACCATTGTCGCTCATTTTTATCTGCCTCGCTAATAATCCAAGGCTTTATATAAATCCTGTTTTACCTTAGATATATTCTTGTTAATATTACGATTACTATACATTTCTTTGGTTTTGTATATGTTATCATTTAACAACTTCTCAACTACATTCCAATCTTCATTGTTTATTACACAGCTGCTGACATCTACAAAACTTTTTATCAAAAACCTTCTATTATTTAAAATTGAACTAGTAACACTAACTAATATATCTAATCTACTACCATCCTTTCTATTTAAAACTTTTAGTTCATTCTCAATATCTATATCTAAATCAATAACTGGGCATTTTCCATCTTCAGATAAACAATTACAATATACATTACATGGACTACCTACTATTTCTTCTGTTCTAATTCCTATCATTAAAGCCGCTGCGGGATTAATATCTATAACTATTCTAGTCTCAGCATCTACTATTAAAATTCCTACATGTATAGAATCAAATAACAATTTAGACCAATGTAACAACTTCTCTCTATCTATAATGTGCTTGTTTAATCCTTCCATAATCATAATTATTTCTCCTCACTTTAAAATAATATTATTATTCTTTTGTAAAATCCAAATTCATGCCTTCCTTCTCAATTGATTGATCTATAAGTTCTCTAGTAGTTTCAAATACTTTACTGTCCATAATTGCTTGTAATTCTTTAGTAATCTTTTCTTCTACACCTTTAGCCTTAGCAGGCTTAGTGCCCCCACAACTAAGAGATTTGGCTTTTCTATTAATACAAGCAGCTATTTTAGCTTGGGCTGAAGCAGAAAAATGAGATCTTTTTAAATAAACTTTTGCAGCTCTTACATGAGCGCAATCTTGACAAGGAAAACTTCTACCTGGCAATATGTTATCGTAAAGGTTTTTTATCCTCTACTTCTACAAGTTCATTTCCTTGTAGTTCGGCATATATCTTCATCAACACGTAATCTTTATTAATAGGCTCATCATATTTGAATCTAATTATATTTATATCGTGCTCTTTACAAAGTTCTGTTTTTAAACCATCTCTATATCTAACTTTTTCAACACTTTCCCATCTAGAGGTGAAACAAGGCTTAAAATGCTGTTCCCCGTCATATTCAACACCAATATTATAATCAGAGAGGAAAATATCCAATTTAAATCTACCTTTAGGTTTATTCTTGTCATAAAACCATTCAAATATTTTTTCCTTTTCCACACTAAGATCTGCTTCCTCCATCCATTTCACAATATTCGTGGCCATAACGGATGTAGGGCATCTAGAATTTTTTCTTCTACAATCCTTACAAAATACATAAGTTTTAGCTATACTATTTTTCACTCTAAACTCATTACCGCAAGGACAAACCTTAATAGTTGAATTTATTTTTGTTTGATACTCCGATTGACATTTTTTTGAATGAAACTTTGTACGCAATCCTCTATCTCTAGCCATAAATACTCTCCCACAATTCAAACAAATATGTTCTACTTTTCTATGCCTACAAGAATCATAATTCCATGTTGATGCTGAGCGCTCTTGGGAATCATTATTGTTGGGACTCAAATTCCTATGCTCTACACCTTCTCCAGAACCTATACCCTCTGAAGCTTGGCTCGGGGTTGGCATCTTACCATTCATATGCAAAATTTTATATAAAGTATACACAGAAATATTAAATTCCTTCCTTATATCAGAAACCTTCGTTCCCGATTTTTTAGCATTAATAATATTATTTTGAAATTCTTTTGAATATGTCAAGTAAGACATGTCTCAGCGTCCTCCGAATTCACTCAGTTTTTCATAATAAGTCACCTTATTAGGCGGCCCGTATATTAACCGCAAAATACACTACTTTTAAGTGCTTTTCTTGTCTTAGTAGTTAGCTTTTTAGCATTTTCTATAGCGTCACTATTTATTTTAATAGTTTCTTTTAAACCCATAATAATTCTCCTCCTTTATAATTTTGACAATATCTTTGGCCCGTCCTCAAGAACGGCAATACTTTTTTCAAAATGCGCGCTCAATTTACTATCTCTAGTAACCGCTGTCCAACCATTTGATTTTATATCAACTTCATATGTACCCTCAACTAACATTGGTTCTATAGCTATAACCATTCCTGCTCTTAATTTCCAATTAATGCCGTTTGATACATAATTAAGTATTTTAGGATCCTCATGAACAGCAATTCCTACACCATGGCCACAAAAATCACGAATAACATCGAAATTATTTCGTTCAGCATGGGATTGCACAGCTTTTGATACATCATAAATTCTATTTCCTGGTTTAACTTCTTTAATCCCTTCATATAAACATTCCTCCGTAATTTTTACTAACTTTTTAGCTGTATTAGAAACTTTTCCAACACATTTTGTAAAAGCTTGATCACTATAATAACCTTCTTTATTTATACCAAAATCTACACTTACTATATCACCTTCTTTAACTATTCTTTCAGATGGAAATCCATGTACTATTTCCTCATTCAAAGATATACATAAACAAAATGGAAATCCTTGGTATCCTTTAAATGATGGCAAAACATTATTACCAATACAAAATTTTTCAGCCATTTCTTCTAGTTCAATGGTCGCTATACCTGGCTTTATATACTCATAACATTGTTGGAGCAGTTCTGCTCCTAATTTATTAGCATACTCTATTTGTTGAATTTCGTATGGCGTTTTTAAATATATCATTTACCACACTCTACTTTATTCTTTAAGCTTTTTGTCTATTTCTTCTATAGCTTCTTTTACAGCTTTTTTCTCTTTGTCAGTAAAATCTTCTGGCAATGTTTCATTAAATTGTAATTCCATATCTACTGCTATGCCAGTAATTCCTTCTTCTTTTTTGTCTTCTGATCTAACATAAGTCACCTTCATCTCTCCAGATTCAGCACGTAAAATACTATTTCTTACAGCATACCAATCTTCTAACATACTAAGTTTTCCCTTTTCCATAACTAAAACCTCCTTATTTATTTGCCTTTTCTTGTTCCTTCATTTGGTCATACTTAGCCATTGCAACTGTACTAAGCGACTGTTTCCACATAGGATCGTCTTCATTTAGTTTAATCTCAGCATAAAAATCTTCAATATCATGTTTTATTGTTTTATAATTACCCTTATCGTCTATAAAACAGTGTCTTAACTCATGTGACAAAATTCTTTTCTTATCTTTTTCACCGGCTAAATCCCATACTAAACCGTTGATAAAAATAAAATAATCATAACTACTATTATTTTCTGTTAAATACCTCTCTACTTCATTGGTAGTTTTAATAGAAGCTATAACCATTTCTCCTCTAAGTTTATCTATCTTAGGCTTTGAATCCATTATTAATTTAAATTCAGCGCCTACTAATCCTTCAAATCTTTCATCCATTAACGCGTCAAACATAGTTTTATTAGTAACATCAACCTCATAATATCTTCCCATATTAGTTTCTCCTTTTCCTTAAATAATTATAATCAAGTTTATAATAAACATCTCTAAATTCTTTATCTAACTGATTAGATATCTTTCTATTTCTATTTATATTAACATCTTCTAAATCATCATCATCATCAGTATCAATATATTCATTTGGAAATTCCTCTTTAGCAAAATTAAATGGTAAATTAATAGTTTTTATTTTAGAATATTTATTTATTAAATTGCTTACTGATATGCAGATAAACGCATGCCACAATTGATTTAAATCTCCATACCATGCTCTTAAATCTGTCCATCCATCACCTTTATCAGTAAAATCCCAATCTTCTTTATCTTTTAATTTGAATTTTATTTTAGGTAATTTTATAGAAGGTATAAAATAACAAATTATACCAGACAACCACTCCAAAAAACATAGTATAACAGGCATTTCTTCTAAAAAAATATTAGAAATAAACCAATAATTATTAAAACCTACATACCATCTACGCATTATTTACTTCTACCTTTACCGCCGCCTCTGCCACCACCACGGCCATTTCCTGGTCCACTTTTTTTACAAGGTGTAGTATTTCTATTTCTTCCGCCTCCAGTACCTCCACCAGATCCATTTTTTTTATTTCTTGGTCTAGCCATATTGTTGCCTCCTTTATATTATATATTCTATAAACTAAAATATAATTCTTTTATTATTAAGATACAGCATGTTATTTAACACGCTGTATCTCATATACAACAGTGCTTTGAAGAATATACAACTACACTAATATAGGTAGCATTCCATATTAGATATTTTTGTTAGGACTCCGAAAAAGGAATATAATAAAATTACAATTAGTATATTCTAGCTACCACTAAGCACTGGAATAATTACCTACATACCAAGTCTTGCTTTTACTGACTTTGTCTGGGTATATCTTGTATAACGCTTTCCACTTTCGCCAAGCCATGACATAAGTGGTTGTCCATAAGCATATCTTCGCTGAAACTTAATAGATTCAATATTTCTACCCAAAAACTTAGTTAAGAAAACATTCATTTTTTCAACATTGGGCGATAACAAAACAGCAGCTATATCAACATCTGACCATGCTTTTCCAGTATTTTCACTTTCAAAGTATGCAAACAAATTAGCATTCCCAAAATTTCTTTTCTTCCATTCTCTGCGATACTTTGCAGTCTCATAAGCAAACATGGCTGCCGCTGCTTTTTGTAAATCTGTGCCCTTTGATGAAGAAGCCTTGGTAAATCTCTTAATTGCTGCATTAAATTTACCACCCATTAAATAATTCAAACCTTTTCCTGTTTCTTCTAATACCTTTGCCATTTTAATTCCTCCTTGAATTTAATGTAATTCCTTTTCCTTTTAATTATTAATCTTTTTACCACAAAATAAACAATATTCAAACCTAACACCAAAATTCTCTATGTTTATATTTTTACTATGCTTATCTAACTCCATCCATACCAACATCCAACTACCATTTTCTTTTTTAAAAACCTTATTGTTATCCACCATCCATTTCATTGACTTACATTGGCATGGGTATTCTTTCATACTACTTCTCTCCTATACACTCAGCAATCGTTACGTTATCTATAGCATTTACAGTTCTGTCTCTATATTCCTTTGGAATTTGTATCATATCTTTAGTAGTAGTCGCTAAACGATCGTTAGCATACTCAACATGTTTTTGTTCTAACTCGTATCCAATATAATTTCTTACTAACTTTTTAGCTACCACAGCCACAGTTCCACTTCCCATAAATGGATCTAACACAACATCATTTGGAAAACTGTACATCTTAATACATCTTTTAACTAGTTCTTCTGGAAACATGGCTTCATGATAATTATTTCGTTGTACAGATCTTATCTGCCAAACACCATGAGCCCACCCCTTCCATTCTTTATTTTTATTAATCCATCTACCATCAATAGGTGATTTATCTCTACGAGCTTCTTTGCCTTTTCTAAAAACAAACACATATTCCCATGCTGGCAACACTCTATATTCAGCGTGCTGTATATTTTTATGAAATGATACGTGAGAACTATTAGCCCATGGGTCATCTTTTTCCCATATAATTCTAGCGTATAAGTATGCTCCAAAAGATCGCAAATTATTAATAAGTTTACACATAATAGGCATCTCTTCTGGAAATCCCTCATTATATTTAGATCCTACAGCAATATCCCCTAAATTAATTATTATCTTACCACCAGGGACAGTAACCCTAACAACTTCTTGAAATACATCTCGTAACATCTTGAAATAAATGCCTATAGTAGATAAATATTCCTCATAATCTTTTCCTACATAATAAGGCGGTGATGTAATAGTCAAATGGATAGAATCATTATCAACTTTATCCATTCTACGACTATCACCACAATAAATTCTATTTACTTCCATAATACTCCTTATAATATTTTTCACAAAGCCTTTTCCATTTACAAGAATTACA
>Ga0307928_10002601_pt1 | contig 13867 bp, 18 predicted proteins | sample AceLakmetagen232_FD_201815 | JGI IMG/M metagenome (GOLD analysis project Ga0307928, IMG submission 201815) | Saline water microbial communities from Ace Lake, Antarctica - #232 | ecosystem: Environmental > Aquatic > Non-marine Saline and Alkaline > Saline | place: Antarctica: Ace Lake... | reverse complement strand
AGAAGTATTCCGTATCTTGACCTTCTTCTATTCCCTGCCTCAGCTCCCGCGAAGCTGCTGCAATTTCCTTGTCTGCTTCCTCTTCCGACATCCCATCACGGTCCATCAAAACCTGCTTTAAACTGCTCATGCTTTGCTCCTTTTAGGCTAACAAAAAACCCGCCATAATAAGCTGGTTCAATAGCCGATTTATTTTAGTTCTAACCTTCGTAATCATAGCAGACCATCTGCTCTTCCATCACATCCTCCAACTCCCTTAGAAGCGATGCCGTAACTCTTCCATAAAGCAATACGCACAGATTTTCTTTGCTCATTTCGTTCTCCTTTCATGGTGTAGCGCAACCTCAATCGCGCAAGTATTCAATTTCCTCATTGCAATAAACTTTCTCCACAACTTCTTGTTCATAATGCTCCCTTCGCTGTTTTTGCAGGCCCATGACTTTCAGTCCCGTTCCAATCCCTGCCATAATAGCCAGGGTGATTATGAAGGCCGTATAAGCCTTCCCGGTCAGCTTTATCAGCCATATAGTAAAGTCTTCAATCATATCTTACCCTCCTCATGTTATGCCATAGAACACGTTTTAAGGTGTCTAGGAGCGATTATTGCACTAAAGGCATATATAGACCTGCCTAATAGCGCCAAACCCCTTCTAGGTGCCTCTATGCACGATTGCAGCCATTAGCCGAAAGAAGCGTAATTGCTTACTTGCTCTCAAGGCATCCTGCGGCATCGAGCGCCTCCCAGTCAGACGGATGTGGGCAACCGATGGCAACGACGATTAGAGCTCCGTGTTTCTGTTTCAGTTTCATGTTCATCTCATTTCCTCCAACTGGTGTTTCCGTCATTCGTGGTTATCCAGTACCACGCCTGCATTCTCTCTTTTAGCAATCTCTCCACAGTGGAGAGGTGCCAGAAAGAACGTATTTACAGGGATTGAGATACATTCTTTCTGTATTCATGGTCTTATTCTCCTTTGCGGCATTGCCGCTGGTTAGTGTACAGGCGCGTTGTGCGCGTGAGATTGTCTATTATGCGTTCAGCATCTTCAAATGCCATACCTATTGGTTCAGTACTGTAACGACAGAACGGATACGCGCTCTCAATCGCAAGTTGCGTATATGATAGCAAGTAGTTGCCTTGGCGATTGTTGTCTTTGCTGTTTTCATGGTATTCATCCCTTCTAGGCTATTGTTAATACTATATAGTGCCTCATAAATACACACCCCTCCGGACACCACCACCCCCCCTAAATATTTGCACACCCAACCGCAGCACGTATTTAGCGACGCCCTCATCTGCGAGAGCCGCTCCCAGGACGTGAGCCTTGCTATAACTTGGCAGGCCGAAGGTAAGCTGCACACCCAACCGCTTGCACCGCAACAGCATGGATGTTCGCCGACGGGAGAGGCAGTGTCAGTGCTAACGTCACCGCCGGGGTGCCACGGGGTCCCCTTGCCCCCTCCGGCCATTAGGGGTGTTAGTAGGGAAACATCGCCGTACACTATGAGAATCGCCCTAAACCTGGGATGGCTAGTGGGTTGATATTATTGGGAAAGACTAAGCTAAGGGCGGTATTATTGAGATTGTGTTAGCTTGATTTTAGCTTGGTGGGTTTGTGTTGATTGAGTTGAGGGGGGTTTATTGGCATTGATGTGATGAAGTAGTACTTTAGTATCACCTTGGGGAGATTATTTGGGTGGGTTAGTACAACGTCGCATAACACGAAAGATCGGGAAGGGGTATTAGATGTGCGTAGAAGGGGGAGGAAGATTGAGCTAGGTCTTTATATGGGTAAATGCACAGAACGTCTTCTATGGGGCTTAGAACGTGTTTTAGAGGCACTGTAGGGGAGGGGGGTGTACGGGGGTGTAGATTAGCGGAGGGGTAGTGTGGGAAGTGGAGGATAGGTGGTAGAAATGCGGAAGTACAGAATCCGGCTATATATATAGTACAGTTGGTTAAGATATAACACAGGGTAGATAATATATAAACACAGGGTATAGATAGTACATAGAGAGTGAGAAAAGAAACCCATCTTCCTATAACAAGAAAGAAAAATATAAAAGAAAGAATAAAAGGGTTTCTTCCCTTACGAGATGGGCAGTTAAAACACACTTTCGAGATGAGAGCTTGCCGAAGGTTCAAGCGGTCCATCGAGTGGGGGAACCGTCGAGACGCTCGGCCAGCCTCGCTAAAGTTGTTGGTATGAATCTTGTGGAGAGATTGTGGAGAGATTTATGTTGACAGTATTTTGGGAAAAGCATATAGGCATAGGGTGTTGAAGGTGAATTAGGGAGCTTAGTTTTTATACGCTCGCAGTCAGGCAAGGACTTACGCTGATTAAGGCAGGAGGTTGTTATGGTAGTGAAGACCAAACAAATGCGATTGATCCAATACGAGTTGACGTTAATGCGCCGAGAAGTAGACTATCTAAAGGGTTTGATGGACGGGATAGGTAGAGCTACGCCATTTGGTTATCGACTTGATTGCAGCAGAAGCGACTGCACCGTAAGGGATGACAATGAAGCGAAGGGTTGTCCATGACGCGAAGTAAGGTCAAGAAGCTATCGGTAAGGGATGTCAAGATACCGGACAGCATAGAGGCATTCTTTACGACGGAAAGCGTCAATGCTCGAACCATGTTCATGAGTGCCCAGATTGATGCAGTTTGCATGAAGGTATTGGAATCGGTTACAGTGCAGAACTTGTTGGACCTATCGCCTATTCAGCGGTTGAGAATAGCGAAGGACTTGATTACGATGCGTAAGGAGCTTTTAGTGAACAATGTCATATCCGATAGGGATGTGGATAGTGCGCTAGAAGGGTTGAAGAAAACAAAGAACAAACCTCAAGAAGAGGAAGAGTGAAGGGAGTAATATGAGCGAAGACAAAGTAGCATATGGGAAGAAAACGAGAGTAACGCGTGAGATAGCTATATTTCAGATGAAGTCTACAGATAAGGGTGTTGTAATTACGCTGGCTGATACACGACCGCCCGTTGGCATGACAAAAACGGCTCAGGTGAAGGCGTGGATGCTAGAGAACCTTAGCGGAGAGAAAGACGTAACATTCGTAGCAGCTAGGGTATTGATTAGCGGAGTAATTGAGGAGAAGCCGGGCAAGCCCATCCGCCGGTTCGTATAATAAAACAAAAAAAAGGAGTATGTTATGGCTTATGAAGAACGTGATTTGAGCGGGGTATTATTCAAGAACAATAAAAAGACTAGCGAGAGGGCTCCAGACTATACTGGAAAATGCCTTATTGGCGGGGAGAGTCTGCGTATTGCTGCATGGATTAACGAAGGAAAGTCAGGGATTAAGTTCATGTCGTTGAAGTTCGAGGATGAATCGAATCAGGCGGCAGCTTCCGAAACGGTAAGTGATGACGTTCCCTTTTAGGCAATTATGATCATTCCGCAAGAAGCTAAAGCCCTTGATCCTACAAAGAACATAACTGTTCTTCCGTATGGTGTTATAGTTAACCCAAAGGTTCTCTATGACGAGTATATGGAGAAGTTCAAGGAGTTTAACCTAATTGCTCAATTATCGCGTAGCCATCTGACATGGTGGCTAGGCGATATGATCATTGCTGGAGAGAAGTTCTTTCCGAACAAGTACGAGCAGGCTGTAGATTTAACTGGATACAGCCTACAGTATTTAACCAACTGCGTCTGGTTAGCTACGAAGTATAAGTTATCCGAGAGGAAGTATAGCAATCTAAGCCCATTTCACTATAGGGCTGTAGCTTCATTGCAGCCAGAAGATAGGGGAGCTATCCTGGAGTTGGCAGATGCAGAGGGATGGACCGTAAGGACAGTCGAGGCGAAGGTTCGTGGCGAAGACCCAGTATATACTCCCATCTCAGTTGAAGATATAAAAATACCAGACAGGCCGCCGGTTCACTTAAAGACAGCAAGGGTAGATAGACGGTTGATCTTTAGCCTAGAATTATTCAATTCATGGTGGAGGACGTATCCTACCAAGGCTCTTACTGCTAAGCGTGAAGCATTGGATAAGCGCATTGCAAAGGATGCGTGGGAGATGTGCAGGCACTTTTTCAACAAGGGAGTATTTGATGATAAGAGCAAAAAAGAAACCAGTAAAAAACAAGAAGCCGGTAAAGAAGTCCACGGGGAAGTTGAGGAAGGACGCACTAGCATTAGCGTCCGAGATAGCCAAGAAACGTGACTCTAATACATGCTGGATTTGTGGCAAGACGGTAAGTGGAAGTAACTGTCATGCGTCTCACATCATTCCTCGCAGCGCAGATGGACGACTAGCTCTACATCCATCGAATATAATGTGTAATTGCTATCACTGTCATATTAACATTTGGCACAAGAATCCGCTGGAGATGGGAATATGGTTTAGAAAGCATCATCCAGAAATGGAGTCATGGTTAGTAAGACAGAAAATCTACAACAAATGTATGGGCACAATCTCTAGGACGTGGGTAGAAGGGTGGTTAGAGGAGCTACAGCGCGTCGCAGCACTAAATACGGAGGAGATCACGTTATGGAACCAGTCCGCTATTACGAGTGTCGTATGGGTAGATTAAGCAAAGAGGAGATCATAGCCCTTATTAACGCTAAAAAGCAGGATAAGAAATATGGGTGGGAACTGGACTGCTTAGAGCTTGGCAGACAACTAGAGAGACTAAAGAAAGCAGAAGAAGATAATGATTAGTTGGAAAGGCCCGAGCGACTGGACTTACTTCTTCTTCACAGAGGATGGGTGTCAGGAGCTTACATACACACAGTACCTTGGAGATTTTCCAGAAACGGGTGAGGAGTCGTATCTAATGAGATACGTCAAGGACAGGGTTAATAGAGAAACCTTGTTCTTGGGAAGAACCATACTAAGTTATGCGAAGTCATGGTTGAAGAATAATAGGGCTATGCGTGAGCATTTTGTTACGCTAAAGAAAGAGCAGGAAGAGAATCCGCTACAGTTCTATTGTCCTAATGGAAAAGGCCAGCTAGCGTTTCTGAATGATAAGAACTATACCATAAGCGGCATGGTAGCCCCGAATCGTACTGGGAAAAGTACTTGTGCGTGGATAGACCTGTTACTTGATATTATACCATGCGATCCTACGTGGAAACTCTTTACAGAACATGGGGTAAAGTTTAGGCCATTTGCTCCGCCATCAGATGGATACGTTACAGCTGTAGCTACCTATGAGCTTGTAAACTTAAAGAGTACGATATGGCCTCAGATCATTCGCAAGTGGACTCCAGTAAAGTATCTGGAAGAATATGGTATAAGGGGTAAGGGCGGAAGGCCGATCAACTGGAAGGATAGCCCTAGAATACAAACCAAACATCTTAATTTATGGATGATGTACTACAGCATGAGCCAGACGCCGTATGAATCGCAGGCCATTGATAGGTTCATGTGGGATGAGCAACCGGAAGAGGCTAAGTTTGATGGAGCAGATGAGCGGTTAAGAACTCGTAATGGAAGGCATGTATTCAGTTTAACTCCTCATAAGGTAGAAGGACGCGCAGAGACCGGAGCCGGGACGTTTGTGCATGATATGGCACTAGGCAATACTACAAAGGGTCATTCGATCGAGTTCTACAACTGTTCGCTACTGGACGACGTTCCAGATTGGATTTATCCAGAAATACAGAAGAAGGCCGCATTTAGGAAGTGGGTAGAAGAACCGATTAAGAACCATGACGAGAAGTCACGCAAAGAAGGTCGAGCCAGGTTATACGGAGAATGGCATGAAACCGGTGGGTTGGTATATGATGAGTGGGATAGGGCTATACACCTTGTGGACCCATTCGACATACCGCCTAACTGGACTAGATATAGAAGCATGGATTGGGGAAGAGTAAACCCTACTGCGTGTCTATACTATGCAGTGAATGAAATAGGAGATGTATATTTCTATGATATGTATTATAGGCATAACGCCCTAGTATCGGAGAGTGCGTTAGATATAATTACGAAGTCAGGGAATGTTAGACAACGTAATGGACGAATATCAGACACTAGGAATAGTGAAATAGTCGAGTGCTACGAAGAGGTGCAGAAAACGAAGTTCGTTAAGACTGTATTAGATAGCAGGACATTCGCCAGCAAGCAGCCTAATTCATCACTGACTATAGGGCGACTATATCAGCTTAATGGACTATATGTTCGGCCTGCATCTGGGGAAACAACAGAGGCTACAATTCCTATCGTGAAGGAATGGCTAAAGCCCGACTTTAATAAGATACATCCACATACCGGCAAACCCGGAAAGCCGAGGATTTTCTTTTTTAGAACGCTATCAGTATTTATTAAGCATATAGAGCATTATATTAACACTCCGGTAGTGCGTAAGGGTAAGGACGGGGGAACACGGTTAGCAGAGCGTCCTAGAGCGGTAGATGACCACGATATGGACGCCTTTAGGTATGCCATTATAGATCGTCCGCGATATATCGATGGATATAATTATGTTGACAGTTTAGACGAAGAGAGTAATACGCAAAATAATAAGAGGCCATTATATGACAAATACACCGGCTATTAAGGAAATGCTGCCGCTTGGTAACTACGTTCTTGTAAACAAGGCTATAACAGACCATCTGCGCGGAGCTAATGATGAGATATTGCTTTATATGCCAGAATCAGCAGTTCAAACTACAAGCTGGTGTGAAGTACTAGATGTAGGCCCGAAGTGTAAGTATATACGAAAAGAACATTGCGACGGGAAAACATTCGTCATTGTTCCTGAGTTAGATAATCGGATGGAAGTTGTTCGTATTGGAGATGGAAACGAATACCGCTTCGTTAAGGAAGATGTATTCTTAGACAAAGGCCCAAACCGAGGGTTTATTTATAGGAAGGAAGATTGATGAAGAAACAAAAAAGCAGCATTCAAAATCTGGCAATCAATAAAGACATTGTAACCAAGTTCGTTGATTCAGCAAATTCTGAATATAATCGTGTAAAATCTCTCCGAGAGCAGTTCGAGGACTCGTGGGAAGTTGCAGATTATATGTATAAGGCTGCACAAAATAGAACCATCAATGCCGCCGAGGTGTCTAAGGGCATGAATCTTAAAGACGATCCTAGAGCAAATCTTGGTTCTCCCATGTTCTGGCGTCAAATATCCCAAATTGCTTCCGAGGGTGTGGCAGTAGAGAATAGCCGCGATGTTCCATTTAAGTTCAATCCTATCGTAAACCAGAACGTACAGTATTCGAGCGATCAGGGGCAGGCGGAGTCAGACCAGCTAAACTCGCTTGTTCGCTATACGATGAAGCATGATAAGTACAAGGAGAAATCTACGTGCTTCTGGACCAGTTTGGCGAAGTATGGAAACATTCCGTATATGATTAACTGGGCATTAGAAGTTCGGACGATTGACGTTGAAGAGCCGGTCTATGAGGTCATAACCGATGAAGCAGGCAACGAAGTAACCAAAATGACCGGAAGAAAGCGCGTGTCTAAAGAGGTTGTCGTAAAGGCGCACCCCGAACAGCGCATGTTGAATATCTTTGATATATTCGCCGATCCATACATTGGCGACCTTCAAAGCCAGTCCTGTGTAATTGTTCCTTCTATTGTTAATAAATCGGCCATTTATAACGAAGTACGAAAAGGAATCTATGACGAAGACGCTTACGATCTACTCAGCGATGACGATGCTTGGGATGGACAAGAAGGTGTTGCATTCCGTCAACGGTTGCTAGAAAACAATGATAAGACGTGGGAAGAGAGTAAAGGCATAGACCAATATCTAAAATGGGATATATGGTTTCGCGCACCTATTGAGAATGGCAAGTGGGATGAAAAAGCAGTGCCAGTGTTGTATTTTGCAACAATCATAGGGAATACACTCGATGGCGGCAAGGTGATGACCATCATTCGGAATCCAGACCCAGATGATGAAATACCCATTCGTATGATTCATCTATACCCAGATGATGCCGACCTTCTTTATCATGTAGCACCGGCTGATATTATGCGCTCTAATTACAGCGCAGAATGCTCCTTGAAGTGTCTTACCATAGATAACATGGCCTTAGCCTGTAGACCTCCTACAACGATTCTAGAGGGAGAAATGTACGTTAAGCCGGATGATCTTAAATGGGATGCCTCTGGCCGGGTATGGACAATAATAAGAGAAGGCGCCATACAGCAGATGGCTATTAGGGATAATACGCAGCAAACGGTTGGATTGCTGGAATACTTCAAGGCTGAATCTCAGTCCGCGCTTGGTACGGATAAGAATCGGCTTGGAGAGAGCTTTGGAGCTAGAACTAGCGCATTGGAAGCAAATAACATCTTCCAGCTATCCTCTCAGCCTTCATTGGCTTGGATTAACTACGTTCTACAGCAGAAAATAGGATTCTTTGCCCAAAAGACTAAAAGTCTTTGGAGAGCGTATGGAACACCTTCTGTAATCAATGCTATTACGGACATGCCATTGCTGCCCAATGTAAGCCCAACGGATATGATGGGCGACTTTGACACACAGATTGATATTGTGGATGAATATATCAATGATATGCAAGCGCAACAGATGCTTATGGGATTGGTAAGAATGGTTGCACAGGCTCCACAGCTTCTTAAATCAGATACCCACGAAATAGATATTGGCGCATTGATGAAGGATATATTCTCTAAATCTGGTCTGAATGGAGATAAATACATTCGCGCAAGACAGGATGGAGATGCAGCTAGATGGGCAGAGATGGAAAATGTAGCCATGACGCAGAATGGACAGGCTACAGTGGTTAACGTAGATGATAACGATTATATCCACCTTCGTATCCATAAGAGCTACAGGATGCGTTATAACGGCTTTGAGGAGCAATTCCCGAACCTATCCTACCTTGATGCTCATATTCTTGAACACGAGGCTATTATTCAGTCTGAATCAGGCGATGCAGCCGCGCAAGCCCCTAACGGAGAAGTTCCAGTTGGTGGGGAAATGGCAGGCGCTATGTCGGTGGCACAATGAAGAACATGGAAGAACTATATCGAATCGTAACATCTAAAGAGTGGGAAGTATATATGATCCCACTTCTTGAAGAGAGACGTGATTCACAGATAAACATTCTTCTAGCATCAGAAGATGATAGGGCTAGAACCAAGATCAAAGTGTATAACGAAATTATCACCTTGCCCGAGTATATCCTTGCTCAAGTGAACAAAGATAGAAAAGGTGTTGACAGAATAGAATAAAATAACTAAGGAGAACGACAGATGGACAAGGACACTCTTGACGCTGAATCCGTCGATACGGACACTCAAGCCGAAGAATCCCAAGATGGCGCTAAAGGAAGCAACTGGGAATCTAGGTATAAAGACATACAAAGGCACGATACTAAAGTTTCTCAGAAGTGCAAAGCTCTGCAAGAGCAACTAGGAACAGCACAGTCGTTGATTACGGCACTACAGACGCAACGCGTACCTGAAAAGGCCAATCAAAACGAACCAGACTGGCTTTCCGAAACCAAAGGGGTTGATCTGCTGGATGAACCCGACAAGATCATAGAAGTGCTAAAACGGTTCAGGAGTGATGAGCGAAAACAGCTCAGTGAACTTCTTCAACTACGCGATTCTGCGTTTGATGAGAAGATCAACACTATATCACCACGAACAATACAAGCGCGTGAACTCGTCGAGACGCACAGAGAAGACATTCAGCGGATTAAAGAAGATGACCCAGATATGGCGGATGTCCCGGACCTAGCGATTGCTAAGTTATTGGCAAAACAGCGTGGCCGAGATGATGATGGCGCACCCATGCTGCCAAGTATCGGAGGAAAACGGGTTGCCTCGAAAGGCAAGGCCAGTGTAGACCGAGAGATGGAAGCAATGATGCAAAAGCTATACCCCAAAGAACTTGGTTTCAATAGAGACTAGCTCAAACAGAAAAAGGAGATATTTCAATGGCAAACATTACAGAAGTAGAACGAAAACCAGCGCCAAGTGTGTCCGTCGATATTACCATGCTGGATCAACGTAGGGCAATCGAGGATGCGCATCAAACTGCGAATCCAGATTACTCTTATGCCTATCAGCGCCCTAACATCACCAATGGTGAGTTGGAGCAGTTGGGGTGGCAAAAGGTTACAGATGGCAAAGGCGAGTGCGTTCATCATGGCGGCGATCCATTGGTTCGTAAACCAAAGGCTAAACGCGATCAAGAGCGCAAGCGGGAAGACGATATTAGTTATAACATGGTTAAACATAAACTAGACCGGGCTGACAGAGAAGGAAAACTGACTCAAGTAGCATCCAAGAAATCAGCCATTGGCAAAAAATAAGGAGACGAAATGGCGTCTATTGCATTTACTATTAACCCGCGCATTGTTCGCAATGGTGGGCCTATCACGAGTGATGTATATAAATCACACGCAACGACGTTGTGGCTTAAAGGCACGTTGTTGAAGTTCGCTTCCGGGCTGTTGACCCCGGTGGTGGATACTAAAAGCGGTGCGGCAGAGATTGATACCGACGATACGGGTACTGCGGTGCAGTTGTTCGTAGCTCTTGAGGATCATATTGTTGCTGGCACAGACTTCGTAGCAGTTCAGGAAATCCTGTCTGATACGGTTCTGGAAATGCAGCTTTGTGCATCTAGCACGACCAGTCCGGCAACGGCGGCTGTTACTGCTGGAACGTCCTACGCTGGATATCAGTTGCAGAATGCCAGTTACGAAGGATCCGGCCTTGTGGCGCTGGATGTGGATGATACTACGACTCCTGTATTCCGGGTGGTTGAAGTTTCGTCTAATTACAAACCGTTTACCAACACCACGACGAAAGAATACGCGAAGGTACTTGTGAAAGTTCTTCCGACTATCGTTGCATAATAAAGGGAGATTAAGATGGCTGATTTTTCTATGACGGCAAGCGCCAAGAGCGCTATTCAATATAGTGGAGCAGATACCCATACTCGTGAACTGTTCGTTGAGTCTTTGGCTCGCGGACTGGACATGGTATGGAAACGTGACTTCACGGACAAACCGAAACAAGGTATGCTTTATATGTCCGAAGGGACTGTGAAACAACCTACGGCTAAGTTCCAGACCTTCCGCACGATTGGCGGAGTTGTGGGGCAGAACCGTGATACGGATGATATGGACTTTGTGACCCGTGCCGATGGCTTTGGGTTTGAAGTTGTTACCTATCCGTACCGTCAGGGTATCAAGATCGAACGCGAGCTTGAGGAAACGGACGATGTTGGCGTTATTCGCGGAATGCAGTCTGATCTGGCCGAGAACGCGCTTATGACGCAGGAATATGCAGTTGCCGATGTATTCAATCGTTCAATTGCACCTACGTCTGCGCCATTGCTGGCTGATGATGGAATGTATCTGATTGATTCAGATCGTCCTAACGCTAATCCAGAAGCCGGAACGTGGTCGAATGAGGAATCTACCTCTGCGATTACGCCGACCTCCTTGGCTACTGCTCAACTCAACGCTCGTAATACGACTGATGAGAACGGGTTCCCATATCCTCGGAATATCGTTAAGCTCCTCATTCACAAGAATGACGAGAAAACGGTTGAAGAGATTATGAAGTCGGATAAGAATCCGTTGAATGCGAACAATACATACAACACTATGTATAATCGCTTCAAATGGGAAGTCTACGACTACCTGACGACTCGGAGTATCTTCTATATTATGGACGATCCCAAGTCGGAGAAGAACGAATTGCGCTTCTACTGGCGCAAAAAGCCTGAGTTCAAAACCTGGGTTGGCGACAATCCTGATGTTACGAGTCAGCGCGTTCGTTTCATCTTTGGTATTGGCTGTGGCTCGCCTCGCAAGGTATGGCGTGGTGGTCTCGTTACGGCGTAACTAATGGTATAAATGGCTCCCGTGGTTCGTTCCTGCTGCAACCCTTCACCGGCAACACGACCACACGGATCACGGGAGCCGCCCATTAAAATACTAAAGGAGTATGAAATGCGAAACTTGATATACATTGGAATGCTTTGCATTATTGGTACGGCAATGGCCGCTACTGATGCAACAGTGTTTACTAGCGTACAAATAGATGACTTGTTAATAGATGACTCGTTGATCATTCCGGTATCTACGTCAGCTCCGGCAAGCTCTGTATCTGCTACAGGTACTGTGACTGCTGCTGCTGCCGTTGCATTGGCAAGTGGAGAGACGGTTACGATTAACGACCAAACCTATACGTTTACGACTAATACGCTGAGCGCTGCGAATCAAATTAAAATAGTCTCAGCTCCAGTAGGGGCTGCAGGCCACACTAACTCGGTTGCTATGACGAACTTGTTTCTAGCAGTAACCGTTGGTGGTACTAATAATCCTACCCTGTATTATAGTACGACGGTAAAGCCAGCTAATGTTGCGATTACAAAGGAAAGTGTAAGCGTCATTAAGGTTGCCTCCTCGTCCGGCTATCATGGTACGATTGGTAATGCGTTGCCACTTCTAGCGACACCAGTTGCTATAGAAGATGGAACGAATCTGACTGTTAGCGGTTCTGGAACCTTGATTAGTGGAACCGATGGAACGGTTGGCGATGCTGGAACGATAGTACTGTATAGCACGGGCTTGTACTTTACTATTCAGGACTCTACTGCTGGCGACGCAGTATGGACTACTAAATAGGATGTAATTGTGATTCATACATATAAGTTGTATGAAAGGGTTCGAAGGGAGTTCGGCACACAGGCCGACTCCCAACCCTTTAGTGATGCCTTTTTCTCGGCACTATTAAGCATCTCGAATGATTTGGATAACAAAGCATTTGTTGAGATGGTTGCTCCAGAAACAATGGAAGTAAACATAGATATAGACGAGAAGTATTACAGCGCGATTTATAGAGGCTTAAAGTACTATATCAATAATGGGCCTCAGTGGAATGTAGAGCAGAAGGGCGATTTGAGGGCTGAATACTTTATGGAACTGCACAGAGCGCAGTCTATGTATTACGCTGATAATGCACCCTCTCCTTATGATCTATCTGATTAACCCATGTTAGGGGCATGAAATGGCTGATCGCTTTGACGATAGACTTGACTTGGATACGCTTAGCATTTCTCGCGCTAAATTCGTAGAACACAAACTATCCGGGTATAGTGACGATGCTGACGCTGTCATTCTATTCTCTGTTGCGGAGTCGCTTTCGGAAGAAGCTCTTGCGTATCTGAAACAAAACCATTTCTCCTACACGGACGAAACGCTTGATTTCAGAAAACTTATCGGCACGTATTACACCAAAGAACTAAAATACGACCGCAAACTTGGCGGAGTTATTCAGGCCTTAGTCCGCAACTACGATCGTTCCAGAACGTATAAGTCTGTAGACGCCTACGGAAGCAACAAGTGGACCTACTCAGTAAACGGAGCGCTGATAGAGCCTACCATTGACGTTGGCAAGGCTATACTTGAGGCAGCATTCCCTGAAATCGTAGATGCGAACGTAACACAGAGCGAGACAAGGTATGAACAGAAAATAGATGGTCTTTGGTATGGAGAGGTAAATCTTGTAGAGGTCGCTCAGGCCGTTGTTGATTACGAGTTCGTAACGGACTATGACCAGATAAAGATTAGCGCATCCGCAGGGTATGACACAACGACCTATTCATCCGGAACTGGACACACCCATACAAGCAGCTCAGGAAGAAGCACCAGTCGCAGCGCCAGCACCTCCAGCTCTTCCGGCACCAGCGAGGTAAACTCTGAGTCCAGTGGAACTGGTTCTTCGCAAGCATCAACGACGGGAACGTCAATATCTACCTCAAGCTCGTCCGGACATTCGTCAGAGTCCTCAAGCTCGTCGGGTCTCTCTTCGTCTGTATCAAGTTCAAGTGGAGTAACTAGCTCAACGTCTAGCGCATCGGGAAGGTCTTCGTCAGCGTAT
>Ga0307928_10002600_pt1 | contig 13869 bp, 20 predicted proteins | sample AceLakmetagen232_FD_201815 | JGI IMG/M metagenome (GOLD analysis project Ga0307928, IMG submission 201815) | Saline water microbial communities from Ace Lake, Antarctica - #232 | ecosystem: Environmental > Aquatic > Non-marine Saline and Alkaline > Saline | place: Antarctica: Ace Lake... | reverse complement strand
TTCTTCAACAGTTAGCAGTTCTTCTTCGACAAGCTCAAGCAGCTCAAGTTCTTTTACAAGTTCAACTTCCAGTTCAACTTCTACATCTACGACAAAAAGAACTACAAGTACTGCTCCTGTATTTGATTTAAATAATTATAGAGTATTAATAGAATTATTACACTCTACCTCTAAATACGCAACAGATAAAGTAGTTTTAAATTCTACATTAATTCATGGTGCGAAGTACTGGGATGTAACAAACACCGTTTACGTAGTGTTTCCTAATCCACAATATACTACAGATTTATCTGTACGGATTACATTAATTAGACCAGGGGGTGGGACAATTATTGTTGAAGAAAAACCTATAGATGCAGCTGTTGCTGAAGAATTAGATGTTCAACCTTTCGTATTTAGTAATGTGCCCAAAACAGCCCCAGAAAACGGGTCAAATATAAAAATTACAAGCAGCAAAGTAAAATTAGATTTTACAAGTAATGATATACTTACATCCGGTTTAGATTTAAGTTATGAGGGTGGAGGAGATAGATTACTACCTAAAAATGACACATTCGTTAAACAGGTTGTTAATAAATTAGAACCAGGTGTTGTAGAATTAGCGGATGCATCAACAAATAAATTAGATATTAGATTATGTAATTTAAATAGTGCTGGATTTCCTATTGGATGGCTTACTTCAGCACCTACTCATACATATTCTGGAACTACTTTAGATAAATATACTTTTGCAGATAGTTGGCTATGTAAGATTTTTAACCTTTCTGGTTATTTTGATATGCAAACAATTCCTTATCCAATTCCTGATCTAACTAAAGGGATGATGTTTGGAGGATATTTTACTTTAACATCTGATATTGACAGTAGTATTGATCCAGATAATGACGACTCAGATGTTGCTACAGTTAATGATTTTATGGTGTCTTTGATTTTCTACGATGATAAAGATAATATTATATCTATTATTGATAAGGACATAAGTACCATAGTGTTAAACACACTAACACCTATTAAGTCCTTTATAGCTGTTGATAGAACTCAAATACCAACCACAGCCACTAAAGTTGCAGGTCGAATAAAACTTGGTGAATTAGAAGAAGGAAATAATGTAACGTTAACAATGGAACTTCCTCAATTAATAAATACAAGTGTTGTAACTTATCCTGTATACAGAAAGAGATTAGCTGATACCTTAACACTAAGCAATAGAAACATAAATACACAGCAAGGTGTATTTGCTTGTGAATTTTTAGCAACACATAATAGAAAGTGTTATTATTTTGATTCAAGAAGAGATAATCAAGAAGGTTTTGCAGGTTATTTTAATGGTGGTAAATTAGGTTTTATTATTAATAACAGCTTAACTAACTATGAAATACAAACAAAGTGGTATCAGGAATGGCACGAAGCAGTACTTCTAAAAGATATAGCAACGTTGCCAACTTCTCCTACGGTTGGAGATAGATACTTAATTTCAATGAAAACACCCAAATTAAGTTCCCATCTTAATGAAATCGCAGCCTATACAGCATCTGGTTGGATATATGAATTACCTACAACAGGACGAGCTGTATGGGTTACAGGTGATAGCTGTGCTTTTGTATATGATGGATCAAGATGGATTCATTTTGAAGCTTCGGAGGAAGGAAAATCAAGTGTAATGTTTATGTGGAATGGTGATAGCGAAAATAATATGAGAAAGATTTACGGTAATGGAATATTATTGGTTGAAGACACCACCACAGCTTTTACACCACCTGTAAAAACTTATAACGTAGTTATAGGTAGTGATGTTTATAAACAATTCTATCTTAATACCAGAATATTTACGTTCATAATTAATGATGTTTTACTTACGAATTTTGATTAATTTAATTATAAAGAGGGTTTATAGCCTAGTAGCAAGAGATTTTTCTGAACTATGTAAAATGGATAAAGATTAAGTAAAGGTTTTTAAGATGAAAAATATATATAAAGAATTTATTAAAAAAATTAGAGATAAAGATCCTGTTCTTGCTGAAAAAGTTGAGGCTGCTATATGTCATGAAACTTTGCGAAAGGTAGTAGTCGTATTTAAAGGTAACAAAAACATAGACCCTGAAGTTGTAGATGCTATAAAAGCGTATACTGCTCGTGGTGGAAATTTAGCTTCAAAATTTTTATGGAATATGGCTAAGAAAAAGAAACTTTTGAACTGGGTAGCTAAACAAACGAATAAAAAAGATATTCTTTATAGGGGGTTATCTTTTTCAGAAGCTAAGTGGAATAAAATATATGAAGAATGGATTAATCCTGGTGTAAAACATATTATTTCAGAGTTAGAATCGTTTTCAAGAGATCCTCGTAGAGTTTTTGGTTATGGTTCTGGTGGAGATATATGTGTAAGAATATCTTTGACGGGTAAAAATTATGCAGATATTAGTAAATATTCAATTTACCCAGAAGAGAAAGAAGTACTTTTTAAAGCAGGTACTAAATATATTATAAAGAGTGCAGAATTTAAACGTCCCGGTGCTTTATATGTAGAAGCAAAAGAAATATAGGAGCAAAAGAAATATTGGGGAAAATAGTAAATAGTGTATTAAGAGGAAGGGTTAATATGACGGAAAGTTTTCCAGTAACTAATGTAACAAAACAGTTTAGTTCAACTTCAAGGTATAGAAAAACAAGTATTTATGAAGGACCTGATGGACAATTTTATTTTGGACTTTGGCAAATACCTATTATTAACGAACATTCCAGAGATACTTTTTATACTTTACAGTTTAATGAAGGAAGAAGATTAGATAAGGTTTCATATATGCAATATGGAAATCCTTTATACTGGTGGATTATCGCTGTGGCAAATAATATTGTAGATCCCTTTTCAGAATTAGTGGCTGGACAAACAATACGAATTCCTTACCTTCCTTACGTTTTAGGAACACTAAATTAAAGAGATTTGAAGTGTTTATTTTTCATTTTTTGTTGACTTTTACTAAAAATTTACTCTATTTATATATAGAAGAAGTTTACTTGTAATTAAAGAGAGGGATTATTATGGCAGGTTTAGGTTCATTTTCTTATCTTGAAAAAGATTATCAAGACATACTAAAGGCTATTGTTGAAAATATTCCTAAAATAACGCCTGAGTGGACAGACTGGAATCAATCAGATATAGGAATGACTGTACTGCAACTTTTAACAGGTATGGTTGAAATGCTTTCTTATACTGAAGACCAGCATGCAAATCAATTAACTATTCCTACATGTACACAACGTGCTCGTATGATTAATCTAACTAAGTCGTTAGCTTATACTATGTCTAATGTTACAGCTTCCTCTGTAGATCTTCAATTTAGTCGAACTCCTTATACAACAACAACAGCTGGTATAGTACTTGCATCTTCTATTACAGCACAAAGCACACAGTCTTTTACTTTAACTGATGCTTCTGATTATGAAGCAAGTGATGTCATATTGCTTAACAATGGTGTTAGTAGTGAGTATGTAATTGTAAACTACAAAATTGGTAATTCTATTACTATTTTTGGAGTTACTCGTTATGCCTATAGTATTGCCGATACAGTTTTAAAAATAGATAGTGGAGCTACACCTGGTGGAAAAAATGTAATTATAGCAGATAATTTAAAATGCACAACAGGAGGTTCAACGCCTCTTACTTTTGAAACAGATGCACCAAATCAGAACTACATTCTTTATGCAGGTAATACTTATATAGATCAAACAGTTGCACTTGATTTTAATATAATAGATAAAACAATAACGGTAACAAATGCTTTTGATTTTGCAATTGGTGACTCTTTATTTTTAAAGAGTAGTCTTTTTAGTAATGAAGATGTGGCTTATATTGCTAACATTTCAGGTAGAGTAGTTACATTAACTGCAACGCTTCCTTTGTGGTTACAGATAGGTGACACAGTTGCAAGATTAGTTCCAGGAACACAAGGTGAAACTAAATCAGAGAATTTAGAAGCAAGTACAGGTCTTCCTATTCAGTATAGAGACTTAACATACACACCTGTTATTAATACAAGTGTTATACTTGAAATAAATGAAGGTTCAGGTAATGTAGTTTGGACACCGGTAGAATCTTTCTTTAGTAGTGATAGTAATGACAAACATTTTATACTTCAAATACAAGCTAATGACAAAGGACAGATTACTTTTGGAGATGGGGTAAATGGAAAAATTCCTGCTTTTAATTCAAGTATTACAGCAACTTATGTAATGGGTGGTGGAGTTTCAGGTAATATTGGAAAAGAAACTATTAATAAGTTGGTAAGTTCTGTTATAGATGTAGGTGGAGCCACTGTTTCTTTGAATTTAATTAATCCTGTTGCAGCTTCTGGAGGTGCTGATAAAGAAAGCTTAGAAATAGCTCGAAAAAGAGCACCCGCTTTGTATTCAGCTGCTTATCGTGCAGTTAGTCCAGATGATTTTAAGGCACTTTCTGCAGGATTTAGTGATCCAACCTACGGAACTATTTCTAATGCAAAAGTAGTGGAGTCTTTGGTAGCTAATGCTGTTAGTATTTATGTATGGGCTTCAGACGTAAACGGATTTGCTACATCAACAAGTAGTGGACTTAAAACAGCTTTATTAAGTTTTTTGGAAACCAGAGCGCCAGAAGGATATTTAGTTTCTGCTGTAGATGGATTTTTGCTATCTGTAAATATAACAGTTACAGTTTATGTAGGTGTAGGTTTTGTACAGGCAGCAGTAAAAGCAGCAGTTCTCTCTGCGATAGATGGTATGTTTCAAACAGATGTAATTGAACCAGGTGAAGATTTTTATTTAAGTAATTTATACGAAACACTGGAAAATATTTCTGGTGTAGACAGAGTTGATGTTACAGTACCTGTAAGACCTGGTGTATCTGTAGGTCCTTTACATATGGCAATAAAAGGTACCATAGATCCTACTATGGTTGGAGGAAATTAATTATGAAAAATGAATTGAAAGCTTTATATAAAAAAGATCCGAAGTTAGCAAAAGAAGTTGCAAAGGTACTCGGCTTCAAAATTAAAGCTAAAACTGGTATAAAAGAATTAAAGGCAGATGCTACGAAATTATATGATACTTTGAATAAATTAGAAGATTTAAGAAGTGATATTGAACAGGCGTTAGATGAAACTGATTTATTAAAAACAGCAACAGGTAAACGTTTTTATCGAGCTGATGATTTTTTGGATAAAGCAATTTCAAATTTTAAAGTATTCAATAATATGACTAAAAATTTAGATTTAGCAGGTAGTTAAAATGGAAAAAATATTAAAGAGTTTATATAAGAAAGATCCAAAGTTAGCTAAAGAAGTTGCTAAGATAACAGGGTATAAAATTACTGCAAAAAAAGATCCTATGCCAGATCAAATAAAACTTCTTATAAAGACTGCGTTTGGTGTTAAACCTAATAAGTTAAAGGTTAAGGTTAAAAACGGAAAAACAATTTATCAATTTGGAGAACTTGTAGATGGTGAAGAAGATACAGGTCAAATGGTAATTAAATTAACCAATACAAATGGAGAATGGCAGTATGTAATTGGTATTCCTAATATAGTTGCACCAGATTATGAAGATATGGAAGATGAAACCTTTTTAGCAACGTATAAGGTAAAGGATGAAGAAAAATTCTTCACCCAATTTAAAAAAGAGTTACAGCGAGCTAGAAATTTTATGAAAGCTCATGGTTTAAAAGTTAATAAAGATGCAGAAATAGGAATATAATAAATGGCTTTTAAAATGTTTTGGGATAACCATCTTCTATTTAATACATTAACGGATGAAATTAAAGCACAAGATTCAAGAGACAAAAATAAAATATTGAATCCTGTACTTGGAGTTTTATCTGAAGGTATAAATAGTGTGCAACAAACAATTAAAATTGCTCCCAGTGTAATGCTAGACCCAGAAGGTTTTCTTTACATAGGTTCAGAGAATATTGGCTATGAAAAGATATTATACCATTACGATGTAGAAAATCCTTATTATCTAACAAATTGTACCCGTAATTACGACGAAAAAGGTTCTTTAGCTTTTGTTACCGGTAGCTATCTATATGCACTTCCTGCATTAGAAGGTCAATTAAGTAGATTTTTAAGGTTAATAGAACTATCTTTTGATGGTTTGTACGAAAAAACGGTAAATTTACCAAATTTAAAAGATCCTGCAACATGTCCTGCAGATCTTCTACTTTATCTTTCTACGGAAAGAGGTTGGGCAGATTTAGATCTAACTAAAGAAGAAACCTACCAAAGAAAATTTATTTCGTTTTTACCTGATATTTATAAGAATAAAGGCACTAAAAAAGGTATTGAAGATCTAATTTATTTAATCGGTAATATTAAAGGGCAAGTATTTAATTACTGGGATTTTTCATTTTTCGTTGAAGAGCTTTTTGGACACCCTTCCCACATTGGTATTTCAGCTATTACAGGTGCACCAGATGATGAAAGAATGTACCAGGTAAGGGTACCCACTCTTAGTACAGATTATGATGAAGTACGAAAAGTAATTAGATATTCAAGACCAGCTTGTCAAACTTGTGAAATATTTTGGACTTATTTTTATGACGATTTTAGTATTGTTCTTTCACATTGGGCATTAGGTGCAGAAACTAAAGAAACTTACACAGATGATGATACGTTAATTTTAGAAAAAGGTTAATCCTTATCATCTTTTATCCCAGTGTAGTGACCTGTTAAGAAATAAGTATTTCCACAACTGCATTTTTCTGGTTGGTATTTATAACTTTTATTGCAGTCAGAACAAAAAAACCTCCAATCAAGAATAGAAAAACATTCATAACACCTACCTCTAAAAAAATCCTCACCACTGTTGCATTTTTGGCACATTAATTATCCTCAAAAATGTTTTTAATCTTCTTTTTAAATTCCAACATTTTCTTTTTATCCCAACCTAAATAGTTAAGAATAGTTTTGTTTGCTATATTTGATGGCATATCTTTAAACTGTTTACCTGTTATCCTTAAAGCAAATATATCAAAATCATCGGGAAAATTACCACATAACGTCATATCCAGGAATAAATTTTCCTCTTTATCAACTCTGCAACGTACTTTTTTTAAAAGTGCATCTACAGCAGAAGAATCTGCCATACTATTTTCCGTAGAAAGAGCCCCGTAAAGATTTACAGGATTTTTACCATCTTCTTCATAACCAAAATCTAAACTTAGAGTTGTTGATTCCCAACCGTCTTGTGTTTGAGTTAGTCTGGTTCTTTTCTTTGCAGTGTATCTTAGGATGATATTACAAATTTCTTGATTGGCAACATTTCTTGCAATAGCTGTTAATTGATCAGGGTCCGTCAGGAAATCATTAGTTACTAACACTCTTGTTATAATAGTAAGGATATCAAAAATAAAATCATCTAAATCAAGATTGTTATATTTACAGATAAACGTTAACTTTCTGTATGCTTTGTATGTAATAAAACTTCTGGTGTCTGCAATTATTTTATTAATTAATTTCATACTGGGTGTGTGTAAATTATGCCCAAACTGTAAAATTTTAGGTAAATCCTCCTTTCTAACAATTTTATAAGAAGTAATGTATTTTAAATCTTGATAATCAACACTGTATTCATTTGCTAATGCATGTAGGTTCCAACGAAAGAAGTTACAAAGAGAGTCTCCAGTTTGGTAAGCCAATAACTTTTCTTTCACTGTTTTGTTATAGCTCTCACTGTGGCAATAATTATTCCAATGAAATACGCATCTATCACACCATTTCTTATTGTCGTTATAAAAAGAATACACAGCTCTCCATAACCTGGATAATGCATAATGTGTATTATCCAAGTATGTTTTTTTGAATTCTATAAGTGGCCTGACTATTTTTAATTCTGTACCTAAAAGTTTTAGATCTTTTGCAGAATCTAACCTTAAAGCGTATCTATAAATACTTTGAGCTAATCTTTCCACTTCTACGGAGTCCAGGTTTACTGCTGTAACTAATTCAACTATTTTAGTAGATAGAATTGTTTGTCCTCCTTTTTAATTTTTTGTTTCTATTATTTCAGATTTAAGCAATCTTAAATCTTTATTACTGTAAGTCACCATTACTACTCCTCCATTCACATATGTGATAGGAGCCTTAACTTCCTTTGCATGGTACATGAAAGAAATAATTTGACCAACTTCCAGATCTAATTTAATTTTTTGTAACTTAACTGCCACTAATCTATCCACTAAAACTTTTGCTAATAAAAGATCATCTATTGGAGCATTCTTGAGCTGGTGAATATGGGCTGTGAAGGGGTCCGTATTATTGGGAAAAAACTTTGTACAGGGGGTACGGCTAATATCCTTGCAAAGAGTTTTAAAGAATACACAATTTTTACATTGATATCTTTCCATAATTACTTTACCTCGGTTATATAAACATTAGTAACTCCATGTATTTTTAATAGTGGTTTGGTATTTAATTCGAAATAATCTGGAGTTACTTCAATCATACCTTCGGAACAATGTTTAAATAGTACAAGATTTTGATCATATGAAGGTTTAAGTAAACGTCTACCAACAATAGTTGTTGTAATAAATGACATTACCATAATATATTTACTCCTCTCCTAAAGTGGAGGTGAGGGGATTCGAACCCCTGACCCTTGCCGTGCAAGGGCAGTGCTCTCCCGCTGAGCTACACCCCATGAGATATTTGTATTGTTATAAATTGCGTACTTTTTTCCAAATAATTTTAGCCCTACAGTTGGGGCAGAAATTAAAGTCGTAAATTATATCAGACATTCCACAATTAGAACAGCAATATTTTATTGTTTCGATGTCGTCTTCAATTTCACATAATGTAATAGTTACTTTAACTTCGTTCATAATTTTGAAAACCCTTATCGTTTAGGTATACAAATAAATCTATAATCTATATTTAACAAAATTTAAAATTTGAAACGATTCTCCCATTTTTCTGGAAGAGTTTCAGCCGTAAGTACCCCGGAAACCTGAACAGGTTGGGACCCATCCAAATATAACCATGTTTGGCCGGCTTGAGGACTGGTTGATTCTTTTCTTGCATATACGAATACATTACCCTGTATATCGACACCGGTAATATACAAGGATGTTGCAGTACGGTGTCTGTAGCTGCTGTATCTTAATTCCTGCCTAATTGCAAACTTATGTACGGTGGCCCAGGTAATTTTGAAAAGTCGAGATAAACGATCTAGGTTGTTCTTTGTAATCTGCTGAAATTTCATATTCCTGAAAGGTATAACCTCTCCTCTTCCTTCTCTGTTAATTCGACCTAGTGTGTAATTAATTGATTTAATTTTATTAAACTTATACATTTTGTACCTCTTTTACTCTGGTTAATAGTGTTTGGTTAACTCCTTTGTATGTAGAATGTCCCTTATTAATTTTCTCTTTTAAAGATTGGTAGTTATGAAAAGGAATTTGATATTTTTTTGTATACATAATTTACCTCCTTATATTATAATTATACAACATTTGGAGGGGAAAATCAACTATTTCTTCATCTCTTTTAGTATTTTTATCTTTTTATTCATTTCTCGCCACATACATATAGGCATATCTAAATACCACTCTTAACATATCTTCCGTCTGATTTACGAAAGGACTAGATCTAAAAGGAGTCTTCTTAACCAAAAATATTCCTTCAGTTTTTCTATATAGTTCAGTTGGAGGCACAAAACCTGCTTCAATTCTTGCAGGACATTCGGTCCAATGTTTTCGAAACAGCTCTTTAGTTTTGAATATCTTTACACAATATTTACATGTTCTATATTTTTCTAAAGTTGGCATCTTATAATTTACCTGTTTTCAACCAATTAAATACTTTATTTGCATCTGTATTTAAGATATTTTTAGAACTCAAACCACCTCTTCTTGCTTCAATAATACCTGGTTTGAATGCCCGTAAAGAGTTATTGTGAAAATCTGTACCAAGAGAAAAAGTACAACCTGCTTTTGCCGCTTGTCTAATTAAAGGAGCTGGAATATCTCTTCTATCTTTTTGACAATTTATTTCTAATACAATATTATTTTTGGCACAAAAAGGAAAGAAATCTGTCCAATCTTCTTCCACTGCACCGGGTCGTAACCCAATTCTTCTACCTGTTAAATGTGCTATCATAATCGGCTTATTTGGGTATTTAGCTCTAATCGCAAGTATTGCACCCATTTGTCTATTAACAATATTTTTATCGTTTTGTCTGTGTGTAGCTAAAATTATGTAATCTAAATGCCCTAGTACATATAATTCATAATCCAATTCTCCGTTTGTTCTAATATCCATTTCAGTTCCAATAAAGACTGGAAAGCCCATTTTGTTTGCAAGCTGCTTAACATTCTTTGCATGTTCTACAAGAGCTAGCTCATCAGGACCGTGCGTTCTTTTACTATGATCGGAAATTCCTATAAACTTAAAACCAGCTTTTTTTGCTAAATCTACTACGTTAATAGGAGAGTATGTACCATCACTTACACTTGTATGCACATGTAAATCTCCTTGAATTACATCGACATTCTTAGGAATCAAATGCTTAGTAGAGAATTGAATACTACCTATTTCCTTTCCTGTCACCCTACATTCAGGTGGAACAAAAGGAATTTCTAAGATATCAAATATATCAGTTTCTTTTGCAGAGGGCATTTTTTTACTATCTGCTTTACGGACCGTAAAATGCTCGTTAATTGTGTAGCCTTTTCTAAGTGCAAGCTGTCTGAGTGCAATATTAAATTGAGCAGAACCTGTTAAGTAGTTGAGGTTATTTCCAAAAGATTCTTCTGTGGTAAGTGCTACATCTGCTTTTCGAAATGTTCTTCCATTTATATCCAATTCAAATACAAGTTTTTTATCTCCACCCTGTATCCATTTTATTCCAACAGTGCATGAAGGTGATTGAAAAGTTTTACCGTCAAGTACTTTAGTTACGTCTGCTGCATTAGCAACGGCAACAAAATCAAAATCTCTTATACCTTCTCGTCTACGTCTTAATGAGCCCGCAACTTTTGCTCTACCAACTTGCTGTAACTTATGTAATACTATAGCTGCAACAGAATCAGCTTCAAACCAGGGCATTCTTTCACCTAATGCCTCTAAAAAGCGTACTCCATCTGTAATTATAGCAGCTAATTTACCTACAATGGTTCCATCTTCAACAGCTTTCTTTAATCCATCAACAGTACATATTCCGTGCTGTTCGTATATTTTTTTGGCTGTTTTAAGCCCAATTTTCGGAATTTTTATCACCTGCTCTAACTGCTTTAATATAGCAGAATCTACCCCAAATTGTTTCTGTAACTCTTCAAGCTTTTTAGATGTACCTGTTGCCATAAATTCATCTATTAACTGCGCAATAGAATTACCTATCCCTTTTAAATCGGTAAGCTGCACATCTAATGTAAGCTCATAATCTAAACGCTCAACGGTAAGAGACGCCTTTTCATAAGCTATACTTTTCCATTTATTGCCTGTTTGAGAATATAAATTTGAAATGGTTGCGAGATGTTCCACTACTTTTTCATTTATCATTAGATTAATAAGCTCCTGAAATGAAAATTAAATTTGAATATCTTTTATGGATTCAACTTGACATTCTTTAGGTACAATTAATGCCCCAGCATTATTATAAAATGTGTGTTCGTTACGAATAAGGTATGTCTTAATTCCAATTTTTATACTTGTCTCCACTCCAATATCTGCATCATCTATCCATACATCTATTCCTTCTTTTAACATGCAATCTGCTTTACTCTCCCACATACCTGTGAACAATATTTTGTCTATTAGATTAGGAAAATAATATTTTACTAATTTAAAAGTTCCGTCTTGTACTGGCTTTTCTCTGGCGGTAATGATTATTAATTTATAATTCTTTAATTTCCATTCTTTTAATTTTTCTACAGTATCTACTAAAGGTTGTTGTATATATGTATTACACATAAATGCAGGATCATTAAAGAGTTCAAATATTTTTGTATGGTGTTCTTCTGTAAGATTAGAGTGTTTAAAATCAATAGGAAAAGGATAGTCCTTAATTCCTAAAATTCTTGCAGCTAAATTATGCACATACTCTATACTTCTAATAAGAGTTCCATCTAAATCAAGGCCAATTGTCTTTATCATTATCTTAATTATACCTTATTTTTGTATGAAAATCAACTAAAACGTTTGATTACTATTTTTCTCCAACTACACTTAGGACAAGCTAGGACGGTTTTAAAATATTTCTTTTGAACGAGTGCAAAATCTACATCTTGCATTCTACCTGTGGGTGGGATAGGAAAAGTACATTTAGGACATCTTTCGGGAAGGGTTTGTTCTTTATAAGGTTTATTGTATTTAAGATTGTATTTAATATTATTAAAGGTGCACACTAAATTATAGATAAAAAAGGAACGAACCAGTAAAACCAAAATATAGTGTAAGTATTAAGTCACCCATTGTCAAGAACTCCAACTATTTAACTATTTAATTTCATATGTTACGTTACCTGTACAATTACAATTACACTTTGCTTCAGGTTTATTTTGAATTAATTCTTTGATACCTTCTTTAAAATCAATACCAAAGGCTATCTCAACAGCTTTTCCACTACCTCCGTTTTGGTGGTAGTAAGCATTATTTACTAGAGTCTTGCTGGCTTCTCTTAAATTTGGTCCAATTTCAAGAGTTATATTCATAATTATCTCCATTATTTATTTCGTTAATTAAAAAGCAGTAAAAAGTGTGGTATTAGTTTATATTATTTAATATCCCATAATTCTTTCTAAAGTATCGCCTTTATCGTTACAAATGTAAAGCTCTGTGTTGTAATAGATTTGAATTTTTTTCCCATCCTTATTTAAAAAAGACACCCAATTATAAGGAAAAGGACAATTATACCTCCAAGTTTCAGTATCTCTACAATTCCGGGTTTCAGGATCTCCATTACAAAAAACTATAATATCTCCTCTACTCAATACGTTTTTCTTTAATGCACAAGCTTCCTCTTTACTTTCAATTCGATAAGCCTTATCTGCGTAACTTAATTCATAAATTTGATCATACATTAAAAATGTATTTCTATGCTTACCCTCTAAAGTTTTACTAGCTAACGTTCTTATTTTTATAAACATAACTTTACTTTCCTACCTTCCTAACCTTCCTCTACCCCACTTTACTGCCTACTGCTTTTCTTAACTATTCTTCAAACCATGAAAAAACCAATTCCACATTGGTATATTGGTATCCCATTTTTGAAACATTCCAATGATTGTATACATTACTACAAACATAATAATACCGGATAACCAGCCCTGCCATAATCCAAATATAAATGCTATTCCTAAATTGATAACTCCAAATCCTAACGTCTCAGACTTATTTATATTCATAATTATCTCCAAATGTGCTAAAAGAGTCGGAGCAGGAGGATTTGAACCTCCGACATCTCGGATCCAAACCGAGGACGCTACCAGACTGCGCTACGCTCCGTTAATATTTTACATAAATCAAGTCATGTCCTGATCTATTTTTGGTTTTTTTCTGTCATACTTAGTTCTGTCTTTAAACCTTTTTGTTGCAGGGTTAATAGTCCAAAATCGACGTATGCTTTTGATTATTTCCATATCTTTGATTATTAATTTTTTCTTTTTTTTCTTCATGGTACAGATCCGAGTCATCGTATCATTTTTCAATTAGCACCACTCTATGAAAAAAATCGATAACTATTCAATTATTTCTAAAACTGCTTTTTTGCCGTTTTTCTTAGCTACAGCTCCGAGCAAAGTTCTCATGGAACGTGCTGTTTTGCCTTGGCGACCAATTACTTTTCCTAAATCGGTTGGATCAACCCTTAACTCCACTACTGTTATTTTTTCACCTTCAACTT
>Ga0307928_10002599_pt1 | contig 13878 bp, 20 predicted proteins | sample AceLakmetagen232_FD_201815 | JGI IMG/M metagenome (GOLD analysis project Ga0307928, IMG submission 201815) | Saline water microbial communities from Ace Lake, Antarctica - #232 | ecosystem: Environmental > Aquatic > Non-marine Saline and Alkaline > Saline | place: Antarctica: Ace Lake... | reverse complement strand
TCTTTATAATATATTTTTAACTATTCCATCTTCAACATAAACAGAAACATTTGTTCCATCAAACTTCTCTGTTGCAATTACACGTTTTGGGTTTAAAATCCAATTAAACTCTTGTTTAAACTTAGGAATACAAACATATTTTTTATTAATTTCTGCTCGTTCAAAAGGACTTTCAATTTTTTTCATATCTTTTAATTTCATTGTAAATCCTCTTCTGTTAGGTTAGCAAACTTTCTAATAAACAACATAATAACATTTAATTCATTATAATCTATTTCTTTAACACCTAAATATTTAGCCATCTCTAAACAATCAGTATTATGTAATTTAATAGCTTCTTGTCTTAACTCTTCTTCCGTGTAAACTTTGCCTTTATATCCAGCAACATCTTTAGTTCCAAAATCTTCCAAAGTCTTTAGTTTCATTTCAAATCCTCTCTTTGTTCTTTCTCTAATTTTCTTTTTGTAGTATAATAAGTAACAATAAAATAAGTCATAATTAAAAGAGAAAATATATATATAGCAAAAATAATTAATCCTTGTATTGTCATTTCTCCACCTTCCTATACTCAAATATATAATGACTTTGTAAATCATTCAAATACAAATTCAAAACTTCTTTTTCAAGATAGTTTTCATTAAAGGTTTTTACTTCCCTAATAACTTCCAATCTTGTACTATGTTGCGTCTCCATTAACTTTGCATCTAAATCTTTTTTAGTTATTTTCATTCAAAATCCTCTATATCTTTGATAACTGTATTACATTCACGAATTGAAATGTCTATTGCTTCATTAAATGCTAACCAGTAATTTTTATCTGCTTTATAAGTAGTTGTATTTTCTGGTTCTTTCTGCCTTTGTAATGCTCTTGCAATACAAGCTATTTTTACAACTGCATATCTGCTTGAATCATTTTTCATATTAAAATAATCTCCTGATCTTTAATTCTTCAAATAAAGTTACTTTCGGTTTTTTAAATTTCATTCTTCTGATCCCTGTTCCTCTTAATAGTAATCTATGTGTAATCTGCTCGATTTCTTTTTGGTTTAAATCATCAATTCTATTTCTCATTTTTTATTCTCCAATATTTTTATATTATAAACTATAAATCTATACTCTGAAAAATCTTTTTGGATTATATCCAAAAGCAACATCAATAAAGTATGTTTATCTGGTATTTTTTCTTTATCTTGCTTTATTATCATTTTTGATTCTCCTTTTTAACTATACTAAGAGGATATTTAATTTCCTCCTTAATCAAACATCTTGATAGAATAAACTTTCTCCAAGTCAATCCTGTTTTTAATTTTGTAGCTTTGAGTTCTTCAAATTCTTTGTCCTCAAACCATTCATTTAATAGTTTCATTTTTACTTACCTATCTACCTATTATACTTCAAGTATATAAATGTTTTGGTTGTGTGTAAATTTATATTTATTCAAATTCTTTATACTTATAAAAATAAATACTCTTTTTAATTGTATTAAACCGAGTTATGTTAATCTCTTTTTTCTTTCTTATTAATAATCCTCTTTTATATAATTCTTTTATATTATAATGAATTTTAATATAATCTGAATCAATATGTTTAAGAAAATCTCTTGCTCTTAAATATTCATTTTTATTTGTCCTAAAGAAGTGATAAATTTCTTCTAATTTTGTTCCAATTTTTATTTTTGGTTTTTTTATTACTTGTTGGTTATTAATTTCACTTTTCATTTTTTTCCTTTTCCTTCATTGTTTTTGCTATTTTTAAAATATTAATTTTGGTGTCTTTTTTATGACTTGTATGCATTGTAGACTTATCTGGAGATACTAGGGATTTTGCTATTTCTATACTGTTGGGAACACCCTTACAACCCATACAAGTTACTAATTTATTGATTTTATTATTCCATTTAATTCCTGACCATATAACTTCCTGATTATAATTTGATTCAATATTACTTATTCGTTCACTTATTGCTCCATAATTATTTTGTAGAATATATTGAATACCTTTATCAGAAGATCCTTTAATTTTATGAATATTACAATATTGACTGAATTTTTGCCTTAAATCTTTTTTAGTTATAAATTCATTATCTTCAACTGTTCTTTCAATATAATCCATACAAAAACTCATAAAACTATCAGATTTTCTTACCCAGAAATTTTTAATATCTTCAACTCCTTTTGTATTACTAAATTCTTTATTTTTAAACAAATTATGTAAACCATCAAGAGCTTTGTTTAATAATCCAGAAAGTTCTTCTTCTGTTGTTATTTTTTCAATAATATCTGTATCTCTTATTTTATAATTTGATTTATCTTTTTCTTTTTTATAATCTTCTTTTGAAATAAAGGTATAAGGAAATTCAAACAAATCCCAACGACACCAAAACCCAAAAGACATATCATAAACTCTTGGAAGTTCATTACAAGCAAAAAACTGTTTACAATGATTAACAAAAAATAAATCACGCAAATATTTTCTTTTAGCTCCAATCATATCTCTTCCAAGTATTTCTTTAAGTAATCCAGTATCTTTCAATGCTGTGTTTGATAAATCTCCTGCAATGTTCACAAGAGATTTATGTAATTCACAAATACCACTTGATTGACTATTCATTTGAGATAAACTTACTGAACAACAGTTTTCAGCTCCAACAAACGATTTTATTAAAGAATGTAACTTTGAATTATGTGTAACCATCCAATTATTTGTAATATACCATTTAGAATCACCTTCAATTTCAATTCCATATACTTGTTGTGATTTTGTTTTAATACATTTAATTGCAATATGTCTTGGTTCATATTTTATTATTTTCAATCTGTTTTTTTTGAAAGGTATTCTTATTGGAATTATTTTTTTATTTTTGAATTGAATTGAATTTTCAAAGTAATTTCCTATAAAATCATTTTGACATTTTTTTGTAATTAGTCGAGTTTCACAATAACCACCTAATGAAAAAACTAAATTTTTAATATCTTCAGAAAGTTGCTTTGATTTAGTGTAATAATAAATTGCACCATTTTTATCAATAAATCCATCTGTATCAATTAATCCAGCTAATAATTCAAATCGGTATTTAATAGAAGATACAAGACAAGATTTAGGAATAAATTTTGTTTCACTTCCTTTTCCATCTAATTTTAAATATTTTAATTCTTTTGCTAATTTTCCAATAACAGACATAACATAAGTTGATGCAAGATTATTTTCCTTTTGATATTTTCCTTGCATATCTTCTGAATAATTTTTGTAAAATTCATTAACAACTTCTTTATCTTTTGTTGTTATCCCAAGTAATTTTCCTAAAACATATTCACCATTATTTAATTTCCAGTTTCTTTTATTTAAACCCTTTTTCCTTATTTTTCTAATTGAAAAATGACCATCACCTAACCAAGCACCCAAACAATATGGGTTAATTTTCTCACTTTTTTTATTATATTTAACTGCAGTTGTTGAAAATGAACATATTCCAGATTTTTTTGTAAATAATTTTGAAATATATTCAGCACTATTTTCATAAAGTTTTCTCCCATATAATCGAGGTGTGGAATCGTCTTTAGAAGTTCTTTTAGACCATTTTTTAATTACAGGAATAATATGATTTCCTGCACAAGTATATAATAATCTTTTTTTCCGAGCTTCTTCATAAACATTAAATACATTTTCTTCAAATCTATTATGAATATTTATTATTTTCACAAATTTAGATGAACCATCTTTTTGAGGAGAAATAATCTTTTCATTAATTTTAATATCTTTAATTTTTTTCCATTCACCACTTTGCATTAAAATTTTATCTTCACCTTTTTGACATTTTCCATTCCGACCATCTCCAACAAACATTGTTGCTTTCTCAATGAAATGATCTTGCCAAAGACTATATCCAATCTTTTCATACATCACTTTCTTATCATCAGGATTTTTTAAGATTTCTTCAAGAAATTTATCAATATTTTTGCATTTAGCTTCTGGATTATATATTACAGGCAATTTATTAAAGAATATTTTTTCAGGAGTAAATTTAGTTAATTCTTTTGTTTTCAAATTCAAAATTCCATTTTTAAATGGAAGCTCATCAATATTTTTTGTTTCAAAGAACTTATCAACATCAATAAAAGTATCTGCTTCAATCTTTGCAATTATTTTATTAACTCTTTGAGGTGTGTATAATTGTTTCAAAATTTTCCGAGAATATTCTTGAATAATTGTTTTTCCATTTGGTTTGTAAATTCCATCATCATAAAACCAAATTTCGCTTTTAATATCATCTCGTGTTGTATATATGTGTTGATCTCTTTTAATTTCCTGCACAATTAATTCAGTAGCATCATTTTCTTGTTTAGTAGCTACAAACATTAAAACATCTTTCTCAATATCTTCTTTGAGTTTAATTTCAATTTTTTTCTTATCTTCATATCGTTTAGCATCAATTATATTTAACCATTTTTCTTCTGCCTTATCACTTATTTCTTTTAATTCTTCTTTTGGAAGTTTATTTAATTCATTAAGAATATTTATATTTAATTCAACTTCTTGAATTTTTTTAACATCTGGTTTTGCATTCCATTTATTAATAATTTTATTCTCTTTTCTTTTATTTAATTCATTAATAAGATCTTCTTGAGAATAATTACTCATTAAAAACCTCCTTAATCCTAATAATAAATTTTAAACCTATATTTTGCATTCTACCTTTATCATCAATTATATATACGAAAGAACCGTCAAAGGATTGAATTATTCCAAAAACAGCTTTAGAATCATCACCATCTTGAAACACAACCTTAACTTTCTTTCCGACAAATTCTTGCATAAATTCCTTTAATATGTTGTAGTATATAATATTTTGCTGTAACTATTGAGAAATATATTATTATTTATGGGAGGTTTTGGCCTCCCAAATTAAGCCAAGAAATCAATGAATATGTTTTCTGTTCTTTTCTTCTAAATCAAAAATAAAAAAAAAGGAGATATTATCCCCTTTAAGCAGTCTTATGCTCCTCCAGATCCATCGAATCCAGATCCACCTTCACCAGCCATTCCTGTTCCTCTGATTGTAGCAAAAATAATTCCGATAAGCAAAATGATTACTATCATTGCACTTATTACAATTATTATTGTGAACCAATCAACAGCATCAGCAAGTGCGGTTGTTGTATCATTTACAGCCAAACTTCCATCTGTGTCTGCATCATAAGTCTTTGTGGCAATTATGTGTAAATCCTCATCAGTATATATTGATGGCGCTATTAATACAACTGTGCAATCTGAAACTGTATAATTACTTGCAGGAACTAAAGTTCCTCCTTCTGTTGTATTATGAATTACTACAGAAGTTAATCCACAATTCCATCCAGTAGATGCAATTTCAACAGCCGTTGTATTTCCAACAGCACTTAATGTTTCATTAATGTCTGCTGTCGTTTCTTCCCAAGATGCTTCCTGAATTTTCTGGTTTGTGATTGCTCCTAATGCAATAAATATTCCAATCACAAATAGAAAAGCAATTACGGTCATAAATATATTAAGACCAGCCATACCCCTGTCCTTCCTTATTTTCATAGTATTTTATGTTTATGGAAGGAGGATATTTATGCTCCTCCACTATTGCCCATAAATCCAGCTCCTCTTATTGCTCCAATTACGATTGCAATTAATAAAATTACAACAACAACTGCTCCTACAACAATAATTATTGGGAACCAGTCTGGTGCATCAGCAATTGCGATTGTTGTATCATTGATTGCATCAATTGCAGTAACATCATCAGTTGCTTCCATCATCTTTGCTCCTGTGATGGCGAACAATCCAACAAGAATACCGATCAAGAAAATCATAGATATAACACCTAAGAATATATTAAGTCCAGCAACTCCTCTGTCTGTTTTTCCAAATAACATTAATTAAACCTCCCTTATGGATTAAATGCCTCCACTAAAAGTGTTAAAATTATTATATAAATTGTTGTATACATTGTATACATTTTATTAATCTCTATCTTTTCCAGTTAATAAAGGAATGGAACAAGCGATTGCTACAACGATTATTACAACAAATATTTCAATGGAAATTAATCCTCCCAATCGGAAGAATAAAGAGATTACAACTGTAGCCCAACCAGAAACAGCAAAAGCTCCAATCCAATCTTTCTTAACATTGTAATAACCAATCAAGAAAATCATAAATAAAGTTAATATCACCATATTGAAAAACATACTATTTGTTATTTCATTCAAATATTGGAATAGACCAAACATTCCTTTTGTTAAATTTGTTCCTGTTATATATTCATAACTCATTTTATTCACCCAATTTCCAAAGTTTCCATAAAAACATTATTCCAACAACAACTAAAATTGCAAAAAGTATTTTAGTAAATATTGGAGGAATATGAAGCACATTTGAAATCATCTGTATAAGGAATGTTGCTGTTAATTTTGTTGTTTCCCAAACAGATTTTATTGTTGAAAGTATATCAAATCCTTTTCCTTCATTAAAAACGTCAAGTTCTTGACCAAGAGATAATTCTTCCCAATCTTCTGAATCTGTATCAAATCCAGCCATAGTTGTATTTAATAAAGTTAAATTCAAACTATCATCTACAACATCAGTAACACCCTTATCATTTGAAATTGCAATACCAAGTATACCAGTTATTAATGAAAGTGTAAATATTCCAATAAAAATAATTGAAATAACTAAATCCTTTATTCCAAAAGACATTATCCACGCCTCCGAGATAATTTCCACAATAATAATAATCCAGCAATAAATAATAAAGTAATTCCAACTGCTGTATCAATTATAAATAAGAATCCGATTACAAGCAAAGCTAAAAGTGTGAATATAATAACTCCTGATCCAGAGGCAATACCTATAAATGCAAAGACCATTACAATTAATCCACTATATAACCAAGCATCATTTCCTAAGAATCCAATCATATTCTGATTCATATTAATCCACGTTGAAGCAACCCAAGTATTAGTATCAGTTGAATTAGATTTTCTTAATACAGAATAAAAAGTATCATTTCCAAGCGTAAGAGGAACAGTAACACTTAAAGTTCCAGAAGTTCCAGTAATACTATCAGAATCAATTGCTGTTGAATCTGAACTTGTATGATTTAATGCATAAATAGTTAAATTCATTGTTTCAGATTTATCAAGAGTGAAATCAACTTCAACTGTTCTTGTGCTTTCTTCTATAGTCCAAGAGTAAGTTCCAGCAACATTATCCAAATCAGTATTAAATACATCAATTCCAGTTCCTTCAAATAAATCAAGAGAACAAGGTGAAGCATCACAAAATGCTTTATAATTATCACTTGAATAAATTAACACTTCATTTTCATATATATTGAATTTATAAATAACATCTTCCTCTACAAGATGGATATTTGTTTCTCCATTATCATCTGTAATTTCTCTTTCAGCAATCCTATAAACACCATCTCCAATATAATTTCTTAAAACTTCAACAACTACAAACGGTTTAAGTAAATCATTCTCATCTTTATATGAAAATAAGAAAGAAGTGCTATCAGCCAATAATAAATCTCGCATTTCAACATCAACAGGAATATTTGAACTGATTAATGTTTCTCCGTCAATATGATAAAATTCATTAACATAATCATCTGCATTATATCCAGCAGTTAAATATAAATAATAACTTGAATAATTAAACAAATAATCAGGAACACATACTTGAAAATTACTTGAATTATGGATTGTTCCTAATAAAACAGTTGAACTTCCAGAAATTGTATCTGTTAAATTAACTTCATACTCAACCAATGTTGTCCCATTTGAAGTAGTTAAACTAATCCAATTATTTGATGCCTCATCTAATAAAGTAAAATTTAATATTGTTGTATTATATATTGTGCAATCATCAATTTCTAATGAGTAAACTGTTAAATTTGTAGAAGTTGTTTGATAATTTGTAACAATAGATGGGATGCTATAATTCCACAGCCAATTTTGAACAATACCTCCTGTTGATCCATCACCAGTTGGAATATCTATACTTTTTGAGAAAAAATATTGGTTTGTTGAAGCACTTATTGTTGTTGGAGAATAAAATGTATTATTATAATATAAATAAGCAGTTGTTACTCCAATGTTTGTATTATTAACAGTCAAGTTAAATGTAACAGAACTTCCTTCAATAACTGATGTCGCACTTTGTTCTTGTTCGTAAGTATGATATAAAATATTAAACAACATTGAAGCATCATTTTGTAATCCTAATGAATCGTTTGCGTGATAATATATTGTTTTTGAACCTTCTGATAAAAATACAGGATATTCTGTTGAATTACAAGTGAAATAAGTTATTGTTGCATTATCAGTTGTATTATACCAGCAAGAATCAAGATATGCATCAGAAACATTGTAACTGAAAGATATATTAAAAGGAAGTGTTGCTGTAGTAATATTACTGTTATTTGCAGGAAAATATAAATTCATTATTGGAACAGTTGTATCTATATAAAATGTTGAATTTGTTGTGTTTGTATTCCCTGCTGTATCATTCGCCCAAACAATATAAGTATTTGATCCCTCAACACTTGTTACTGATGGATTTGTATTACAAGTAAAAGTAGCATTATTTGCATATCCAAATCCACTTACAGTATACCAACAACTATCTAAATTATCATCCGAAGCTGTTGTATTAATTGTTAAGGTATCTTCATTATAAACAACACTATCTACAGGATAATCAATAGTAATTAACGGAAATACATCATCTACATTAAAAGTTATGCTTGTTGTGTTTGTATTCCCTGCTGTATCATTCGCCCATAATAAATATGTATTTTCTCCATAACTTGCTGTAATTGTATAATTTGTTAAGGCACAATCTAAAATATATTGTTTTGTTCCTGTGCTGTTTGTAGCATTAAAATAACAAGTATCTGCATTTGTTTCTGTTATTATATATGAAATATTAGTTGTTGCTGTTGAATATATTTCTGAATCTACTGGATAACTAATTGTTATTACTGGATTTATTGTATCTATTGTTAAAAACCAAGTATCAGTAGTTCCTTCTAAATCTCCATCATCATAAGCAACGCAAGTCCAATTATAAGAACCATCAGTTAAAACAACATCTTCATTTATGCTTGTATCATTTGTTCCTGAAAAACTTGTATTACTTTCCAATACATCATTAATATATAATAAAATATTAGTAACTTCTGAATCATCGCTTGCAGAACAATTAAAATCTACTGTTATATCGTCTGTTACTGTATTATTTAGTGGATTGTTTAAACTTACTATTGGAGCTGTAATTCCACTTTCTTCTACGCCAAAGGAATAACTTGATTCAACAATGCTAATATCTGCTAAAAACAAATCATCAATATAAAAATCTGTTCCTGTATTATCATAAAAATTCCAAGTTGTTACTTCTGCATTTCCTGATTGAGTATTATTTGCTAAAATAGTTTCTGAATCTATTTCTTTAATAAACTTAGTTATAATTGTTCCACTTGTTTCTTGAGCAATATCGTGCCAACCATTAGATCTTGTTAATGTTTCTGTTCCAGCAGGAAGAAATTGTATCTGTGTTCCGTCTGCAAAACTAAATAATAAATAACCTGTTCCACTATCATAAAGACCTGCCCATTGAATCGTTGTTGTTCCATCATCTAAAATATAAAAATGTGTTTTATAATGTCCGTCTGTAAAATCATCTGTAAAATGTGAATTTTTATCAGTAATTTTTGCTGAATATGTGCCCACTCTTGCTTGTGTTGAAGATATTTCACCATCACCAGTCCAAGAACCAATGCCATCTTCAAACCCATCATAATAAACAAAAGTATCTCCACCATTACTTGTTGAACTTGCTCCAGTATTATTATAATACATATAAATAGAAGTTGTTGCGTTTGCTAAAACAGTATCTACTTCAACCCAAAAAGTAGCGTTATGACTATCGTGCTTATATTCTAACCAATAATCCAATTCACCAGTTTCACTTGAATTTAAAAACCTTATATCTTCAAAATCTGCCTGCATATTACTATTATTCTCAACCATTAACCTAACTTGATAATTAACTAAATTCTCAACTGAACCATTAATATTAATTTGTTGTTTATATCCCCAATCAGCGTTCCACCAAGCCCACTCATTAAATTCTTTTCCGAAAGCAGTTCCAACCCAATCAATACTATCTGTTTTTTGTTTTGTAGCTTCAATTTTCCAATCATAAGTATCTGGTTTTAAATCCTCGCCTTTGTATTCTTTCCAGTAATTCTCTTGTCGTGTTGTATTATATTTATTTACTAAAACTGTTGAACAAGTATTATTTTCTTCCTTACTTGCTTTACAAATTTTAGTATAATTATTATGTTCTTCTATTACTGTTTTAGTATCTTGAATAAATATATTGTAATTAATATCTTTTTCTCTTTCTTTTGTATCATAAAAATTCATATCTGAAAATAATTTATCTTCTGAATATATTTTTGCAGTTCCTCTTGCTTCACAATTAATCAAACAGTAATCAGTATTATAATCCAAAGTATATTCTGCAAGAGTTGATCTTAATAAAGGAAGATTAAACGCGTTGATTATGCTAATTGTCTTTGTATCTTCATCGTAACTTTTAACATTATCAAACTCCAAAGCCAAAGTCGGAAAAGGTATTACTATTAAGAGTAGTATGCCTAATAATATTATTTTTTTCATATAAAACTCTCCCTTGATTTATATCTTGCAAACATAATAATAGCTCCAACAAAAGCAACAACTGTAATCCATAAAGGAAGGTATGCTAAAATGAAATTTGCTCCTAGGAATCCAGAAAATGAATCTGCTAATTGTGAGCTTGTGTATATTAATTCATAAGCATTTGAGATAACTGCTGAAAACAATACAGCAAATCCAACAATAAAAAAGTATATTATAAAGAATACTGGTTTTGTTGTAACCATATAAGCACTTAACCAGATTGCAAGTGCCATTCCAATAAACATAAATGCAGTAATCCAATTCAAAACTTTATATGAGCTTCCAACCTCATCAAAACTTTCTCCAAGAATAGTTGTATAATTAATAGTCTCATCACTTTTATTATCTAATGTTGTATGTAATTGATCTTGAACTTCTCCTTGAGCATAAATAAATACTCCAGCAACTACAACGAGTATGAAAGCAAATATTATATACACAAATATATCCATTACGAATCCTTTTTTTTGTGTTAATAAACTCATCTTCTTTTATCAAACCTAAACATCCCTTTCTTTCGTTTAAGCAATTCCTCCTCAACATTTTTCCAATTATCTGAAAACACGATCTCTTTTGTGATTTCTGTAAGTGATTTATGCTGATGGTTTGTTAATTGCATTTTTGCTTGTAAGTCTTTTAATTTTATATTAAAATCCTTATCAACTTGTAATGGGATTCTTCTGTTTGATTTAAGCATTATTTTTTCTTCCTCCAAATCCATCTAAAGAACCAATTTCCTTCTTCTTGTAACATCATTTGTTCTTTTGTTAAACCTCCAGCAGATAACTGTTCAAATAATTTGCTTGAAACAATATACAATATAATAAATCCTAATGAAAGGAATATTAAAATTCCAGTTATTCCAACACTAACAATAAATACAAATCTGAATATTTCAATTAAGAAACTTACATTTATTAAAAAGGCATCACACAATCGCCACATTAAGAATATAAACATTAAATAAAAATACCAAGCAAAATTTGCAAAACCAAACTTTGCAACAATATTTTCAATTTTCATTGCGTATAATATACATCCAATCATTAATATAAAGAAAAGAGTTACAAGAAACATATAATACATAACAATTGAAAGAGTTGGTTCTTGACCACTTCCATTTACAATAAAAGCACTACTGCTTACTCCTGCCTCAACAGAATTATTACAATGAATTATATAATCATATTTACTTCTTTCATAAAAAATATCATCAGCAATTTCAACATAAAATATTTTATCAGAAACATTTAAACTTTCAAGATCAAGAATGTTTGTTCCATAATTATCAAATAAATGAAAAGTGCAAACAGAATCATTTTCATCCAATACAAATCCAGTTGAATTAAAAACGTGAAAATTTATTGTAATATTTTCAGAAATAGGATAATAAGGCGTAGATGGATATGCAATTAATAATGTAGGAGTTTCAAAAGTCCCTGCTTGTAGCACAGGAGGTATCGCATTAATTGGTATAAATATTGTTAATAATAATATAATTGCAAGAACAATCTTTAATGCTCTCACTATACACGACCTCCTCCGAATGTCTTACTTAAAAATCCTTGTTTCTGTTGAGGTTGACCAACATAAGTTGATAATTGTTCTGGATAGATGGATTCTGTTTGCATAACCCTCCTTGCTTCTCTCAAAGAGCTTCTTTCCAAACCGTGTAAAGCCCTTGTATATGAATTTCTTACAAGATCAACTAATTGAGTTACAAGAGAAGGATATAATTTTCTTTTGTTTATTGTATCCATTCCAATTTCTTCATACTTCATAAAAATTAAATCATTAATTTCAACACCAAGATTATAAAGCAATTCATTTATTTGAGATTCTTTGTAATTTGAAAGGATTGTATTTCTTGTTATATATGTTCCTAAAATATTCATTATTAACCGAACACCCTTATCATTAATGATTGCAAATTCGCCTTCCTTATCTTTTTCCCAAAACCGATTTCCATCCTTATCAAACTTAATAATATCACCTCTAAGAATATGCTCAATTCTTTCAAGAATATTATCCAATTCCAACTGGAATTTAATTAAATCGTTTGAAGGAGCATTATCAAAAGCAGAACTCTCCATATTAACAGGAATTTGCCCTGTCTGTTGAGTATCCATACTCTGCATAGTTTTCTCAATATCCTCATCAGAATATCCTTTTTCTTTCAAATCTTTGTATGTTTCTTCTGGTATATCCATTTTAAATCACCTTTTTTTCTTACTCCGTCTTATTGTTTTCTTTTTACGAATAAAACCTATTGCAGAGATAATTTTCTTTTTTCGTGATTTAACTCTTACAACTCTCCGTATTTCCAACCCTGTTTGTGTCTTTTTAATAAGTTTATTTAATTCTTTTTCAGTTATTATTTTTGGTTTTAAATTAAGAGCTACTGCTGAAAATGATGGAGTATAACCAAAAACAGCTTTATATTTCTTCTTTTTTCGTTTAGCAATTATCTTTTTCTTAAGAATTTCCCTGTCAATATCAAAGTAAAAAGGTATTGGAGATGGAGGCGTTGGAACAAATATATTTAAAGGAATATCTATTACTGGAGGTTTTGGAGTTCTTATTAATGAAGTTACTCTTTGAAGTTGTTTTGTTCCTGTTAATGACTTAGACCTTTGTAATGTTTTTAATTTTTGGGAACTTGTTTGTTTGAAAATTATGCGTTGAAGTTGCTTCTCTAAGCTCACAGAACCCCTCTGTTGAACTGATTTTTGCCGTTGTAATTGCTTTATTGTAAGAACAGGAGCAACACCCAATCTTGTTGAAACTTTTGGAATTACTTTTAAACTTTGTTTTTCAACTAATTCAGACAAAACTGCTCCAATTTGTGTTTCTTTCTGTTTAGTAGAAGGAATTGTTTGAATTAAGTTCTTTGTATTAACTCTTTCAATTTGATATGTTCCTTTCCCTGTTTTAACATATCTTGGTTTTGGAGTAACAAATTTCTTATCAGCAAATATATCTTTTATTCCTTTAATTTTTGGAGTTTTTGGAATTTCAAATGTTAATTCTGGTATTTTTGGAGTTGAAATAACAGATAAACCCTCTCCTTTAAAACCAATTAATTTAAATTTTGGTTTTGTTGCAGATAATTTACTATATT
>Ga0307928_10002598_pt1 | contig 13880 bp, 18 predicted proteins | sample AceLakmetagen232_FD_201815 | JGI IMG/M metagenome (GOLD analysis project Ga0307928, IMG submission 201815) | Saline water microbial communities from Ace Lake, Antarctica - #232 | ecosystem: Environmental > Aquatic > Non-marine Saline and Alkaline > Saline | place: Antarctica: Ace Lake... | reverse complement strand
AAAGAAATTATAGTAAAAGTTTATAAAGTTAAAGGTAAAGTTTTATCAAAAGTACAATACGAAGCAAAGAAAATTGAAAGAATATCTGATATAAAAAAGATGATAGCTGTTGAGAAACAAAAAAAGAGTCCAAAATTATTAGGTGGTTCTCCTGTGGCTGGTTTTACAGATGCTAATAAACAATTAAACGCTTTAGACGAATGGATAGATATATCTTTTAAAGAAGGTTGCTGGGGTGGAGAAGAATTGATTGACTGGGAGCAAATAGAAGTTGTGAATAATAAACTAGAAAATAACGGATGTTAATATGAAACTAATTAATTTATTACAAGAAGACATCAGTAAGATTAAACAACCAGTCGGTGGTTTAATCCCTAACGAAGTATCAAAGAATGCTCATATTCTTGGTGCTAACCCTATCCAGTTAGAAGCTATTAATCCTTCTGGTCAATGGACTGATGTTGAGATAAAGACTGAAATACAAAAACTTGCTAATGGGGAGGATACTTATATGTGTGTTAATTTTTCAACTAATAATGTAAGAGAATTAATCCATAAATTTAGATACAACGAGGAGATAAACTTTTCAGATATTTATTCTGGGATATTAACTGGGACAAGACCAAACAGAGGCAACAGCTTTGAAAATGTATTTGAAATAACTAGAAAGAAGTTTTGTGCTTGGGAGACTGAAATGCCTTTAGACTTAAACACAACTTTATCAGAGGTGTATGACACTGTTATTACAGATAATTTAAGAAAAGTAGTTGAGTTAAGAGGAGAGAAATATGAACTACGCTACCAGTTTTTAAAACAAAGTACTCCGCAAGTTATAAAGTATGGGTTAAAAGTATCTCCTGTTACTGTGGCAGTAGAGGGTAGGTATAACTGGAGAAATGGCAAGATAGTTAATTCAGGTTCAGGATATAATCACGCTGTTGTAATAATAGGCTATGTAGAAAACGACTGTTGGTATTTAATGGATAGCGAAAGTTTACAAGTATTAAAGTTTGATTGGAATTACAAGTTTGCCTTTACAGCTGTTCATTCAATTAAAAAACTTAATATGATAACAACTTATAAGAAGCACGGCGACCCTACAATTTGTGTAAAGAAAGAAAACGAAGATGCTATGATAGCTTTTGCTGATGGAGATATAGACGGTGGAACATTATTTAAAAGCTTGTATGATTGTGAGTATAAAGATTTACCAAGAGTTTATGTAGAAGAGTGGCAGTTCCCTATTAAGTATTGGATTTATTCTAAGGAAGTCGCTCAAGGAGAAGTGGTAGAAGTAATTAAGCCAAATACATTTTTACAAAAACTAATTTATTTATTCACTAAGTAAATACTATGTTAAAAAAATACCCAGTTTTAGGTTCATCAATAAACCCAGATAAATATTCAAGCACAATCAAATCTCTTATCCCTTTAGTAGTATTAGTAGGGATTAAGTTTGGGCTAGATATTGAAGCTACTGAACTAGACAATCTGATTACTACAGTGTTTGTAGCAGTAAACGCTTGTGCATCAGTTTATTATGCTGGGCGTAAGATATACGTGAAGATTGTAAAATAAGTACTTCCTTGGGGCCTAGCCTCGATGGGGCCTCAAGATAATTATTTAATTATAAAACTATGTACACAATAAAAGGTTTTTCAACCAAAAAAGATATTAAAAAACAATTTGTAGACAATGGTGTACCTTTAGTAACAGCTTTTGATTTTGTTGATGCAAAATGTGATGATGATACTTTAGAAGGGTTGGAAATATTTGATAAAAAAGGTAAAAAACAAAAAATAAAAAGAAGAAGAAAAGGAATTGTTAGTAAAATTAAAGATTTAATTAATTAATATGGCATATACAACAATAACATTAGTACGATCAGCATCAGGATTTGCTAATGTGACAAATATTCCGGATGCTACTGTAACTGCATATATTTCTGATGCAGATAGTGTGATTAATGCAGCCTTAGGCGAGCGTTATTCTATACCATTATCAGAAACTCCCGAGATAATTGAAACAATCAGCCGTCACATTACAGTTGGTCTTTTATATGCCAATGAATATGGAGAAGAAACTAATGATACTGACAAAGGATGGGAAAATCGAGTAAATTGGGCAATGGATCAATTAGAAAAAATTAAAACAGGTATTTTGAAACTTTACGGAACTACTGGAGATGAATTAACTCGGGCGACACTTCATCAACCAGCATCTTATCCAACCAGTGCAAGCAGTGAAGAAGATGCGACAGATAGTACCGCTCCCAAATTTACCATGAATAAAACATTTTAATATGGATTTCAAAATTTCGCTAGACTCAACAGAGGTAACAAAAAAATTTAGTCAAGTAGCGAAAGATATAAAGAATTTTAATGAACCATTTAAAAAAGCTGGGGATGATCTACTTAAAATGTATAGTAAGGATAATTTTCAGAAACAAGGTGGTTCGATTGGGGATAATTGGAAAGAATTGAGTGCGTCAACACTTAAAATGAGAGCCGAAAGAAGTGGGTATTATAAAAAGAACCCTATTCAAACCAACAAGAAACTTGTGTGGACAGGTAAATTGAAGAAAGGCTTTGAAAAAGTGGTAAGTAGAACTAAATTGATAATAAAAAATGATGTAAATTATTTCAAATATCATCAGCTTGGATCGGGAAGAAAACCACCACAAAGAAAGATGCTGTCAATTACTTCAAAAACAATTACAATACTAATGAAAAGAGTAAACGCATACGCTATAAAAATAATCAAAAAATAATATGGATGATGTATTACAAACAATTTTAGATCTGATGAAAGCAAGTATTAATAGCGTAACGGCAGGAACTATTAAGACTTTTTATAAAGGCAAAGTTAACCCAGATGTAGTGCCACAAGATTACATGCGCGCATTAATGGTTTACGGAAACTCAACTAGTGTCGTGGCTCTTTCAACCTGTAAGGACCAATATAAATACGATATAACAATTAAGTTAGTAGATAATTTAAAAAATTACCTTTCGACTTCCGGGGTAACCGAAACTATAAAACATCAAGAAGCAATGTATAACTTAGTGGAAAAAAGAGAAACGACTGGTGTGTTAAAAGCTGATACTGTCATGGGAATACTCCGAGCAAATATTCGTACCGATGAATTCCTTTTTAATAATGATATAACAGCAGATTACACAATAGTGCCAAGCGAATCAGGGAGTTTTTGGCGATTAGAATGTGATATAAACCTAACAGCTACAACAGATATTTTATCAAGACCATAAAATATGGTATAATATAAGTATAAATTTTAATAAAAAATTATGAAAGTTAAAATATTAGAAGAATTTTATATACCCGGATACAAAAAAATACAAAAAGGAGTAGAAATGGATATGCCATATGAAACAGCAGAAACTCTGATTTCAAGGGGATTAGTCAAGCAGTTGAGTAAAGATACCAAAAAGGATGGCAAAACGTCAGAAACGGCAAAATCTGATGAAATAGAAGCATCTGACGTCGAAGATGCTGAGCCAAAAGAAGTCAAAAAGTATAATAAACATAAAAAATAAAATATATGGGATCATATTCAAGAGAAGGTTATCTAGCGTTAGTCGCCGAAGCAACAGATGCAGAAAATGTTGCTGTTAAACCAACTGTCTTTGTTCCTCTAATGAGCGAAGATATAGTAACAGAATGGGGAGCCGTTCCAGCAACCCCAGTATCTGGTGAAAGAACCATGAACTTACGCGGTGTTTCAAAAATCATTGCTGGACCAAATGGAACTTTAAACGTACTAGCCGAACCAAAGACCATGGGATATTTCCTCAAAGGAGTATTCGGGGCAGTAACATCAGGACAATTAATGAAAATGACAAGTGCCTCTGGCGATTGGGCTATTGCTGACACTGTTACAGGTGGAACATCTTCAAAAACAGCCACGGTTGCTTATGTATCAACAGAATCAGATTATTTGCTTGTAACATCCCCAAGTGGAGCGTTTACAGATGGTGAAACAATTACAAATGGATCAACTGGTACAGGAACTTTGACACAACATGATGCCACAGTTTATGGACATCAATTTTTGGCACCACAATCAAGCCTTCCAACATACACAGTTGAAATTGGATTAGCTGATAAAGCATACCGATACACAGGCGTAAGATTTAAAGGTTTAGATAGTATCGCACAAAGTGATAATATTATAACCGCTGGAATTTCCATGGTAGCGCGCGCACAGTTTATTCATGGTAGAATTACAGCTACAACAACTGCAGGTGCAGGTGCAAAAACAATTACACTAGATCAAACAACTGGACTTGTGGCAGCCGACACAATTAAGGTTTATAGACCCGGAACTGGCTTCTTAGATTTTAGTGCAGCAAGTACAAAAACTCATACTGTCGGAACAGTGGCAACCGAAACAACCATTACAATTACAAATCTTGAAACAGAAGTTGTAGCTGGTGATTTAATAATGTTATCCCCACAAACACCAAGCTATACAATTGATAGTGAGTTTAGTTGGATCGGTGGATCACAAGTAAGAATTGGAGATGCAATCACCGCAACTGTCGCAGCGTCAGCCACCTGTATAGAGGACTTTGAAATTGTTTTAGCAAATGATACAGAAGATAGATATTGTGCTAATGGTGTGAATGTACTAAACAGATTTCCTGCAGCAACTTATCTAAAAGGCTTGACAGGAAATGGAAGCATAACAAAAACCTACACAGATGATGTATATCTTAATAGGTTGAGAAAAAGCACAGAAACAGCTATACAAGTCGTTCACACAGGAAGTCAAATTGGATCAACCGGACAGTATTACCAGATTGATTGGAGATTGCCAAAAGTAATATTTGATCCTTTCAATGCGAATATTAGTGAAGATGATTTGCTTAATCAGGAGATGCCATTCAATTTGTATAATAGTTCAGATGATGGATATACAATGAAGTGTTTGCTGGTGACATCTGTTGCAACTTATTAGGTACAAAAAAGCGGGGCTTAATTGCCCCGCTGATTAAAAAGATTGTTGATTATATAAGAGTTAAAAAAATCAGCCCAATAAATAATATTATTAATACAAGGCATCCAGCACAGCATCCTTTTGTACCTTTATCTAAAGAGGATAAAAAATAATCACCTGGTTTATTCATAGAATTGAATTAAAATTTAAGTTAATTCATTCATACCATAAAAACAAATATATGTCAACAGAAAATACAGACTTCAAATTTTTTAAAAGAGATGGATATAGTTTTAAAATAAAATGTTGGCTTACCGCTAATGAAATGAGAGAAATACAAATGGCACCGTATAACGGGCTAGAATTTAGCAAAGAAGAATTGGAAAAAACAATTCAAGGAGAGCTTATAGTTAAAATGGAAAATAATACTCAAAATAAAACGATTGAAAAATATGTTATAGAATTTAATGAAAACAAAGAAAATATTTTGAGCAGGATATTAAATTCTAATTCTGAAATTTTAGTTGACATTGAAAAAAGCATCAAAGACTTAACAGAAAACGAAGAAAAGGTAAAAAAAAACTCATCAACGACTATAAACGACTCAATAGAATAGGAAGTGGAAAATATGATGAAAGAATTAGCATAGCCATGCTATGCCAAGATATGAAATGGACTTATCAAGAATATCTGGACCAACCTCATTGGTTAATAGAATTTTTAAATGAAAAAAGAATTATTGATAATAAATATATAAATTCATTAAATAAATAAATATGGCCGATCCAAAATTGCAAATAGTAGTAACAGCCGTTGACAAAGCGACTGCGACACTTAATAAAACTGGTGTTTCAATGGATAAATTAAGGTCGGCTTCTAAAATGGCAGCAACAGCAATTGCTGCTGTTGGAGTTGTTATGGCTAAAACTGCTGTTCAAAATGCTGTAAAATTTGAACAGATGTTGGCCAACATAAACACACTGTATGATGATGGCGGAAAATCTGTTGAAAGACTAGGAGAAGGAATACAAAAATTATTAAAAGTAATACCAAAAGACGCTGACGATCTCGGAGCGTCTGCTTATGCTATTGTATCAGCAGGAATAAGCGACACGACAGATGCTCTTAATGTATTAAGATATTCTGGGGAATTGGCAGTAGCTGGTTTGGGCGAAACGGCAGAAGCGACTGATATTGTCACTTCGGCGATCAATTCTTTTGGGATAGACGCAAGTCATGCAGACAGTATTGCCAATTCTTTCTTTTTAGCAGTTAAAAACGGAAAAACAACTGTATCTGAATTGGCTCGGGGTTTTGGGCAAGTCGCACCATTGGCAAATTCATTGGGTATCAGTTTTGAAGAATTGATAGCCACTACATCTGCCATGACTACTTCTGGTTTGAAAGCATCAATAGCATATACACAAACCAGAGCCGCTTTGTCAAACTTGATTAAGCCAACAGAAGCAATGCAGATGGCATATGACGAATTAAATATTACAAATATACAGACCACATTGACAAATGATGGATTGGTAGAAACCATGAGATCATTAAATCGAGTATCCGAAGAATCGGGAATACCACTCGCTGATATGTTTGGTTCCGTTGAAGCACTGAATGGAGTTATGATGCTTTTGGGTAGCACCGGAGATAATGCTAATAAAATACTTGCAGATATGACTGTTAAAAATGGGGCATTGAGTTCAGCATTTGGTAACACAACAAAAACAGTATCAAATCAATTTCAATTATTAAAAAATAATTATAATGTTGAAATGATGAAATTAGGAATTCAAATATTACCAAAAATAATCAAGGCAATGGAAATATTAGGAAAAATAATTGATTCCATGACCGTTGGGTGGGATAAAATGACAACAGCATTATCTAAAGTTATTATTGCTTTTGATAAAATAGCGTCCGTAGCCAGCAAAGCATTTGATGCAATAAAAAAAGTATCAAGTCTTTTACCAAAAGGTGGCCTTATAGGGTCAGTATCCAGTGCATTTTCAGCTTTAAGCCTTGGGGGAGGAAAGGCAGATGGCGGACCAGTATCAAACAAAAGAACATATATGGTAGGAGAGAATGGACCGGAAATGTTTACACCACAAACCTCTGGTAACATTGTTCCAAATCATAAATTACAAGGTGGTGGTATAAATATAGTGGTAAATGTTGGAGGAAGTGTAACATCAGAAAGAGATTTAATAGATGTAATAGGCGACGCTTTAACAAACAAAATGAAACTTAACCAAGCCATAGCTGGATAGTATGTTATTTTATTATATAAATTCAACTGATCGAAGCGGAGATGTAGAATCAAATACATTTTCAAAACAAGGGCAGATACAACAACGAACTGATGTCTGCTCTTTTGACGTATTCAAAGGAACCAAACCAGAAGAAAATCAAGATTTAAAAGTTTATGATGGGGCGACAGTAGAAAGTCACTCTGGAGATACAATCGTTTTAAAAGATACTTACGAATTAGAGGTCAATGCTTTTCGTATAGGTCAATTTATATGGCTCAAAATTGGCGACAGTGCAATAGAAAAGGCAGAAGTGTTAACTTATACCGAAAGTACCAAAACAATCGTTTTAACGGCTTCTCCCGATGTTTCATTGAGCGCTGATGATCAGATAGGAGAATTAATATTTGGCGGAACGATCGCCCAAGTACAAGATGAAAATATTGTTATTTTAGATAACATAATTTATAAAGTAACCGGGACTGACTATACAAGGATTTTTGACAAAAAAAGAATATCAGATACGTGGGAAGATGTAGGCTCGAGATATATTATAAATGATTTTTTAAACACTACAGTAAATTATAACTCAACAATAGATGATTTAAGTTATGCAAATGCAACCGCTATACGTGCGGAATGGATAGAAAGCGGAGATGGAGATAATCCAACCATAGATGCTGCGAGTTATTTAGAATCAACATCAGCCGGAGTATTTGCTTGGACAAATTCAGGTAATACAGCTTTATGGTCTGCAACTCCAACGAGTAAAAATCTTGCTCAATTTTTTGGAACGTCATCAGGACAACCAACAAAAGGATTTATGATGTTATGGGGACAAACGACTGATCAAGCTAAAATAACTACTTTAAAAATACGACTAGGATCAGACAGTTCAAATTATGCTCTGTTTACTTTTGATTTAACAAGTGAAACAGGTTATCAATATATGAAAAGCAGAGGAGTAGACGCAGCGGTGACGGGAACCCCAGACTGGACCGCAACTGATTATTGTGCCATTGAGATAGTACAAACAGCTGACGGGACTATAAATTTAAACGGCATAAGAGTAAATGATGACAGTTCGTTCACCTGTTTTAATGTTGAAAGCACAAATAATTTTGACGATTATAGAAGCCCGCATTTAAGCCCAGCTAAACTTATCAATCAAATTGCTAAATCATGGGAAAGAATATGGTATATAGACTATGAAAGAGATATCCATTTTAAAATTAAAGAAAATACAGTCGCTCCTTACGGAATAAATGATACAAGCGATAATTTTACTAATTTAAAAATAACAGTTGATACTTCTAATATAGGAAATAGAATAAAAATTTTTGGTGGAGAAAAAATATCAGATTCGGAATATTCAGAAATCAAGGAGGGTGATAGTGCAAGGAGAGAATTTAATTTATATAGAAAATTTAGTGGTTTAGTAATTACTTTAGACGATAATTCAAGTACAGATTTAACGGAAGCAGGGACTACGACAACTAATGTGACAGCAAATACTCATGGATTAGTGACCGGCGACTATATTACCAACAGAACACGAAGCAATGCTGTAAGAAAAATAACAAAAGTAGATAATGATAATTTTACAGTTGAAGCAGTCACTGCACAAACTAGTGGTGATACTTTTTCTAAATTTGCGACTAGTAAAACATCAGGAATTGATGGTCTTGTTGACGAAACAACAGTTGATTATGTTTATAATTCAAATGCACAATCCGTGCGCGCGACAGACAGCGAGTCAACGTATGACTCGGGAGATTTTTTGAAATTTACTTATTACGAAAGATTACCAATAAATATTGAATATACAGACTCCGCTTCAGCCAATGCTTTAAAAGCCCTTGGACTTGGAGATGGTATTTTTGAAATGGATCCGATAAGTGATAGAAATATACAAGACGATGCGATTGCGTTGAGTTTAGCACAAGCCAAAGTTCAGGAATTTGGGAATCCTATTATTTCAGGTACTTTTAAAACAGACCAAAAAGGTCTAAATACTGGACAGCTTTTAACAGTGGTCGAAACTACCAATAGAAGTATAAGTGCAGATTATGTTATACAAACAATTAATACAAGACAAAGAGAAGGGAAATTTAAGGATTATCTAACTTTCAATGTTAAATTTGGGACAACACTTTTTGGATGGATAGAATTCATGCAAAAACTTTTGGCCAATGGACAAGATGTTGAACTAAATACAGATAGTGTGGTTCAAACTTTTGCGACTTCTTATGAAGATGTAGAATGTGATGAAAGCAATACTGTCACATTGGGTGGTATTTTAGTCGCTGATGAAGATGAAGATATGGAATGTAGCGAGGTAAATAATACATACGAAAATGCAAACAATTGGAAGTGGGAAACAAGCACCGGCCAACCAATAAAAACTAGGTGGTCATTATTCTCTTGGGGATAATTTAAAAATGTGATATAATATAATAATAGAACTCCATAGAGAGTCATAATAATAGACTCTTTATGTTTACAAAAAAATCAGACATCACGATAGGGAAAAAAGAAAATCCAAAAGCATGCGGGATTCATGTACTCAATGTTTGTGATGCAACATCAAAACGTGCAAAATTGTTAGGATATTTAATTGAAAAAGTCATTGAAGAAAGACACAAAATGATTGCGAGTGGTAAATCAACAGGTAAAAAACTCCATGAAAATTGGATGAAATATCATTGGTATGTATCCCAATTAAATAAGAGGTTTTTAAAAAGACAATATCTGGTTCACAATGTCACCACGACAGTTGGAAGATCGGTAATAACTCAAAGATGGGCAAATACTACAACTTATACCGGAGTTGTTAATTATGGTGCATTAGGATCCGATTCAACTGCGGCCGCCGAAGCCCAAACAACCCTCGGGACAGAAGTATATCGCAAGGCTTTGTCATCCGGAACATACTCAAATAATATTGCTTATTTAGAGAACTTTTATAATGCAACAGAAGACTTTGGAACTTATGAAGAATTCGCTTTTTTTATTGATGGTGCGGCAGGAGCAGATACTGGGGTAATGCTTAATAGATTTACTCAAACAGTCGTAAAGAGTAATGTAGAAACACTCAATGTTCGTAGTACCATTACGGTAAGTGACTCTTAAAAATAAAATATATGGCCACAAATTTTTTATCAGGAACTGTAGCCGCCAATGATGACGCCACAGCCCTACAATATAACAACTTAAGAAAAGATGTATTACAAAATGCCGGTGATTACGAAACAGCCGCAGGTGATGGTGACACCGTAACACTCGCGATAGATTCTGTAATAGCCGCATATGCCGCGGGGCAAAAATTTAGATTCCAAGCCAATGCCGCCAATACAGGTGCGGTGACTTTGAATGTCAATGCGATCGGGGCGATAGCGGTAAAGAAAAATAACGATGAAGCACTGGTTGCAAATGATATTGAGAGTGGACAAGAAGTCGAAGTAACTTACGATGGTACATATTTCCAAATGATGACACCATCATCAAACCAAGAACATGTAATTGATACACTTAATGCTGGAGAAGCTATAAATGGTGGTACTTTACCAGTAGCAGTAATGCAAAATGACAGTGACAATGAATTGTATGCGTGTGATGGAAATGACACGTCATTAATGAAATTTATAGGTTTTGCAATATCAAATTCAACAGACGGTAATCCAATAGAATTCCAAGGAAGTGGTATTGTCTCAGGATTTAGTGGATTATCAGAAGGTGAAAAATACTATGTTCAAGATGATAAAACAATCGGAACTACATCAGGCACTTATGAGGTTTTAGTTGGAATTGCAATTAGTCAAACAGAATTATTGATACAAAAAGGTGGAAGGTATGCCAGTGGAACTACAACCTTAAGTGCCACAGGAAACACAACTATAACTGTTGGATTTAAAGTAAGTAAAGTAATAATTCATGGAGATAATGGTGCTGGGGCTGGTTATGGACATTCACATGGTGGTTGGACAAAATTTGGTGGAAATGATTGTTTGTTAAAAAATAATACAGGAGTAGCTCTATCGGCAACATCTTGGAAATGTGGAACTGACTCCAATTATCATAGTGGGAGTGTTGATACAATTACAGATACAGCTTTTAATCTAAACAACACAAAAACCAATGCACCTAGTAACGCACTGTTATTTTGGGAAGCAATAGGAGATTTATAATAATTAAATTATGAAAGAATTATCAATGTCATGCCCGATTAGAGGTAAAACATTTTATTGGGCAAAACAAAAAAATAGAGAGATAACAATTACTCAATATTTTGGAGAAAATAAGAATGCTCTATTTTATGGTCCGCTTGGACACGGCGGAATTGATTTTGGTGTAAGGCATATTAGGGCTCCTAAATTTGATGGAGGAACTGCAAAAAGTAAAGCCTACGCTCCAGTTATTTGTCCTTATAACGGAACAGTAATATCAGACAGAGATACCCAGTCAGACACAAAGGGCAGATACATTGAAATTAGAACAGACGTGGTTAAAATAGATGGCAAAATGTGTAAGGCCAAGATAGTTTTATTCCATATGGCTTATATAAAAAAACGAATAACCACAGGCAAAAGAGTAAGACGTGGAGAATTACTTGGTTTTACTGGGAATACAGGAGAGTGGACAACGGGGCCACATGAGCATTTTGGGTTAAAAGTTTATTGGCAAAGAGAATATGGAAGTTTTAATGACATAGGAGAATATATAAACCCAATGAGATTTTTTACATCTTGTAGAAGCACCATGTCGGGAAGAATAAACGGAGTAACTAAATACTGGTATAAAGGAAAAGAAATAACTAAAAAACAAAGAAATTTAATTCTTAAAACTTAATTGTATGGAAATTACAGCTGTCGTTTTATCAGCCTTGACATTAGGGTTAGTTCAAATGATCAAGAGTTTCGGGTTACCGCAAAAATTTACCCCGCTAATAGCTTTAGCAGTCGGTATCGGTCTTTCATTACTCGCAATGCTTATAAATGGATTAGGAGTAGTCATCTCAATATTTCAAGGGCTGATGATCGGTCTTGCAAGTGTTGGTTTATACTCCGGTGTTAAAAATAGCATTGACAAAAGATAGAAATTATGGTATAAAAGAATTGCATATATATTTTTCATAAAAAACTGCTGGTCCAATGTTGGGATCCCCCTTTGGACAGGCTAGATCGTAAGATCGTAGAAAACCGCGTTAGATAATTATTGACTATAGGGTGACAAAATATTATCCATCCAAACAATAATAATCCTGCGGTTTTTTGTTTGCCAAAAAAAGTTATCCACTCCTCGGACTTGACAATCGGCTTGATTTGTGATAGTATATAATTATAAAACATAAACAACAAATATGAAAACAAAAACCTACGGATACATCGAAGAAAAAGTTTACTTAAAAGGGTTTGTTATAGGGGTAGTGATGATCGCAATTTTATACGGAATGAGAGTAGCCCAAAACATAACAATCGAACACTTGACTAATTTTTAAAAATTTGGTATAGTAAACTTATATGAAAAAAATCTTGCAGACAATCAATTTTACAAAAAAGAATAGCCGATTTTATTGTGTGTTTTTTGCAAGACTTCACACTGTAAAATCGGCTATTTTTAATTTTAAATAAAAATATGGATATACAAAAATTCAAAGAGAGTATCCCATCAATAAGAATGGTGGAAGCAATAGACATAGCTTTAGAGAAAGCAAGTTGGTTTGACTATAATCAATTTGTAGAAGAAATTAACAAGAAGGCAATTCTAAGAAACGAAAAAAAACCAGATAGAAAAGTTCCGTATCAAGGTAGCCCATGTCGCTCAAGAAGAACAGTCAAATTTTTAATCAAGATAGGTTTTATACTCGTTGATCCGGATAGAGGTTTAAAAGTAAACGAAGATTTTATGCCATTAAGTCAAAAATAATATGGCACGTCCTAAAAAAAATACAGTAGATTACTATCCACATCAAACCAAGCATGGGAAGACTATTTTTATACTTGAACAAAAATATGGTAATGATGGTTACTCATTTTGGTTTAAACTTTTGGAATTATTAGGAAGTACACCAGAACATTATATTGACTGTAATAACCAAAGTACGTGGGAGTTTCTACAGGCGATAACTCACCTAGACAGCAATACCTGTGAAGACATACTTGAATTACTAGCAAAACTAGAGGCTATTGATTATGATTTATGGCAAGATAATAAGATATGGAGTGAGAACTTTATTGATGGAATTGCTGATGTTTATAGGAATAGACGTGTAGAAATACCAGTCAAGCCTAGTTTCTACAACGCAAAACTCCCGATAGATGACATTACTACATCGAAAAGTACACAAAGTAAAGTAAAGGAAAGTAAAGTAGATACTACTGCGGGAGCTGAAGCACCCGCTCCGCCCAAAATAATTTTTACCAAAAAAGGAGAAACCGAAGAACATAATATAGAAGATTTATGAAAAAAGTAAACAGATCAACAATACTACGAGAAAAACGTAAGAAAGCGAGGGTAGGTGGTAAAGGTCAAATAATGGCCCGACTAGCATATCATTATTTGAAAACAGCAAAAATAGAATTAGAACCCGGAGAAGTCTACGATGCAAACAAAATTGCTAGAGGGCTTGGTAATATTTATCAACAAGCAGGCAAGGACGAGGGAAAGGC
>Ga0307928_10002596_pt1 | contig 13883 bp, 17 predicted proteins | sample AceLakmetagen232_FD_201815 | JGI IMG/M metagenome (GOLD analysis project Ga0307928, IMG submission 201815) | Saline water microbial communities from Ace Lake, Antarctica - #232 | ecosystem: Environmental > Aquatic > Non-marine Saline and Alkaline > Saline | place: Antarctica: Ace Lake... | reverse complement strand
TTCAACAATATTTATTTCCTCATAAACAATTCCTAATTCAATAATAATATCGTTTACTGAAATATTTTCTATTATAGAAACTGAATCATAAACAATTAATATATCAAATTCATCAAATAAATTTATATCTTCTAATATATTTATCTCTTCATAAACTTCTAACTCAATTACAATATCAAATACATTAACATTTTCAATTATTAAAATTGAATCATAAACAGTAGCTATATCAAATTCATCAAATAAATTTATATCTTCTAATATATTTATCTCTTCATAAACTTCTAACTCAATTACAATATCAAATACATTAACATTTTCAATTATTAAAATTGAATCATAAACAGTAGCTATATCAAATTCATCAAATAAATCTACATCTTCTGAAATATTTATTTCTTCATAAACAATTCCTAATTCAATTACAATATCATGCATTGTAATATTTTCTACTATAGAAATTTCACTATAAACAGTAACTATATCAAGTTCATCAAATAAATCTACATCTTCAATAATACTTATTTCTTCATAAACATCAACAAATAATTCTGTTAAATTTATTTCTAAATCTTCAGTTATAGAAAATGAATCATAAACATTTATACTATGTTCAAGAGAAAGAGAAACATCTTCAGTTATTGAAACTGCTTCTCCTTCTGAAGTATGTAATTCATCTTCCGTACCCGTCCCTGAATTATAAATAAAATCTCTATCATCTGAACTCAGTACAAAATCATACCATCTAAAATCATCTATGTACCCTGCCGTCCAATAATTGCCTAACCAATCTCCTCCCAAAGTATTTCCAATACTCATACGAGTGAAGCCAGTTGTAGTAGTGCTAACTGTTCCACTTGCTACACTAGAATTATTTACATAAATTGTAGCAGTAGAATTTAAAGCATGAGTAACAATAATATGAATCCAAACATTATCCCAATCAGAATTCCAAGCTACATAAATATTATTATGTGTTGAATAATCAAAATAACCTAAACTATTTTGAGGAATGCCTCCATAATTATCATCAGAACGGGATAAATGTAAGGCTCTCATGTTAACATAAAATCCAGAAGAAGCTTTTCCCATATCAAATAATCTTTGATGACTTCCAGAAGGAGCACCTTTGAACCACATAGAATAAGAAATCGTAGAATCGGTTTCAGAAAAAGATTGTAACCAAACTGCATCTGCTGAACCATCTAATAGAAAACAATTATTTATTTTTCCTATTTGAGATAAATTTGAAGTGTTGTCACCACCTTGTACAGTACCACTATAATTTCCTGTAGAATCAATTACATCCGTAGTAGCAAGGTTATCATTTAATTTAAAATGTACTTTAGGCTCTACATAAGTTACAGTAACTGGTAAATTTATATTCAATTCAGCTAGTTGAACATTTACTTCAGGAACTATTGCTCCATCTGAAACAGAAAATTTATCAATATGAACTTCACATACTTGAGCTAATGAACCTACATTAAAATCTATTTGGCCATTTGTTCCAACTTGTGCTCTTCCCGCTGAAACTCCGTTTCCTATTTGAACCCAATTCTGTGTATAATCATCTCTAAGGTAAACATCTACCGTATAATTATTTGTATCAAATATTATTCTCCATTCTTGCCATTCACCCTGTCTAATATATTCGGCTCCACAAATTTCAATCCAAGATACAGTCCTTCCAAATAATCCATCACTTGCCCAGGATACTTGATGAAATCCATCCGCAGTATAAAACCAAAAACTGAAGAAAGAAGAACTAGCAATATCACCAATATCATTTAAGTTTAATAAAATATTTAATGTAACAAAAGTATCAGAAAGAGCACCTACCTCTTTTTGCATTTCAGCCTGATAGTTATTGCCTACACTGCCTGCATAAAAATACCATTGCCCTGCAGGATTTATTGAAACTGAACAATTACTATCTGATAAATCTGACCAAGTATCTTTTGTAGAACAATCATTATCCTCTTTATCCCATTCATCAACTGTTACTACATCATAAACACTAGGAACTAGCACATCCATTTCAGCTATAACGCTTTCACTTATACCAGATGGTGGTGGAAAATCTCCGTCTGCCACTCTTACATAATCCCAATGAGATTCTGAAGTACCACCTGCAGTATAGGTAGATGTTTTTAATCTTACTAATCCTGCTGTATAAACAGCAGGATACCCACAGCCAAAACCTAATTCTATTAACACACCATCTAAATAAAAATCTGCTGTTTGATTTGTTGTATCTATTATCCATCTACAATCTGCCCAAACTCCTTGTGTTAAAATATTTGTTCCTATTTCATAATAAGCAGTCTTATAAGTAAATAACCCATCTGAATATAAAAATAATTCATAAGCATAAGTGCCGTCAAAAAGTCCTATGTAAATTCTTTGAGCAGAAGTAAATATTCCAAATTGGTCAGGTAAAACTTTGAAAGATATTGTAACAAAATTACCGACTGAAAATTGTGCTCCTGCATTTAATTCAGCTTGGGTGGCTTTTTTAGTTCCTGTGGCTAATTGATGAAACTGTCCAGCAGGATTAATTTCTTGAGTTGTAGCTGTAGTCAAATCCCATCTATCAAAATTATTACATTCTTCCTTTAATAAATCCCAAGTTGTAGCAGGAGGAACGGTATCATAAACATCTATATTATGCTCAAGGACTATATCTAAATTTTCAGTTATCGCATAGGAAGGAACATGAGCACCATCTGCTAATTTAAAATCAGAGATATGAGTTTCAGAAGCATTCGTATAACCTCTGGTCATTATATAAAACATTCCTGAATATGCTGAGTAACTTCCTGTAATTCCTGCGGCAAAGTCTTCGGATATTGTTTGCCAATACCCTCCCTCATCTTTTAAATAAATACTCCCTAAATTATTATCCCAATCAATTACTATTCGCCAAGTCTGCCACTGAGCTTCACCATTTACTTTTACAATATCTGTATTGGCTATAAGAACATTTTCCGATGAAGGATTAAGAATCCACACTCCTGTTTCATCTATTTTAAACTGATGGGCTTTTGTAGCAGAATATTGAATTGTATAAAACTGGTCATTATCACCAATTGCCCCAACACTATCAACATAAATTCTTAATTCAAAAGTTGTAAAAGAAGTATAAGTTCCAAAATCCTTTTTCCTCTGACCCCAAGTTGAGGCTCCTGGAGAAGAAACTATTTCACGCCATTGACCAGCAGGGTCTATGTCAGAAACACCACCATTGTTATCTTCATCAGTCCATCCAGTCCAAGAAGAACAATCATTATCATCAAGATTCCAAGTGACAGCTACCTCTCCAACTCCATAATCATAAACATTTATATTATGCTCAAGGACTATATCTAAATTTTCAGCTATAGAAATTTCATCATAAACAGAAGATATATTAAACTCATCAAACAACGAAATGTCTTCTGTTATTGAAATATCTTCTAAAGAAAATACAGAGCCTTGAGTTAAAACTATTGCTCCATTATCTATTAGCACTCTCCAATAAAGTCCACTTACAGAATCCAAAACATTAGTTACTACAAAAGAAAAGTCCGAGGCTGTTTCAATGGCAAGAGAACCATTGTCAATAAATAAAGTCCATGAGGTGGACGTGTCATTAATATCTGGAAGAGTAGGCTCGGAATCGGCAGGGTCAGAAGTGGAAGTAATATTTAATACTCCACTCGTCGCTCCTAATAAATATTTTGTAGCAGTTGTTCTATCTGTTAATATCATTATAGAATCCTAATTAAAAACTGACCATGTAGCAGGAATAACAAAAAACTTCATAGCACTTGTATCATCTGCTGTTCTTATAATACCTTGACCTACAGAAACATCTACTGTCGCATCCGTATTGTGTTGAGTAATTACACCACCTGATAATCTCCCTGCTGAATTAAATACTCTGAAAGCATCACCAATAGAATCATTATCGGGAGAGCCTAAAGTTAAAACAGTTGAATTTTGACTATTCATTTTTACGGGCAACCAATTCTCAGGAGCAGAGGCACCACTTTCATTATCACAAATAAATATTTCAGAAGTGTCATCTTGATATCCGAGGTCGTGTAGCCATCCTGTAGTTATAGCAGTAACATCATCCGCATGACTTCTAAATCTCCAAAAATAATAAGTTGTTTGTGCTCTAACCGTCTCGGAAAAGAAAGACAATCCCACAATTACTATCAGAACTAAAATTAAAATTTCGCCTTTCCATTTTCTCATTTCTTATCCTCCTTTAAACAAGAAAAACGACTTACTTAATGAAATGAATCATCAAATAAGTCGTCTATTTATATTCTACCAGGACGTCCCCGACTAGCGTTTAGCATAATCGGTTGTCATTCAGCTGTTAAAATAAACTACCTTTTTATTTATTATAATATATATTTAGTATAAAATAAAGAACTATTATGGTGCTCGTAAAACAACAACCACTGGTTTCTTTGTTGCTACACTTAAAGCCCAACCTGAATTCATCATAGATTCAAGTTCAGATTTATCTGTAACATGTAAAGTCCCTGCTACACCAGCTATTTTTTTACCACCTTTACCAAATAATTCTACTGTCTTTACTTTATCATCCACATTTATACTTAATATTTCCATTACAACTCCTTATACTATACATAATTTCCTGTTCTCATGGAAATTGTTGTCCATTTTCATCGATATGTTTTGCAAACATAGAAGTATCGACCAAGAAAGGAAATTCCATATCTTGATACTTCTTAAATTTCTCAACCCCACAGTTTGCAAATACATTTTCATCTTTAACTCTATCACACCAAAACAAATCTTCTGTTCCTATGCGGGTTTCATATCTTAATTCTTCTGGGTCAAACCATGCACTTCTAGGAGTTTCAAATACTCTTCTTACTACAACAGGTCCACCAAGAGTGCTTGTTGTATAAGCTTCACTTTTATCATAAAGATATCTTAATAATGAAGCATGTATCAAAGTACAACCCATTGGTATTCCATCTACCATTACTTTGTCACCCATTTTCCAATCCGTATAATAAGAATTACCTCTACCTCTAAACAATAAAGGTTCAGGATGGCTTCCTTTACAATAATAAAGACCAGATACAACTGGGATATCACCTTTATTCATATAATCTGTAATCTTTAAGAACGTGTCCGGTGGCAAAACCACATCGTGGTCTATAAAGAATAACCATTCAAAATTATTCTTCAGACAATATTTAACACAAATATTTCTTGCGTCAGCTACTGCCCATCCCATAGGACTAAACTGGTCAAAGTACTGAAAGACATCTCCATTAGCCCAATTACAAGGAATAACTTGACCAAATCTTGCTAGTACCCATTCTATTCTTACCTGACCTGTTGTTGGTACAGCAATACATATTCTTTTCTTCCATCCTTCCCATACATCTCTTTTAGGATGAAAGAGTTTAGGTTGCATTAAGTTTACCATTCCCTCATTTTCTTCTGGTGTGTTTTTATTTTCCATATTGCATACCTCTTGCTTTTTGTACTTCAAGTTTTGCATCTTCAATTTTCTTACCTTCTTCTATTGTCAACTTCTTCATAATGACTTCCATATTACCATTTTCCCACCAAGCATTTCTTTCCAGATACCAAGGTTTAGGTCTATAGATAGCATAAAGAAAATCCTTAGGGTCAAAGTAAGTAAAACTTGCTTGATTGTATCCCTTAATATGTGTAGGGTCTTGCCAGAAACCAAAGCTACCAGCATAAGGTGTTGATATCATTAATTGTCCACCTGGTTCCATAACTCTCCACCACTCATTAAAGATGTCAATTATCAACCATGGTTTCAAATGTTCAATTAAATGCGATACTAATATTGTTTCACAACAGCCATCTGGTAATGGATAAGGAACTGTTTCAGCATCATGTACAATATCTACTCCTGAAAGAGGTCTCATATCCATACCCACATAACCATCTTGTTTAGAACCACCACATCCCACATCTAGTTTTATACCATGGGATTTTTCTTCCAATAATTTATTAATTTTTTTAAAATCTGTCATCTACTGCTCCTTCTTAACATTAGGTTGTAACTCACTTGATTTTGCAAGTAGTTTTTTCATATAAAAAGGGTCTTTGTTTCTTCCTTCACTTCTTTCTATTGATTCTTTTGGCATACCAATTTTATGCTTCCAATTATCATTCCCTTCATTAGCTTTACTAACAGCATCCTTAGTATTTTGATGACAAGGTATAGATTTTTTTCTTGCCTTTCTCATCTTCTTCATATGGAGTTTCATCTTCTGTTTTCTTTTTCTAAGGGAATTAGCTTTGATTGATTCTGAACTATCGGCAAATACACCTTCTTCTCTATGGCGTTTTCTTGCATCTAGAACATTTTTGATATGCTCGGGTGTTTGTTTCTTACCTGGAATCATGCCCATAAAAACCTCTTTTAAAAAGGGAGGACTATTACATCCTCCCTATAATTATACTACTTATCTAACTCTTAGCTAAAGCGAAGCTGATATGTAGCGTTTACGTTCTGATTTGATGCCCATTGGCTTGTAGTGTAAGTAGTTCCAGCTAAAATAGAACCACTTGCACTAGTATTTGCTAATGCAACATTTTGAATTGTACAAGTACTACCCATATCAGAACCTACAAACTGTGCAGTACATTGAAGAGTTTTAGAAGCTACCGCTGTATTAGTAGTAGTAACTCTTACACCCGTCTCACCTGCAAGTGAGGTATCTGTAACTCCTGGAGCTGTACCAGTTCCAATAGCCATATGTGTAACCTGTTTAGAACCTGCAACAGCACCAAGTGCTCCTACAATATAGTCTTGAAAGCCTAGGTTCACGACGGTGTTTTCAACAAACCCACTATCACCTACAACCTTTCCTGTTTTGATGTCAACGATTTGTGTTCTAACAAATCCTTTGACTTTCATCATCTCGATTGAACGCCCCATTATAGTAACCTCCTTTCAAACAATGTAGTGGGGGTGTATAAGTTCACCATTACTTTATTATAATATATTATATTTAAATAATATATAAAATTATTCATTCCGCCTCTTAATTTGTTCTTCTCTAGCTTCTCGATGTTCAATTAAAGTATCACATAAGTAATTAAATCTATACCTAGATTTTATTATTCTTTCTTCTTGTATAATCTTATCCATACATTTTTCTCTTCCATAAATATCTAACAAAGTAGTATGAGAATGATGCTTTACTATAGTATCTGAACACCAACCTGTTTTCCACCAGCTGTTTTCAAATCTAATAATCCATTCATCTTCTGCTGTTAATTCTAATTTCTTATCAAAGTATCCTACTTCATTAAAGCATTGTCTCCTTACTAAGCAAAAAGACATACCACCAAACTCCCATTTTTTATCAAAATTGTTCCATACTTTGCCTTCAATTAGGCCTATTCTATTATCAAGCGTATAATTCCACATCTTATCAAGCCAAAACTTGTCAAATATTTCTATATCCGAATCTATTAAAGCAAACCATTTGCATCTACCCGCTCTAATTCCTACATTTCTTCCATCTCCAATACCTTTATTTTTATTATTCAATATAACATGACTTATGTTATCAAGAAGCCACTCCTTCGAGGTATCTTTACTATTTTGGTCTACCACGATTAAGTTATAAGGACCTACAGTATTCTCTCGTATACTCCTTATCAACTCCTTGATGTGGATATTATTGTTACAGTTGAGAATGATAATGTCAATCTCATCTATTAGGTTTAGTTTTTTCATATTACTTTCTCCATCCAGCTATTCTTTCTTCTTTTAATCTTCTCCAACCATGTGGATACAAAGATTGCTCCAAAAACTTCTCTGTATATTTAAAATGTAATTTCTCATCTCTAGCTGATAAAATTTTAATCTTCTCATCTTCAGAAAAAACTTTATTAATAGTAACATGATTATAATGAAAGATATCTGTATCTGAACAATAGGCCGTCTTCCAACCTGACCATTCCAACCTGGCAAATAATTCTAAATCTCCACCAAATAATATCTTCTTATCAAACAGCCCTATATCAGTTAAACATTTTCTTCTAAACATGCAAAAAGAATTGCCTGAATATTGATGCTTTTGATATAAGTCGCCCCATATTTTTGTTTCAATAAAGCCAACTTGTTCATCTATGGTATATTTCCATATCTTATTAAACCATTCTTTATCTTTAATAATAACATCAGAATCTAAAAGAACTATCCAATCTGCTTTTCCTGCTCGTATACCTTGATTGAATCCTTCACCTGCTCCTACATTTTCTTTATTCAATATTAAATTAGAAACATTTTCTTGAAGCCATTCCCTTGAACCGTCTTTAGAGTCTTGGTCGATAACAAATAAATTATAACTAACAAATGTATTTTCTTTTATACTTTCAATACACGGTTCAATATAACCTTTGTTATTATAATTAAGAGTTACTATATCAATATTATTTTTTTGGTTTAAGTTTGTCATTTTCCCTTACCCTATGTAAACATTTTTCACATTCTTTTTCATAAAATACCATTTGATAAACTTCTGTACTATCAATGAATGCTTCCCATATATAGCATCTACCATTTTCTCTGAGTAGACACCATTTAGGTGGTTTATATATTGAAATCTCAACCATTATACTTTCCTTAGCAACCAATCAGGTATTCTAATATGCTCTTCTGAATAATCCCTTGGGATTTGAATATAATCAACTTTTGTTTCTTTTATAAAATCAGACAATGCTAACTGTACTGACTTCCTATCATAATCATGATCTGCCAAAAAGCCACCCTTCTTTACTTTAGGATACCAATTTCTCATCCCATCTAATACTGGTTGATAATCGTGGTCATCATCTAAATAAATAAAGTCAAAACTATTATCTGCCAATTTCTGTGATGCCCTAATAGAACCTGTTGGTAAAAAAGTTACCTTACTACCAAAAGGAAGTATTGAACCAATCATATGTCTTAAATTAGCAAGATGCACATCATCTGGGATGAAGCCTGACAATTCATCATCATAAGATTTATATCTATCGACCAAAGTAACAGATTCAACATCAGTAAACGTAGTCAGTATGCCTACAGAATTATGTCCCCCACGAACACCTACTTCTACAATATCTTTAGGACAACCAAACTTTGAAGCAACAAACTCAAACGACGAACATACTCTTAACATAACTTTTTCTCCTATCTTGAAGTGTATACTTTAGCATCAGGGTCTTCCTTACATGCTTTTAAATACCGTTCTATTACAGCAATTAATATATCATAAGTTCCCCAACCATTATCAGGATTGAATTTTTTAAACTTCTCGGGGTCATTTTTTAAAACCATCAACCCTAAAGACAATGGTGTTATAAGTTCTTTTGCATACTCTATACCTAATTCTTCTGGCCTCCACAGACATTGATAAAGTTTAGCCTCATGTGCCATACCTCCTAAATTATGAGTAATGTTTGCTTCAAATACTTCTGTTTCTTGAACCTTTACTAAAGAAATATCAAGACTCATATTAGCCTCCTACCAGTTATCAATTTCATGTAATACTTCTTCCATATCCTGTGTAAATTTATTCCACGTTATATCTTTTACTAAATTTGCTATCTTTAATTTTGCGTGATAACATAATTCTAATTTTTTTAATAGTGAATCCCAGTTAGAATTATGATATGGTATTATTCCACCTAAGAAACAATCTGCATTACCTACATCTACTGGAATAATCATTTTCTTTCCACAAGCTAAAGATTCTACTAATGGTAAAGGCCCGCCTTCCATTCTAGATGTGCATAATGTATAATCACATCTTTCTATAACTGAAGGTATCTCTTCAAAAGGAATATGGTCTGGGTGTAATAACTTTACCCATTCCAATTGCTTAACCTTATCATATAGTTCAAAACCTTTTCTATACTTATTATAAAAATGTCCCAACCAAGCAATAACTAATTTGCATTCAAATTGTGGTTCAGGTGGAATAGTTATTGTCCTTATATTTTTAAATCCTTTTTTTCTTAACTGTCTTTCATATTGGGGAGCCATACAAATAATATAATCACATCTTTCTGCAAACAATTCAAAATTACCATCTCCTGAATCATGTGTAAAGAAAGCTATACTTATTTCATTTCTATATTTTTCTTTTGGGACCATATTATATAAACTATAAAATATTACTTCCTTTCCCTGACCATCACCCTTAGGCATATACTCAGCAAAACTTTTACTCAATCTAGGAAGTACCCATTCTCCGCCTGTCTGTCTTACTTCTATTTTCATACTATATCCCATTTTTTAATATCTGGTAGATTGACTGTCTTAGTAATTAAGTTTTGATATGTTCTATTTATTGTTTCACCCTTTTTATGTAGTTGCCAATTAGTTTTCCTTTTGATTTTCTCAGGCCATGGTATTCGGATATTTAAGAACTCCTCTATCTCCTTTTTATTTTTGAAGATATTTTCGTATCTTACAGACATTAAAGGAAAAGAATGGGGAAAATTCCAACTGTCAAATCTTTCTTCTAATTTTAATTCATCATGTGTATAAAGTAAATCTTTTTTACTATAACTAGAACCCATGTGCCAAAAATGTTGCTGTCCTTTAAAATTATAAGTTGATATAACAATATTTCTAATATCTCCAAATAAAAATAATACTTTAGGCTGTGGCTCTATAATATTTTTTGGTGCAAAATCATGTGTAGCATAAACTTTGTTTTTTTCCAATAAATCATATTCTTCTACATCTACAATATAACTATCTTGAATTGATTCTTCTTGCTTCAATGCTTTCTTGATTGCATTAAAAATAAATGTAGTTCCACATCTTCCTAAACTTGCTATAATAATTGGTTGGGTCATTGGTTGTCTCCTAATTTAAATAATGATGCAAAGAGAAAATGATAAGCATAATATAAAATCATATTTAATAAAGTAACAATAATTGCAGTTACTGTTGTTCCCCAAACTTTAATAAACAGTTCAACATATAATTTAAAAAATATTATATCTACAGATACTATTAATAATCTATATAAGATACCACTTTTTAAAAGTAACCAAAGATTAATCTTTCTTATTGCCATTCTTCCTAATCTCCGTTGCTGAAATAGATTCTGTTTCTTTATCTAAAATAATTTGTCTTATTCCCCAGCCCACTTTTCTCCCATAACATACTTCTTCAATATCTGGCATTGCCATTACAACAAGATTTCCTTCAAAACTTTCCTTTTTAAATTCTTTAGCAAACATACCAATTCTTTCTTTTAAAGTATAAGGATTATTATTATTATCTATTCCTGTATCTCTAAGACCTACACAAACTTTTTTACCTTCGTTTAATACTGAACGAATAAGTTTAATATGCCCCTCGTGTAATGGCTGGTATCTTCCAATGAATAAACTATAAAAAGGTTTTACTTTTGTACCTAACAATATTTTTTCTACTTCATCAACACTCTCTTCAATAGTGTTATTATTGTTATCTATTTCTATACATATTGTTGGCTCTTCATAAAAATGTCCGTCTCTCTTAGGAACATCTCTTTTAATATATACAAAAATAGGAGAACAAATTTTATATATATTATTTCTTACTTTTTCCATAGGGGCAATTGAAGAAATAACAACATCAGCCTGTCTACTTAATTCTTTTGCTAATCTTGCTACTCTATAATTATTTTCCTCTCTATCCTCTTTAGAAAATCCTAAACCTAAAGATACAGACCTTCTCATATCATCCCCATCTAATACAATAATTGGTTGTTTAAATTTTAAGTTTTCAGCTATTGTAGTTTTACCACAGCCACTAGGTCCTGTCAGCCATATTATTTTATGTTCCTTACCTTTGATACCTTTCATCATTCCCACTCCTTTACCTGAGTATTGTGCTTCTTTTCATAATATAATTTATCTTCTTCTAATGCTTGTACTCGATTATCCTTTTCAGAACCTTGTCTTGTAGTTTCTCCCCACATATGAACACTCTGTGTACCAGGTGCACATCTTCTTCTAAATCCTACTGTCTCCATTCTATGAATAAAATCTGCATCATCCCAGAACATTTTAAAATTAGGGTCAAATTGACCTATAGCATCAAACACTTCTTTCCTAATAAGACAAAAACATATTCCTGAATCTGATTTTCCATCATTCCAAAATGATGTAACAGAAGATTCTATTACACCAGCTATTGGATTTTCCATCATATACTTTACCATATTATTTACAGTTTGACTTCTAATTATAAATATATCACTATCCATAATAAGTAAATGATTGTTTTCTCCATTATTCCTATATTTCATTTCTTCTATTATTAAATTTCTACCTCTTGCTATTCCTACATTTTCTGCAGGTGATACATAAGAATCATTTTCCCTTAGCTCTTCTTGTATCAATACTGCTGTGTTATCTTCACTTGCTTGGTTCACTGCTATAATATTTAACTTAATATGCAATGTTGCTTTTCTGAGGAAAAAGAACCATGGTCTAACCAGCTCTTCATTGTTTCTAAACATTACTCCTACTGTCAATTCTTCTAACATTCTATCTCCTATGACATGTTTGGTAGTTTTTTATTAGGATACTTTTTCTCAAAATAAGCCTTATCATTCTTAACTGCTGCTTCCCTAATCTTACCACCTTCAGTTCCAGATGCCGTAGTAGCCCCCCAAAAATGCATCGCTACTGCAACACCCATTATAAAATGGCACATACCCACCTGTTCCATTCTATCCATAAAATCTGTATCGTCCCAGAACATTCTAAAGTTTTCATCAAACTCACCAATAACATCAAACAGTTTTTTGTTTATTAAACAAAAACAAATACCCCAAGATGTTTTAGTAAAATTTCTCCAACTATGAATCTTCCCTTCAATAATACCAACTCTATCTTCATTATTATTATGAAATTCTAATTCATGATACATCTTATCAATAGATTTATCTTGCATTATAAATACATCACTATCTAACAATAATAAATGTTCATAGTTACCTTGATTTCTTTCCTTCATAGCTTTCAATATTAAATTTCTTCCTTTTGATATACCCACATTTTTAGGAGGAGAAACAATTATATCATGAGGAGCTATCATATGTTTTGCTAACTCATTCATAGTATTATCTGTACTTGCTTGATTTACTGCTATTACCTTTAAAGAAATATTAGTTGACTTCCTTAAAAAATAGAAGAAAGGTGCCACTAACTCTTCATTATTCCTGAATAAGACTCCTACTGTCAAACTGATAGACATTGTTCACTCCCTCCTCCATTAATATGTGTATTTCGTTCTTAATTTCTTTAGGTGCTTGCTGATAAAACCGCTTAAATCTTGTATTTAAAAATGAACTGCTAATAATTCTAAACCAATTCCTATGTAATGAACTCGTTCTAAATAAAGTTTTCCATCTGCCTTCGCATCTTGAATGACCTAAATGTAAACCATGGCAACTAAAGTTACTATGCATAGGCATTGGTAATCCTGATTCTTTTATCATCTCCCAAAGTATATGTTGATTATCTATTTTATTTAATTGCTTATTAAAAAACTTTGGTATCCTTAGTCCTTTCTTTAGCATCTTATCATACTTCTGCATAATAGGATACATAATATCTAAATATTCTTCTCTTTTAAAGAAATGCAATCCTGTCATTCTATTCCCACGTGTTTCAGGAGGGTCTATTCTATCTGTATTGCTATAACAAGTATGATTGAAATCACATATAGTTCTGTGATGTTGTATTAAGGTTGGCATCTCAGGAACAATCCAGATATCAACATCTCCTATAAATATATATTTATATTTATCAAACTGTGGAAAGTAACTAGTCCACCTTAAAGATTTTATAGTATCAGG
>Ga0307928_10002594_pt1 | contig 13887 bp, 9 predicted proteins | sample AceLakmetagen232_FD_201815 | JGI IMG/M metagenome (GOLD analysis project Ga0307928, IMG submission 201815) | Saline water microbial communities from Ace Lake, Antarctica - #232 | ecosystem: Environmental > Aquatic > Non-marine Saline and Alkaline > Saline | place: Antarctica: Ace Lake... | reverse complement strand
TATCTATATGGTCAAATATTATTACTGGTGGGTCTTTTACTTTAGGTATTAAGGACGATAATACTTTATGGGGAACAGGTAGTAACGTATACGGGCGACTTGGTATGCTTGAAAGTGTTGCAGGTGTCGGAGAATTTACAGCTCTTTTGGGTGGTGCAGTTACAGTTGCTATGGCTAATGAATATGAGACTCTTGCTAGTTCAGGTAGTACTTATGGAACTGGAAGAAATCAGTATGGAGATTTAGGTATTGGTAGTCAGTCTGCTTCATACGGGTTTGCTGAACTTCCCCATATATTTGTTCAAATGGCTGGAGGACTTCAGCATATTGTCGGAATAGATACTGATGGAAAACTCTGGGGTGCAGGAAGAAATAACGTGGGTGAATTAGGTTTAGGTCCTGTAGCGTATGATGAAAGTCCAGAGGGTTTTGATATAGAGAGAATTTACACTGAATTTGAGCAACTAAGTGCAGATACTTGGACAAAAGTATATTGCGGAACTGGTTGCACTATGGCACTTAAATCTGATGGTACGCTTTGGGGTACAGGATACAATAGATGGGGTCAATTAGGATTAGGTCATGGAGATCAAGTAAGTTATTTTACTCAAATGAGTCCGGCTACTTGGATTGATTTCTCTGCGGGATACGGTCATACTCTTGGAATTAAACCAGATGGGACTGTATGGGGAACAGGATTGAATAGTAACTATCAATTAGGTACAGGTTACGGTGATACAGATAACAGATTTTCATTTATTCAGTTAACGGATGGAACAGATTGGATCGGGGTTTCTGCCGGATTGAATCATTCATTATTTCATAGAACACTACAGTAAAGGAGAAATAAAATGGCAAGTACGCTATCTAATAAAATAAAATTTTTACTGGCAAGTAAGGCTATCGATTTTGCAAATGATAGTTTTAAAATTATTCTAATGACTACAGGATTTGTCTTTGACCAAGATGCACATGAGAAGTATGCTGACATTTCAGCTTCTGAACTTGCAACTGGTTATGGGTACACTCAAAATACAAAAGTACTTGCGAATGTTTCAGTTACTGAAGATGATACAAATGACAGGTGTTCAATTACCTGGGATAATGTGCAGTGGACAGCAAGTGGTGGTTCTATTGGTCCTTCACCTGGAGCAATGATTATTGACGATACTGTAACTAGCCCAATTGCAGATCCAGTTGTAGGTTATATAAACTTTGGTGGAGAGCAAACGCAGGTTGATGGTGGAATAGCAACAATAGCTAATCCTGAAGTTAGACTTACTTAGTTCATCAGAAAGGTCAATATTTGACTTTTTACCTGGGGATATATTATGGCAAATGAGATAGCAAATTACGCTAAAGGTATGCTGTTAAAAGGGCAAATTAGTTCTTCTGATACCTTTAAAATAATTCTAATGAAAAGTGGATTTGTTTTTAACAAGGATACACATCAAGATTATGCTGACGTCTTAGCAAATGAAATAGCCAATGGTAGTGGATATATTACCGGAGGCGTAACTCTTTCTGGTGCCACAGTAACTGTTAGTATTACTTTAGATGCAGCAACTCTTTCGTGGAGTATTCCAATATGGACTGCGAGTGGTGGATCGTTCGTTGCGTCAGGTGCTATTATTTACGACGATAGCACGGCTACAGGTGATGGTGATGACTATACAGATGCTATTGTATCATATATAGATTTTGGTGGTGATATCACTACAGTTGCTGGGCAGCTTTTACAAATCACTAATACAAATATTACATTAACTTAAGGAGTAAATAGATGAAATTATCACTTGGAGTAAGAACGTCAAATGTGACAATTGCAAATGCTTGTTGGGAAATTAGAACTGGTTCAACTCCTGGAAGAGTTAAAGTATTTGAGATTGGCATTACTCTGGCTGCAGCAACTGCATCTACGTTTGGACTTGGGCGACCGGCAGCTATAGGAGTAACTCCTACTTCTCCTATAGATTTTCAAGTAGAAGATCCTAATGACGTATTAGCTACTGGAGTTATTCAGTCGGCATTGGCTTGGGGTATTGGGCCAACGGTACCGGCTAATTACCTGAGGCGCTTCACGCTTCCTGCTACGGTAGGAACTGGTATCATATGGACATTTCCTGAAGGGCTTGTTATTCCTGTTAGTTCTAGTCTTATTATCTGGAATATATCTGCTACTGGCGTTGCTGATATGTATGCTGTTGTGGGGATATAACGTTAGTAGAGGGAGCCTTTCATGTCTACCTTACTTAATTCGAATAAAATATTTCAGGGAAAACTAGCACCCTTACCCGCAGTACGTCCTCCGCAACTTATTGGAAGTACAATGGGCAATACAGTTTCCAACGGTAGTTGTTCACTAGTTGCTACGGGTAATGGTGTTTATAGTCTTACTACGCCTCGTGAACGCGACCCTCTTTTAGATATTACTTTTGACTGTGCAGGAACATCGGCGCAAGGAGTCGAAGCGCAGGGCAAATTAGTCTTTACTCTTTCTCAAGAGGGAATTTGGGCAGCGATAACAATTGATGCTTCGGCTGATATCCCAACCGCAACAATGTCCCTTCTTGGAGATTATACTACAGGCGTAGTTGTGAGCGGATTACTTTCCCTTTCTCTCTCTTTATTCCCTACGGGTATAATCCATTTTGCAACTTCAGTAAAATTTAACTGGGTTAAGTGGTCTAAAATTGGAAGTCTTGATTTTACTATAGATAGAAGTAATATTGCTGGCGAGCGCCCATTAGATTGGAAGGGTAGAGTTTATGCTTTATTACAATTGCAGAATAAGATTGTTGCTTATGGGGAAAGTGGAGTTTCTTTTTTAATTCCTGTTAATAACATATTTAGTTTGGATACTATATATCGTATAGGTTTAAAGGGTAAGCATGCTGTAGCAGGTGATAAGCATAAACATTTCTTTATTAACTCATTTGGTCAGTTGTGGAAACTTTCTGATGGAATGAAATTACTTGATTACTCTGAATATTTGTCAGAACTGAATGCTAATGTTGTTCTGTCTTACGACAAATATAATAATTTGCTTTACATTTGTGATGGGTTAGTAGGATATGTTTATGATGTTGCCACTGGTAATCTTGGCAGGTGTCAACCAAACATTACTGGATTTGATTACCAATCTGGTATACAGTATGTTGCAGCATCGGATACAATCACTACTGACCCATTTGAGATTTGCACTGATATCTATGACGCGGAAACTAGATCTGGTAAAACTGTGTACTCCTTAGAGTTTGGAACGAATTTACTAACTGGTTTGTATGCTTCTATAGATTACCGTAGAGCAAAATCAGATACGTTTTCTCAAACTCCCTGGTATTCTGTTTCTTCCTATGGGCGTGTGTTTATTACTGCTTGGGGCAGAGAATTTCGTATCCGAGTTAAGACTTTAGTTTATGAAAGTTTTGATCTTGACTATATTATAGTGAATGGAGTTAATGATGCTTACTAATAATTTTGTCTATAAAGTTCTCGCAGCTCAGATACCTGCATTTTGGGACGCAATAAAGTATGCTTGTGTAAAGGCTGATGAAATTGCTGTAGTTGATATGCCGAATTACTTTAATACCTTACTGCAGGATCTTCTCGGTGATAAAGCGCAGTGTTTTATTATTCTTGATGATCAGCGTATTTTGCATGGAATTACTATTACAAGAATTATTATTGATAAAGTAGTAGTAAAAAAATATTTAGACATTCAAGTTTTATACTCTATGCGCGAGATAACTAGTGATGAAACAACTAAATACTTTAAAATTTTACATGAATTAGCTGTCAAAGAGCATTGTTTTGGAATTACTTTTAATACTAGAAACCAAAAGATTATGCAAATGGCTGAATGGGTTGGTTGTACTGAGCAATACAGAAAATTCATTTATAGGTTAGGAGGTAAGTAATATGGGTGGTGGTGGTGGAACAAATCCTAATACTACAACAAGAATTTATTATGCTTCTTATATTGAAACTAGGCACAAGAATTTTTTAGACACTGTTTATAGTTCTCGTGTTGCAGTAATTAATGATTCTCCTTTTGAAAATTATACTGATATTGAAGTTGACGATGCGTTTTTCGGTGCTGGATATACAATAGCTAGCTTTCCTTCGTTATATGATATGTACGGGAAGTTTATGGCTGGTCTTGATGTTGAAGCTTTATGGTCTCAGATATTTGAAGGTACTGTAAATTCTTCTGTTGTTTCTGACTTGATTGTGGCTGAAGGAGACTTGCTAGATGATGAGATTGAAGATATCTCAGTTCCAAAACTACAAGTAGGTATGAGAGATGTTAATTCTGTAATGAGTAGTTCATTTGTTGTTGGCAAATCTCTTATTGAAGATAGTAGAACAAAATTAATTGCTAAGTTTTCAGCAGATTTAAAATATAGACTTATTCCTGTAGCGCAGGCAAGATGGGAAACGCATCTTAATTGGAATAAATTAGTTATTGGTACCTATGCTGAGATTATGAAGTTATACTTTTCAGCTAAGACTGATGTAGATGAAATTAATTATTCAATGGCAGCAAAGCATAGACTTTGGCCGTTTACAGTTCTTGATTTTGAACGTGCTGCTTTAGGTGCATTGCAAGGAGCAATCAGTGAGAAGTCTGATGTTGCTGGTGCTTCTAGAACAGCAAAAGTTCTTTCTGGTGCGATGAGTGGTGCTGCTATGGGAGCTATGGTAGGTGGTAGTGTGAGTGGCACAGTAGGTTCATTTGGTGTTACAGGTGGAACAGCGGCTACAAGTACATCCGCAGCAACTGCTGGTTCGTACAGAGGTTCAGGTGCAATTGTTGGTGCTGGTCTTGGTGCCGCAGCAGCATATTATTATTAGGAGTTGTTATGGGAAATCAAACTCAACGAATTTTGTATGCTCCATATATTGAAGAGAGACATGAAAACTTACTAATTACAACTGCAAATATTAGAAAAGCTATTGTTAATGACAGGCCTGATTTTTTATACGAAGAACAAGAAACTAATAATGCTTTTCTAGGAATCGGATATGCGATTTCTGATTTTGCTGCTTTATATGCTATGTTTGGTAAATACATGTCAGGATTTAATATTGAAGTTTTATGGGACAGAGTTTTTAATCAGCAAATGCAATCTCCTGAAATTACCGGTACTATTAAAGCATCATTGGATATTAAAAATGATACAATTTTAAATGCTGAATCTAAGTATTCTTTAGATATGAGAAGTATTAATTCAGTTGCGTCAAGTTCTTATGTGATTGGTAAAGCTAAAATAGAACAAAATCGTATTAAACAGTTGGCTACTATCAGTGCAGAATTAAAATTTAAACTACTTGAAGATAATAGTAAAGGTTTTAATGCTGTACTTAACTGGAATAAAAACTGCATACAATCTTATGGCAAACTTATGCAGGTATACTACTTAACAACTTCTGCAGGAGATGAAAGGAATGACCATTTTAATATAGCCGATAAATTGTGGCCATTTACTGTTTTAAAGTATGAACGTAAAGCTTTAGGAACAATGCAACCTCCAATACTTCCAAGGATAAAGCATAAAAGAAGTAGATCTACACTGTCTAAATATTTATTAATTGCAAGTTATACGTGGCAGGGTGCTTATTTGGGTTCTTCTTTTGGGCCTTGGGGTACTGTTATTGGTGCTGTTATTGGTTTTGTGATTGGTGTTGCTATAGTAATGAATGAGTAAGGAGAATATAATGGCTATAAATTCTGTGCAAAATATGAATAATTTACGACCTAAAAAGATAAAGAAGGATCCAGATATATTGGATTCTAATTGGCTACGCGCAATGACTCCTAGAAGTGATGCGAATATAAAACCAAAAGCATCTTTAGCACTGCCGTCACCTGTAACTCCAACTGTGGAGAGTCCTGCAAGTATACCTGCGGCTAGTGCAGATACTCCTCCTACTGTTGAATCTACTGCGCCTATTAAGCAAAGTAATGCTGTACCAATAACTAAAACGCCTAAAAATTTGTTAGCCACTCCAGGTTATTGGGGACAAAAGGTCGGAAAAACTAACATACCGCTTGATAAATTTGTTCAACTAGCTGGCATGACTAGTCAGGCGCTTGCTCCTGATAGTTTTGGCGGAAGACTTGGTAAGCAACTAGCTGCTATGGGTAGTCAAGCTGTTGGTGAGCGATCAGCAAGAGCATATGCAGCAGAACAAGAGGCATCTACTCGTGAGTACGAGGCACCAAATAAATTACTGCAACAACAGTTATTAAAAGCTCAAATAAATAAAATAGAACAAGAACAACCTAGTAAATGGTCTGCGTATCTTGCTGATCCAGAAGTACAAAAGATGTCTGCATTGGATAAATTACGAGGTTTTACTGATGTAACTACAGTAAAGAAAGTAACAGATGAAATACCGACTAAGTATAAAACATACTATAAAGGACAAAAAGCTTTAGGTAAAGAGGATGTTGAAATAGATAAAGGTTACTTTGATAGAGAAGTTAAGAAACAACTGCAAATAATTGAAGCAAAAGATGAGCCTACTACTACAGATATTGCAGAAGTAGAAGAAAATATTTTACGTTATAAAGATCAACCTGAAATGGCACCGCAAGTTGCTTTGTTTAATAAATACTCTAATGCTAATTATACTTATGAATCTGAGGACATTGCAAAACCAAAAACTCTATTCGGTATAGATGTTCCTTTTACTGAAACAACTGACACACAGTGGGTTAAAGTTCCTAAGGGAGAAGAAACAGTTGCAGATAAAGGTGAAAAAGTAGTTCGTAAGAGGTTAGTTCCTGCGGGCGCAACTACTGGTACCTATGGTGGCGTTGCAGCATATACATTCGATCAGAAAACTTTTTATGACAGAAGTACTGGAGAGGTAATAAAATAATGCGCGAGTGGATTCCAGACAAGGCACAAACTGAACAAGAGAGTCCTGCATGGATTCCTGATGAAGTGCAACCTACTGAGTTTGATACGATTGTACAAACTCCTATGGCTACTGTTGCTCCTGTAACTACGGTGACGCCTACATCTGTAAGTACTCCTCTAGTTCAGACAGAGCGTGCACCGGCTTATCCGGAGACGAAAGAACTTGTTCGTAATATTTTATTCGGTAAGACGGCTGCGCCTACAATGCAGCAGCCGCAGCAAATGGTAGAAGATCAAATTCAACCTACTGTACCAGTGCAGCAAATCACTGAAGACATTGGATTGCCTCCTGCTGAATTTGTTCCTGCTACTCCTAAGCCTATTATACCAGAAGTGAAGACTGGAAAAACATTTGGTTTTATGGATAAGTTCCATGAACTTACTGACGAACCTTCTGACATTGCTACGTTTGTTCCATTTGCGGCTGGAGCAAAAGAACTTGCTGACATAGCTAGTGTTGCATCCATTGCCTATAAGATAGATCATGATGTTAAACCTAGTGATAAAGAAATGGTTAAGCTTAATGAATTTTTAACTGAAGCGAATAAGAATACTAACTTTGGCTACAAGTTTCTCGATGCTGTTTCACAGATGCCAGCATTTATGGGAGAATTTCTTGCAACCGGAGGTATATATACTGCAGGAAAAACGATAGCAACGAAAACAGCTACGTCGGCAATTAAAAAATACCTTGGTGCAAAAGGAACTAAACTTCTTGCAAGTAAGGCAGGAAAAATTGGTATGAAATCTATTGGTGGTGTAGCAGGTGCAACATTGCAGACACCAGTAGCTGGAGCAATTAGGATTACAAGTAGTGCAGTTGAACGAATGATGCCTGAAGTAAAAGTTACTAAAGGTGATGCCGGTAAGTTAACTGCAATGATAACTAAAAAGGGAGAGGATCTTCTTCCTGCTACTGCTAAAGCCTTTGGTGACCAGTGGGCTGAAATGGTTTCAGAGCACAGTGGTGGATTATTTAATACATTGGGCAAAGAAGCCAAGAACGCTGTTATTCGATCTGGTTTGTTTACTTCTTTTACTAAAGCTAATCCGAGTAAGACAACTAAAGAAGCGCTGGGAATTTTTAAGAAAGTAGGATTTCACGGCGTTATTACTGAGATGATGGAAGAACGAGTTGGTGAAGGTTTGCGTGGTGCCATTGGAGTTCAGGAGTACAAACTACCTACTGCTGAGCAACTTGTACTTGAGTTAGCTACATTCTCAGTTCCTGGTGCAGTGCAGATGGCTACAAGAAAAATCAAACCAGGACAAGAAGCATCTGCTGCTGCCGTGCAACAGTCTTTTGGGCAAAAGTATACTAATGTGGAGAATACTTGGTATGATAAAGAGGGAAATGAAATTGATCTAAAGGCTGATACAGTCTTCCGTGCTGATATGGTTGAATACATTTCGCAGAATACGGAAGATAGCGTTTCTCCTGAAGACGCAAGTCAACTTGCCGATATGTTTATTACTAAAGCAGTAGAAGCTAAAACACCGCCTACTGTACCTAAGTCACGTAGGTTAACTCAACCACAGGATTTTGTATTCCAAGCTGATCTTGATGAGGAATATGAAGAAGGTGCTCAAGAAGCTACTGGAATAACTGAGTTTACTGCTGAGCAGAAACAGGTGTACCAACAAAAAGTTGAAGAGCAACAAAGAGTAGATACTGAAAAGGCGAGAATAGAAGAACAAGAGACAGCGGTTGGCACATTGCCAGACTTACCTGTATTTGAAACGAAAGAAACATTAGATAGTTACTATGAAGATCTTACTGAGGCTGTTGGTAGTACAGAGTTTACACCTGAACAAAAGCAAAGGATAACACAGGCAATACAGGCTGAATGGGATGCGTCTAATATAAAGTATGCAGAAGAGCAGCAATTAGAAACAGTTGGCCAACTTTCACAAGAGGATGTTACTGCCACACTTGAAGAATCTACAAAAGAGGATATTGATATAGCTGCTGGCGAAGCAGATCAGTTAGAAAAGACTTTTGCCCAGCATAAATACGATAAGGCTGAAGAAGCTAGGTTAGCTCAAATTGAAAAGGGTTATCCTGTAAAAGGTGAAGAAGCGAAAATTATACCTAAAATTTCTATACCTTCTAATGTTATTGATATTAAAGAAAAACTTACCGATAAAAATTTAGAGAAACTTGCCGAGGAGCAAGGAGTAAGCCATAAATTTCTAAAAGATTTTTTAACCGCTAAAGATATTCCATTAGAGATAACTGATATTATTACTACACGTGGAACTAGTGGTATAAGATTAGTTCCAAAACTTAGTCGGGCAACAAAAGATAATAGTGCTTTACGTAACGCAAGATTTGATGCACCAGAAGAAGCTGTTGTAAGTTTAAAACTTATTGAAGAGAAAGGATATATTATAGATCGTGAAAATATCGTTCAAGATGCTGATAGTGGTAAATGGAGAATTATAGAGACTATAACTAAAAATCCTGATCCATTTAGTTTTACTACTAAGGCAGAATTTGCTGCGATGGAACCTGCAATAAAGCCAAAGATCGCAGAAAAGTCAAAAGTTGACCAAGTTCCTGAATTTAAAAGTATCGAAGAGGCTACGGCATTTGGAAAGAAAGCAACACCGGAACAGATCACTGAATTTAAAGCTAAGATTAAAGAGTCCGAAGCTAAGATAGAGGGATTTGATACAGAAGTGACTAGCTTTGAAGATATGATGGCAGAAGCTACAAAGAGTGATATGATGCGAAAGGCTCTTAAAGCTGGTAAAGGTATTCTACTTAAGGCTAAGCCTAAAGCTAAAGTAGCGATTAAAGCAGAGACTAAAGTTAAACCTAAACTTCGTGAAGTAACAGAAATACTTGAAAATAAACCAGTTACTTCTAAGGTTGGCGTGCAGTTAAAGGAAAAAGTTAAAACTAGGATTAAAGCCTTACTAAAGAAAGGAGAAATTAAAAAGGATTCACCTATAAGATTTACTAATGTTGTTGAGTTGAAGCATATGCTTAAAACTGGAGAGCATTCCATGGGAACTTCTGCTGAAGGTGCGCCGGGGATTTCTGCATCTACAATCCCAGAAGATTTCACATTAGCTGCTTATGGTAAAAATACTGAGACTCCTGTTGCTATTATCTACCCAAAGAAAGCTATTGAGTCTACCGGCTCAGCACCGAATGAAGTTTTAATTAATCCTAAAACTGATTTAGGCGAATTGAAATTTATTGTAGGAGAGCATAATAAAGTACTGACATTGAAAGAACTTCAAGAGAAAGATATAAAACCTTCTATCACTCTTTCCTTTATGGGCACTGGAGAAATTGTTGATACAATTAAACTGTACAAGAAAATATACGAGAAAGCAAAACCGTACATTGAAGAGTTAGGTAAAAAGGTTTACAGTACAAAGGATACTTTCCAGACTTGGGCTAAGAAAATGAAGTCTCACCTCGGCGATCTTTGGAATACATTTAGAACTAAGATGAATTCAATTTGGGAGACAACAAAGAAAATAGTAAAAAGTGAACGTGGAGCTATTGGAGAAGGTAAAGTAAAGGAGATAAAAAAGCCCAGGCAGACAGGCACAACAAAAGAAGTTGATAAATATCTTGGTATAATTTCTACACGTCTTGGTAATATTGCTCCAGAAATTAAATACAAACTTAGAAAATTTGTTTACACATCAGAGACAAAAATTGGGGGTAGAAAAGAAAGAGTCTTACCACTAATAAAAGCAGTTAAAAAAATGTCTAAAGTTGACAGAGATGCTTTTGACTTAGCTAGAAAGAATGGCGATGGTACTGAGTTAAAACGAATTGTTAAAAAATATGGATTAGGAAAAGAGTACCATGCGGTAAAAGTTCTACTGGATGAAATGTATACTGAAGCTAAAGCAATGGGGTATAAGTTTAGACGTACTCCTAATTATCATCCTAGAGAAGTTAAGAATCTCAATAAACTTTTAGATCATTTACACGAGACAGATGCTTGGTCTACCATAGATAGAGCTATTAAAGAAAAAGAAATTAAAACACAAAAGTACCTTTCAGATGAAGAAAAAGTAAAACTTATTAATTCATTACTTAGAGGGCATAAGTTTCAAGGTATTGGCTTGTCGAAACCCGGACAGCTTAAGTTTCGTAAAGTGAAAGAAATAACTGCAGAGATTGATAAGTTTTATGCTGATTCTGACAGTGCATTACTTAGGTACATAGAAGATTTAACTAGTGCAATTGAAACGCATAAACTGTTCGGTAAAGGACTGAAGAAAGGGAGTCCAGATATAGCGAACACTATTGGCAGTTATGTACTCGACGTGACGAAGAGGAAAAATCTTTCACCTAGTCAGGAACGAGAACTTACCCAAATGCTTACAACTATTTTTAAACCTAAAGGTCCTAATAGAATTGTTAGCTTTTACCGAAATGCTGCTTATATAGATACAATGGGATCACCAGTAGTTGCTATCACACAGATAGGTGATATGGCCTGGAGTCTGTATAATGCAGGATTTTACCAGACTGGTAAAGCAGTTGGAAAAGCCTTAGTTCGCAAATCTACATTTACAAAAAAGGATTTAGGTATTACAAAAGTTGCCGCAGAATTTAGCGATAAGTCTAAAATGGCTAAGTCTTTAGATCTTACTTTCACGGCAACAGGTCTTACTGGAATTGATGCACTAGGAAAAGAAGCTTTAATAAACAGTGCGTATAGTAAAGTTGTAAAGCAAGTTAAGTCAGAGAAGGGTGTAGCTAAATTAAAAGAGGAATTTACTCCAATTTTCGGTAAAGAAACTGATGCACTTATAGCAGACTTACAGAATGGTAGAATTACAGAGAATGTTAAGTTATATTTATTTAATAAGCTTTCTGATTTTCAACCAATTAGTCTGTTAGAAATGCCACAGAAATACATCGACGGCGGTAACGGCAGGATATTTTATATGCTGAAATCATACACATTAAAAATGTTTGACGTGTATAGGAGAGAGGCATTTCAAAAGATAAAGACTCCTGGTCAGAGATTAACTGGACTTAAGAACTTGATAAAACTTTCCTCCCTTCTTGTTCTTTGTAATGCTACGGCTGACGTAATACAGGATTTACTTCTTGGAAGACCTGTAGAGTTATCTGATTTAGTTGTAGATAATATTTACCGTCTTGCTGGTTCATCAAGATTTACTACAAGTAAAATAAAGAGAGAAGGATTAGGTACAGGTATTGCTTCACAAATTCTTCCTCCATTTAAATTTATAAATGCTTTAACTAGAGATATACAATCTGCAGGCGATGAGAAAGGACTTGAAACAGTACAATCTATTCCGCTAGTTGGTAAGTTGTATTACTGGTGGTTTGGGAAAGGAGCTAGAAAATTAGCTAAAAAGAAAGCTAAAGCAGAAACACCTAAGAAAAGGGAGACACTTAAGAAATCAAGACAGACTAGCAGTGATAGTCCTAATATGCTTAGGCGTAAAAGTTTATCTAAGTTACGTGAAGGGTAAGCAGTTAAATAGTCAATTTTTGACCTTTCTGGTGTAAAGGAAATACAAATGTCTTACGATGCTGATACAGTACGAGCAATGTGGTATGGAACAATTACTAGTGGGATGAATGGTTTAATTATACCACCTCCCAATAGTACAATAGTAACTGGGTTATGGAAAGATTCTAGTAGTGTTTTAACTTCTACTATTATTAACTCCGTGCCCAGTCTTGAGGTTCCACTTACACCTGGTGGTTCTCTAGTCAGAGCTACACTAGATGCTGATGGAAATTACGCTTTACTTGATGCACCAAACTTATATCCTATAGCTCTTGTTTATATCTATGAGGTTGCACATAAAGACTTTGATCGAACTCTTGCTTTGTTTGGGAGAGTTTATCAAGATGATATTGGTAGGTTCGATTTCTATAAAACAAATGCTCCTACGTTTACATTAGGAGTTGAGTACACTGAACCGTATGAGGATAATCATGCCTCACCTAAGAAATATGTAGATGATATTGAACTTCCTGCGAATCAAATTAAAGTACTTGAAGTTGGTGAATCTACCTATGACGATGTTCAAGATTATATTAATACAGTTACTTCAGCTGGACGAATAAGTGGTGGAGATCTTTCTGGCGTAGATACTAACCACATTAAAGTTACTGCTGGAGTTGGCGTAATTAAGATTTCCGACAGCAGTGTAGCAGAAACTAAATTCTTTGATTGGGAAGAAAATTCGAATCTTGAAATAACAACTGGTATAACAAATTATATTTATACAGATTATAACATTGTAACTGGAGTGGTAACGATTGCCGCTACTGTAACCCATTCAGATGTTAACAGGAATACTCAATTTATTATAGGTGCAACGTATTCTAATGGGACTGCAACTGCTCATGTAGTTACGACTGGAATGAATTTAGCAAACTGGATGGCAAATGAACACTTTCGTTTTGTTGAAATCAGACGAATTGAGAGAGCTTCTGGCGGAGTAATTTCAGAAGCAGGATCACTTGGCATTGACTCAACAGCAGGAGTATTCTATGTTGCAGGTAAACGATTAACTACTTTACATAAAGACTCTTCAGGTGGAACAGACAAGATTACTTATGTTTATAAACTTAACGGAGTTTGGGCGTATACTGATGATCAAACGGTTATAGATAATCTTCAGTATAACGATGTATCAACTCCTGGTTCTGAAGTTCTTGCTCCAATTGGTAATGCTAAATTTGGAGTCCATTGGATTTATATTCTTTATGACGGTGTTACGTACTCGCTTTATGGTCAAGATAGTTACAGTTTGTCAGGTGCTCAGGCTGCACAACCTCCTGGTAGTGTTCCTTCTGAGTTGTATGAATTTGGGATACTGGCGGCTAAGATTATTATTCTGAGAAATACCGCGTCATTTTATAGTATTGATTCAGCATACATAACTGTTTTTACTCCAGCTACAGTATCTTTACATAATGATCTTGGGG
>Ga0307928_10002591_pt1 | contig 13892 bp, 17 predicted proteins | sample AceLakmetagen232_FD_201815 | JGI IMG/M metagenome (GOLD analysis project Ga0307928, IMG submission 201815) | Saline water microbial communities from Ace Lake, Antarctica - #232 | ecosystem: Environmental > Aquatic > Non-marine Saline and Alkaline > Saline | place: Antarctica: Ace Lake... | reverse complement strand
ATCTGCTGCGTTAACAATTTTTTGGATTTCTTGTGTATTTGATGAAAATTCATCTATTTTCATTACAACAGATTCATAACCTTCGAGTTTGTTTACAGCTTTTGCCGGAAATATGCAGTTATGCTTAGAACAATTCATAGATTCCGGCCTATCCGAGTAAACGTATAAAACTTTCAATTTCTTCTCCTTTAAAGATCGTAATCTTCTGGGTTCAATCCACCGCCAATAAGAATTTTATTCTGACTCTCAACCACCATTTTCATATTTTTAGCGGTATGTCGCCATCGCTTATAAAGTATAGGATAGTTTTTCATAAAATCTCTTGTTCCCGTCATTTGGTCACCGTTCGTACGATAAGAATCTTCACAGTCAATTAATCTAAGATCAATGAAATCGTTTTTTCGAGATAAAGCAATCCAAAAATCAAAATCTTCGCTACTGTCAAGTTTCTCATCATACCAATATTCTGCTTCTTCCCACGACTTTCTGGAAAATAAAACACAATTACATGGGGCGATATTCTGAATAAGGATGAGATCACTATTATAGGTAGAATTCCAATAAAGAATTTGATTCTTCAAAACGTAAGCTGATTTTCCTTGTTCCATAACAGTTAATTCATATACGTTTTTAAGCGCCCTAGTATAAACAATCTCTGCATTATATTTTTTCATCATTGCCATACGAAATTCTAATGCCAACGGCATATAAACATCGTCTGAATCTAATAATGAAATATAATCACCTTTTGCCTTCCTTAATCCCGTATTTCTAGCAGCAGGAAGACCTTTATTTTCACTATGTTCGACATATTTGAACCTAGGATCATTATATTGGTTAAGAATATCATCTATTGGTTCTCCACCATCATTGATAAAGATAGCTTCAAAATTTTCATACGTTTGACTCAATAAAGAATTGATTGTCATTGGAATCCATTCTTTTCGATTGTAACAAGGAACAATAACCGAAATCAAAGGACTATTCATAAATATCTACCTCCTCATGGACTGAATGAGTTTCATATCCGATAAATTTATCGGGATTAACTCTCATGCCTTCATCATATTTAGTTAATAAGGTTTCAATGCTGTTTTCTTCTTTTTCACCTTGATTATTTTCATTCCCTTTGCTTACCTTGTTGATGGGAGCAGAAAATGCAACCGACTCCTTGTAACAAGCCATCATAGGATGTTTTTCTGCAAAATTCTTCTTGAACTGATCCATAAACCATTCCAAGAAATTCGGATTTTGAAATGCACAACTATCTTGAATGCGATAAATTGTACTCATCTTATAGATGCTAGAACTTACTTCAAGAGGATAATTCCAATCTGATTCCGCCGATGTCCAATTCCACAACATAATTTTACCATCAACAGCGTGTGTTGGAACTGATTGTTCTTTAGAAAGCGAATAACAATAATCCAAGTTCTGTCCTAATCGTAATGAAAATCCAAGAGTTTCTTCATTAGATTCAAACAAATTTGTGGCATCATTTGTATTGAAACTTCTAGTAAAGATAGAATCATCTGTCAAAAACATGATATGTTCATAATTAGGAAAAATATTTCCAAGATCATATTGAAAATTATTTTCTTTGATAAAGTGAACACCTTCATTTTCTAAAGAACATTGACGATATTTGTTTGCAATTTCAGTATTATCAACTTTGTATAAAACATTTACATCTAATTCGTCATAATTTTTGCAATGCAATCTCAATGACTTTAGCAATAAGTCAAGCTGCAATGGACGATTGTACGAGAAAACAACAGTTACAATATCTTTCATAATTCTTTCTCCAATTCCCTGAATGATAATCCTTTTTCATCTTTATCTGATAGTAAGACATTAAAAACACCATTATATATGTAATTTATATCAATATCTTTATCTCTCCAGAACAATGTTCGTTCCTGTGGCTTATTGTACAGCTCGCTTGTTTTATAATGTACTATTGAATCTTCTTTATGAGCATAAAACCCATGTGCAAATCCAGGAGGAATGTAAATCTGGTCTTTCGTATTGCCAGATAATTTTTCTGAAGCCCAATGTTTATAAGTGGGTGAACAAGGTCGTAGATCAACCACAAAATCAGTTACAAGTCCATACATACACGTAACTAATTTCCCCTGTTTTTCTCCTAATTGAATGTGTAGCCCTCGAAAAACACCATTTTTAGAAATTGATATGTTGTCCTGTACAAATTCTAAGCCAGATGGATAAATAATGTCTGCATATTGTTCGTCAAAAACTTCCGTAAAACTACCTCTATCATCTCCAAATACTTGCGGATGAATTATAATACAATCGTTCAACCTTGTTTCTTGAATTTTCATTCTGCCTCCATTTTCACAAAATTTTCTTTATATCTTTTACTTGGTAAATCATATGTTGCATCCACTCCATCAATATCAGATCTTGAATCTCTCTGAATTGCTACCATTTCGGGAGCAACAATATAACAACAATTATTTGGAACGACAAGTTGTGCATATACGACATCGATTGGAACAGCTTGATTTATTGGGAAATATGTTGCTAATTTCTCTATAAAATTATAGTTTACAGAATAAGCATGAGTTGATTGAGCATGAGTTAATCTAGCTAAATGAGGTGAAATTTGCTGAAAAGGCTTCAAAATATTTGCACCCAGGTAAAACATGTCCCAACCGCCAGGAAGCTCGTCTATTGCAGAGGGGATAATTTCACCATAATTTCCGACAAACTCTACATCGTCTTCAAAAACTAACAGATGTTTTTGCTCATGTTGAGCAATTTGTAGACATTTTATATGACTTGACATACACCCAAGTATTCCTCTTGTTTGAGGTGTAAAATTTGGGATGTCAAAACATTCAGCAGAAATTCTATGAACTACTGGAAAAATATCTTTTATTTTTTTAAATTCAAGAATAGCCTGTTTATTTCTATCCGGTCTACTATCTAAATTGATATACATACAAACAAAATCATTTGGGTTCATTGAACCTCCTCTAAAATTTTAATCCAATTTACAAACGGTGGCATTTCCATTCCTGTATGTGCGCTTCTACCTGGAATAGAGTTTACTAAAAGACGATTTTTTTTCCATAAACCATCAAACATAAGAAAATCCATCGGGTGAGGAAACTGATCTGAACAAAAATGCATTATAATATCGTAATCTTCTTTTAAATTCTTTACGGTTGTTGCAAATGTATTGGTTGTTGCACTCGTATATTTCCAGTGTGAATTTCTCGACACAATAACTTTAGAAGGTTCACCACCATCAACAATAAATGGATTGTATCCTCCATCACTTTTATTCTTATATTTATCAAGAGAATCATAGAGGGTGGCATAACCACCAAAAGCTACACCCTCTAATATCAACATTTTTGAATCAGGACAGTGAATATAATCATCTTCTACGAAATAAACTGCATCACTGTCAGAATTAGAATCGCTTATAGCTAGATCGATCATAGTTATGAAAGAACCACTATCACCTAATGCAGTTGAAATAACTCTAAGACCTAAAGATATAAATCGATCAATTGTTTCCTGCTCACAATTATCTGCCATGATTGTAATATTTTCACCCTCAAAAACTTTCATAAAGTTTCTAAAGATTTTTTCTTTGGTAATATCTTTGTAAATAGTTTTAGATAAGTCTGCCGTCCCACCTAAACGATGGGAAGCGTCACTATATCTGAGATAAATCCTAAAATTATTTTCCATCGCTTCTCCTTAATATGGGATATTTAATTCTTTTAGATCATTAATAAAATCGTTATGAAACTTACGAATATCTTCTGGACTCAAAGCTGATGTTCCTACAATAACCTCTAAATCATCCCTCTGTCCCTTATACCAATATTCTTCTGGCATCTCTGCCTTCCAATATATGTCGTAACTTTTATCAAGCCTCATAAGAGGCGTTCCAGGCATAGGAATCAATGGATTTACATCTACTCTGTCTGGACGATATTTCAAAACCCATTCCTTAGTTTTTTCCATAGTTTCCATTGTTTCTCCAGGAAGTCCTAAAATAATGCTTGCCTTAAATTTTATTCCTAATTCTTTGCACCATAATAAAGCCTGAGTATCTTGTTCAATCGTAGTTCCTTTAGAAATATTATTTTTTATTTGATTATCAGCGGATTCAACTCCAACCAATACTTCAACAAGCCCCGCATCTCGCATTTGTTTCAAATATCCATACCCGCCTTGTTTAGCTATAATATCAGTTCTTAAAAAACATCTCCAAGTAAGATTTCTTTTGGAAAGCTCTTTTAATATTTTCAACGTTCTTGGTTTATTCAAGGGAAGTATATCATCATAAAACATAACGCCAGTAAATCCACCTTTCTGAATATCGTCCAGTTGTTTTATTACTAAACTCAATGGTTCGTATCTTACAGTTTTGCCCCAAATAACACCAAGTCTACTTGACTCACAGAATGCGCAAGACATTACGCATCCCCTCGAAGTAAACATAGTGGAAGTTCTATGTTGCACACCATCACTTCCCTCTAAATAAGCGTGATAACGATTTGCCCATCGTCTTACTGGCGGAAGAACATGATCTAAATTTTTAGGCTGTTTAGGTATATAATGGGTTGGTCTATTTTCGCCTGTCAATATTGAGATTGCTTCTGGAAAATCTGCTTCTCCCTGTACAATTGTATCATATCCAATATCTTTGCAAGAATCTGGATTGCTCCAAACGGAAGCTCCTCCTAAAATCGTAATTGTCTTTTTCCATCCTTTAACAATATTTCCCAAAACACGAACCTCATGCATCTGAGGGCTTGTGGCACTAAACCACATCTGGTCAAAATCTCCATCTTGAGGAAGTTCATCTTCTGAAAGGTCAAAGAATTCAGTTGTATGCCCCTGTGCTTCTAACTGTGCAGCAAGGTAAAAAAGACCTAATGGCGGGTAAACCATGGGGTCAATCAGAAATATTGATTTTGGAAACACAAGTGCTATATTCATAAACTTTCCTTGAAAATATATTTTTCAAATTTATCTTGATTATCTACAAGATATTGAGGGAACGTGCCATCATTAATATCTCGAACAACAAAATCGCTATATCTTCCTAAAATATCTCTTTTCATCGCAAGTCCATTTTTAATCATATTTTCAACATTGTCTTTTACAGGATTTACATTGAATTCTTGGTGACTATACGATTCTAATTTCTGTCTAACATTATCTGCACCACCCATATAGGTAAAATGCCATCCGCCGTTAGGTATTTTGATTCCATTATGGAACTGTCTAAACTTACCAAAAGACCGTCTAAGCCCCTCTTTTACAGACAACACTACCACATTATGACAATCCTCATTGACTTTCTGCAAATTGAAAAATGAATAAAAAACTTCATGTTGTAAAGCGTAGATTTTATGGGATTCAGACACGCTTAATAAAAGGCTCAATGTTGATGGACGAGGAATTTCATCTAAATCTCCAAATATCAAAACATCGTCTTCATTAGCATTTTCCAACCCCATAACTGTGGCTTCTTTTTCATAATGATCTCTAACAAAAGCGATTCCTGCATCTTTCAACCAATAAGCACCAATTGTTGCATCAATAGCCTTTTTATGCAAGTCATTTTTAGGTTTCATATCAAGAAGGTCTTGTCTTGTAATAGGAGAATCATCTATGATCTGATGGATAATTTTATGGTGAAATTTTTCAAATCGTCCTTTATTTTCATCATAATAAAGTGGTTTTTGTAGACCTGAATGCGTTCTTGTTGACTCTGAAATTATAAAATGGTCAACAACTGGATCAAGTGTCTCTAATTTCAACTCCAATATATCTAATTCGTTATTGAATTCTGTTGCGCTATATACAGCCATATTATTCTATTTCTCCATCTCTATTCATAAAATTCCATCCAAAAGTCCACATATCAGAAGAAACCCATCCTTGACTATTATTATGCCCTGCCCAGAATTCTGGAGCAATAACATAAGGATCATTTTGATTAATCCATACTGGAATAATTGCAAAACTGCTATTGCTGATAATCAAATTTTTAGCATTGTTCAATATATAATAATCACATCCAATACTATGGTGAAAAACCGGGTATTTATCGTTGAACAAACTTGACGCATAAGGTGGGTCATCTGATACCATAATGAAATTCATTTCAGGATTTTTATCTAACATATTTGAAACCGCATCGTCCCAATATTTCTGACGCAACAACACAGTTGGAATACTCTTATATTCTGCTCCACCTCTTACATTTATTACACAAGTATCTTCATCTAATACGACATTATTGTCCGATAAGAATTCCTGATATTCTAAAACTTTATCCCCTTTAATTCTCAACCATTCTACAATTTTATCCTCATACGGCAAAAAATATGCTACGTTTTGGCAACAAGGAATAACCAGTTTTGTTCCATCTGGAACATCCCAAATATCTTCTTGATAACCATAAAAAGTTATTTTGTCACCATTTTCAAAAACACGATGCTCGCTTTTTTCTTCCCATACATTTGTAATTCCTTCTGGACTTTCAAAATAAGAAGCATTATGTTGTGTCCCATAATCTAAGTCTAAAAAATCAAGTTGATTATAACCGTTGTGATAATCAAAATTAAAATGGGGATTGAATCCAAAATCATAACCATTATAATCTGCAACCATCCTGGTCATTACATATTGTACCATACTATTCCCGAAATTTCCACTGAAATTACTTGTCAACATTTTCTCTCCTCATGCTTATAGTACATTTCTCAAAATACGAAATTTCATTATTTATTTCGCATAGTCTACCAGCAACATCAATTTTGCGTATAGGTATTTGCCGTATATTAATACGTTTCTCTACTTTTTTGAATAATAAACAATTCGCCAAAACTACTTATCGTTTCAAACTGATTGAAAATTTCATTCATTCTTTCTTCTTTAATATAATAAGAAAAAGGAATAATTCCATTTTTTATTGTTTGCAACCAATCTAATGTGGAAGAACGAGCATCATCAAATTCTCTAAATTTCCTTTCGTAACATACAGCAAGATCTTCAATAAAATAATATCCGCCAAGCAATAAATAATCCCATAAAAGGTCAAAACTTTTTTGCTGATGCCAAGACATGTGTGAACCATCGTCAATTATAATGTCTAGTGGAATATCTTCAAATTTACGTGTAGTATCTTTATCAGATTGGTCTCCAACAATAACCTTTATTTTAGGATTGCTTTCTATTTCTTCTTTACTAACAGAACAAGCGGGATCTGAAAAATTATCAATGCCATAAATTTTTGCATTTGGTAAAAAATCTGCCCACATAGAATGTGAATAACCTTCTCTAACACCTATTTCTAAAAGATTTTTTATATCATGTTTTCTAGGAAACATATATTTATAATATGCGTCTGTATACCCATGATATATCGATTGACCAGGATCATTGTTGCGTTTATCAGTGCCATATTTTCTTGCTAAAATCTCTAATTCGTTCATATGTTTGGGTTTTCCTTCCATCGATTAATAAATATGTAATATAGGGCTCTTTCAATTGCAAACCCTTCTGCTGGAATTCTATGATAATCAACATAACCCATTAATTTTTTATAAAAATTCTTGCTATAAAACAAGATATTTTCTCTTGGCACAATATATTGTGCACCTGGAGCAAATCTAATATACCTTGGGTATTTTGAATTATAAAATATTTCATCTAAAAGTTGATTATATGATTTGAAATATTTGCACACTTCACTACCATATGTTTCAACATGTTCTTTAAAATACCAGCTAGTATTTATCTCCATATATCCTCCATCAACAGGACTTTTTTTATGGACAAAAGATTCTTCAACATGTGAATAATCTTCAATCGATGTAAAAACTGTATTATAAATTAATTTATCAAATGTTTCTCTTCGACAGTGATCAAAAGGTTCTCCTTCAAGAAAGGCGGTTAGTTCTGGAAGATTATCGTAATTCGTTACAATAAAATGGCAAATATCCCAGACGTTATACCCCACGTTCTTAGGTTTAATTATTTTATCTTGTATTGGCAAAGTATGACTCTTATCATAAATAATATAGTCTTCAGTATATTCCTTAACCCAACTAATATCGTTATTCCAATTTGAAACTACAAAAAATGCTTCTGGTTTTTTATTCATTATGAATTCCTAAAGGGTAGTTTCGATGAAAACCGAATGTATTTGTTTTGCCCATATTGTTTTCTGGAACAGGATTTTCATAAGAAAATTTAGCAGCTACTTCAACTGGAGCATATTTAATTCCATAGTCAAGTAAAATGTCTCTATGATATATATTTAAATTTCCATCTTCATTGAAAAATCCTTGTCTTTGCTCCAGTTTCAAACCTAACCGAAAAGGCGCATCCATAAGTTTATAGCTGCGAAAACTGAACCCTCCATTTCCTACCTCAACTCTCTCTCCACTATCTGTAAGGTAGGCATTAGGAATATTCTGCCATGGCGCACCGATATAATCGTATTGCAACCATTTATCATCCCATAATTCTGGGTTTATAATGTAGGCGTGATCTTGGATCAGTAAAGAATATCTTGTATTGACATGAAAAGGAAGATAGAAAAACATAAAACTATTATATTCATTGATGTTGGTGATTTTATCAATTTTCTCAAATTCAATTTCAGGTGGAAGACAGTTAGGTCTTTCATGGGATAATAATTTTACTTTTCCAAAATTAATTTTTAACATTGAAAATAATAATGCCTGAATTGTCCCTTTAATTCTATCAGTACAGTCCACAGCATATAAGGTAACATCCTTCAATTCTTTCATTGTTTCACTCCGTATTTTTTGAACAAATAACTTCTCTCTTTAGAAACCACCTGTTCATTGATAAACTTATTAGTGGTTTGTCCTTCCCATAAATATTGTGCTGCCGTTGGATGATATAGAATCTCAGGCTTTCCAAAGATATTCAGCATTCTGAAATACATGTCACTATCAACATACCAGTTTAGTTTTTCATCCCAATTCAAAGATGCTGATCGTCTTACAGAAAGACAAGATGGTGTTCCAATCAAATTTACAAAAAGTGGATTCTGACTGATTTGAGGGATCTGAAGTTTAAAAAACTTGACTCTATCTTCTGTGTGGTAGTACGAAGAGACAATCCAATTCTTATCATACGAAAAAGCATCTACTATTTTTTGTAGAGAATCTTCGCCAATCAAAAAATCATCTTGCATTAGGAACTTGATTATATCTCCCTCACAGTTCGCCACACAGCTATTCAAATTTGCCCCTAGAGAGCCTCTACCGTGTTCATTGCGAACATACTTCACATTTTCAAAATTATCGCATAAAATCCTGATTTTATCGTCTTTCGAGTGGTCTGACACAACAATTTCATAATCTGTATAGGTTTGCATAAAAATACTGTCTAAAGCGTACTGAAGAAACTCAGCACCCCGATTGCTCATAGAATATGTGGGAATCGCTATACTAACTTTCATTTAGAAACTCCTTCATCTTAGTTGTATTCATCGTTGTGTTTTTTGGCATGTGCTTATTCAAAATGTTGAATGACTCTCGAACTCCAGGCTTTGTTTGAATCGCAAGATCATGAATCGTCTTAGTTTCGGTTCCCACGTTAAAAACTCCTTCAGCGTTATTATCGATAAGACGCACAATCAATCTTGTGATGACATCTATATAATCGAAATTTCCCACCTGAGTTGTTATCGCATTAGAATACGGCCACGGATTTGGCTTAAATGATGTACGAATCAGTAAATAATTGTTTGCCCTAGCTTGAACATAAGCATCGCCCAACATTTTAGTATGGGCATACCAAGTTTTATTAGTAACTGGAATGTCTTCTTCAGTAGCATTTTCTTTCGATCCTGCATAAATATAATCAGTTGAAATGTGAACAAGTTTTTGATTGGTGCCATTGCACCAATCTACGAGATTCATGACACCCATATAATTTGTATTCCAGTGATCACCCCGTAATTTTCCATAGGTGTTTGTGTTTGCGACACAGTTGATAACTGTACCATAATTATTAATCCGCCAATACCAATTTGTTTTATTGAAATCAATTCCATCAAATTTACGTGAAACCCAATTCCATGATGGTTTTTGACTCATAAATTCTTTGGCAAGTTTTCCTGAACCTAAAACAACTTTGCTGTTATTCATAAAACCCTTTCAATACTTTTTCAAAATATTCAAACACGTCTTCATTATAAGCAGGTGAAGCCCCTACAAAAAATACTCTTTTCAGAACTTCGTTAGCCATAGGATAATCTCTAAAATCACCTAGATGTTCGTAGCCTGGATGGATTAAAAGATTTCCTGCAAAATAATTTCTTGTCTGTATCTTATTCTTTTCAAGATAAGCAACTAGATTTTCTTTTAATGCTCTATTCTGACAGATAACACCTGTTCCAAACCAAACAGGAGTGGCAAAATTTAATATTTTAGGCGATTTAGTTCCATAAACATGATGAAAAGATTTAGAAATTCTTTTATAACTAATATTTCTTTTAGAATAAATTTCATCCATCTTATTGATTTGGACTTTTCCAATAGCTCCCTGAAGATCTAAGGGCTTGAGATTATAACCCATTTTTGAAAATACATATCGATGATCAATAATCCCATCATAATTTCTCAACCATTTTGAAAATCGTTTTCCACACGCTCCATTAGGCAATAATCCCTCACTACCAAAACAGGTGCATGAACGACCCCAGGTAACAAGGCTTCTAATAATGTTATAAATAATTTTATTGCTAGTAACAATCATGCCACCTTCGCCAGTTGAAATCGTGTGTGCTGCATAGAAAGAATGACTACTAGCAACAGCAAATTTGTTCAACAGTTTTCCTTCCCATTTGCTACCAAGAGAATCACAATCATCTAAAATTAGCTCTATACGATGTTTATTACAAATTCCAACTAACTTATCCATTTGTGGAGGATTACCCAATACTGGTGAAAGAAAGATTGCTCTTGTTCTACTCGTAATTTTCTTTTCAATCAAGTCCAAATTGAAATTCAATGTGTCAAATTCAATATCAATAAAAACTGGTTTTAGATTATTTTGAACGATAACAGAAGTTGTCGTTGGAAAACCAACTACTGAAACGATAATCTCATCTTCGTCTTTCCAATTGTAATATTCTTTTAGTGCTGCTATCATAATCAAATTTGATGAAGACCCACTGTTCACCATAACAGCATATTCTTCATTAATAGCTTTTGCAAATTGATTTTCAAATTCTTGAACATTCGTCCCTGCACTAATCCAATTTCCTGTGAGAAGAGCCTGTGTAGCAGCGATCACCTCTTCTGAACCCCAATAAGGGCCGGAATAGTAAACCGGAGTTTTACCTGGAATAAAATTGTCAAAATTATTATGAACACATGCAGGAATATGAATATTCCCGCTTAATTCATTGATAAAATTTTCAATTCTTTCATTTGCCTTCATTTCGATTTTCATTATCGGTTTTATAAAAACCATTTCCTTTCAATATGAAAGTAATCTCATATTTTCGTTTAACGTTCAAGGACTGACAACCTGGGCATACGGGTGTCAGTCCTGAAATTTCTGATAGGTTCGACTCGACATCAAAAACAAGCCCACAATCTTTACATTCAAAACTATATTTCATGTTATACCATTTTCAGAACATCTTCTTTAACCCAATTAATAGTTGCAACCCCAAGAGTATTCCATCGCTCAATTTCATAACCGTCATCATTAATCATTGCAATCCAATAGTAAGACGCTCCGTTTCCATTTTCTGAAGATAAAAGAAGCTCAAACCCACAAGCAGGAGTAATAAATCCACCATCTTGTTTCTCATTAAGCATCGTAAAAGAATCAATTCTAACTTTATTCATGTAATATTCATAGAAGTCTTTCATTTTAATCATCCCTTCATATTCCCGATTGGTTTCAATTTACTTACAATTTTGACTAAATCTTTCTGGTCTTCCATTACAACGTCAATATCTTTGTATGCAGAAGGCGCTTCTTCTAAATTACTTTTACTTCTCAATCCATGAACAATTCCTTCCATTAATTCTTGTTCATGTGCTAAATCTAAGGTTCTCTGAGCTTGTCTACGCCCCATCATTCGCCCCGCTCCATGAGAACAAGAAGTAAAACTTTCAGGATTTCCCAATCCTTCTACAATATATGAAGAAGTTCCCATAGATCCTGGAATAATTCCTAATTCTCCTAATCTTGCTCTAGTAGCACCTTTACGATGAATTATAACATTTTCACCATAGTGATGTTCAAATGCTGCATAATTGTGGTGAATATTTATCTCTTCAATTTTAGTTGCATCAGTATTTCTTTCTACCATTCCCATAAAATTAGACATCATTAATTCTCTATTTTTTTGTGCAAAAGTTAAGCAAAATTTCATTGCATTAAAATAGTCATGTCCTTCTTTAGAATTAATAGGAAGAAAAGCTAGATCTTTATTCTTAACTTCAGAGAACCATTTTTCATTTAATTTCACTGCTTCTTTGTGGAAATAATTTGCAATCCTATATCCTAAATTTCTACTTCCAGAATGAATCATCAACCAAATAAATCCATCTTCAGATTGTTGGATTTCAATAAAATGATTGCCACCACCTAAAGTTCCTAATTGTTTTCTTGCTGATGGAATATTTGATTTTAAAATTTCAATATCTGGAACTAAATCAAATCCATCCCAATCTTGATCATAAGGTTGGTGGTATCTACCAGTTGGAATAAGTCCTCTAGTTTGTCCAATAATGGTTTTGATAGTTTCAACTGAAATAGATTTTAATGAAGTTTTGACTGCAATCATCCCGCAGCCAATATCAACGCCAACGGCGTTAGGAATAATTACGCCTTTAGTAGCAATTACTCCACCAATGGGCATTCCAAAACCCCAATGAGCATCTGGCATTAATGCAACCCACTTATAAAGAAAAGGAAGGTTTGCTAAATCGCGTGCTTGTTGTAAAGCACCCTCTTCAATAATACTTGCCCAAATTTTAATTGGATGTTTTTCGCTAGAAACAACATTGTTCATTTTAAAACTCCTTGACTAATGATTCCAAATATTCTCGATTATTCACGGATTCTCTTGCTAATTCTAAAAGTTGTTCATCGCCAATAAAACCCATTCGCCATGCAACTTCTTCTACACAAGCAACCATGATTCCTTGCATTTCCTGAATGGTTTGGACATAATTGGACGCTTTTAGTAAAGCATCGTGTGTGCCAATGTCTAGCCAAACTGTACCTCGTTGAAAAACTTTTACATATAAACTGTCATCTTCAAGATACAATCTGTTCACGTCAGTAATTTCAAGTTCTCCTCGACCAGAAGCTTTCAAACTTTTTGATTTTTCAGCTACAGATCGATCATAAAAATAAATCCCTGGAATTGCAAGATTTGATTTTGGATGTTCTGGTTTTTCTTCAATACCAATAGCTTTGCCATTATCATCAACTTCTACAACACCATAACGTTCTGGATCATGAACTTTATATGCGAAAATAATAGCTCCAGATTCTAATTTTACCGCCTCCCTGAATAGCCCCGAAATTCCTGCGCCGTACAAAATATTATCTCCTAAAACTAGGGCTACCGTACTGTTACCAATAAATTCTTCGCCAATAATAAAAGCTTCTGGAATTCCACCTGGATTTTCTTGAATTGCATATTCAATGTTTACTCCAAGATGGTTCCCATTACCAAATAATTTTTCATATAATGGAACGTATTCTTGAGAAGAGATAATTAAAATATCCCTAATCCCAGCCAACATCAAAATTGACAGCGGATAAAAAATTACAGGTTTGTCAAAAAGCGGCAACAATTGTTTTGAAACTACCTTTGTAGA
>Ga0307928_10002590_pt1 | contig 13894 bp, 14 predicted proteins | sample AceLakmetagen232_FD_201815 | JGI IMG/M metagenome (GOLD analysis project Ga0307928, IMG submission 201815) | Saline water microbial communities from Ace Lake, Antarctica - #232 | ecosystem: Environmental > Aquatic > Non-marine Saline and Alkaline > Saline | place: Antarctica: Ace Lake... | reverse complement strand
CTCCCTCTCAAACATTGACTTAATATCTTTAGCAGATATATCATTAAACAGTTCATCTTCACAGTCATGAATATTTACTCCACAAGTTAAATCTGGACACCATGTTCCTTCATGAAGTCGTCTTTGCATTGGATAAAGCATTTGACTATCTCTACTGTAGTAACAGCAAATGCTTTCGAGTGGAATGTAAGTTTTGAGGGTTAATTCTATTGGGTTGATAGTATTATCTTTGTTAGGTTTTACATTAGGGAAAATTCTTTTTATTACTTTTTCAATATTAGTTATAAATATTTTAGCTTGTTCATCAGAACAGTTTATTTTACTAAAAGTATTATCAATGTGACTATTTTCATTACTTCTTTTACTTGCAATCAATTCAAGATGTTGCATTGTAGTCTCCCTTAGTTTAAGAAATATCTTCGTTTAACTTCATAATTATTACTTGGACACGCATAGTAAGCACATTTAATCATCATATCTGCATCAAGTAAATCTTTACATCTTGCTCTTACTTTCTTGGATTTCATGTTCTTGACTATGTAAGTTTTCATCCTAATGTCTTTCATGTTAGTTTCCTTTAATAAGATTGTTATTAACTGTGCGGTTCTTGTAAGCTTTACCAAGACCACGCCTGAACTTTGATGCTTGTCTTGTTGTAGGCTTAGTGTTTGTGGTCGCACAAGCATCATTAAACTTAACATCTTTACTTGCAAAATCTCTATTATTTCTTCTTGTTTTATTTAAGTCCATCGTTAAACTCCTTTCTATTTAAGTAATTAACAATTTAACTCTATTTAACAGACTGAATCACACCATCTTTAACAACAACGGCAGCATACCAACGATGAGGCTTAGGATAATGTGGGCCTTCAATTGTTTCAGTTCCATTCATATTACATTTGAATGGTCCAGGTGAATAGATACTTACTTTCTCATCACTATTCACTGCTTCTATTAATGCCTTCTTTGTTTTAAAATTTTTGTATGTGTAAGCCATTTGAATACTCCTTTATTATAATTTATTAGCTTTATATAATATCATTATATCAAATTTTAACCAAGATGTCAATACATTATTTCCAGTTACAATTTATATTTCCCAGTGACCATGTCATTAATCGACATTTCTTAATTGTTAAAAGACTGGGTTTGTGCTATGCCCGTGAATGGATAGTCTTTTGTTGGGGGATGGTATGGTATGGATTTGAAGATAGTTATTTAATTGAATCAGTTATTTAATTGAATCACTTTGTAACACTGAAACAATTAAACGATTAAACGATTAAACCATGTAATCCCTAGTAACCCTCTCCATATTTCTCCGACCTTTCTTAAAAGAATAAAACTGAATATCCATTCAGCTCTTTACCCAGTGTGTGTAGAGGTGGGACTTTCAATTTCTAAGTATTCGTTAATTTCAGTGTATGGTCTGTACTCCTTACTACTAGTTATATATATAAGTATATATATTATAGATAATAATAGTAGATGTTAGCTTTAAAGGAACAAGATGGTAGCTTGTATAGAACCAGTTGATATCTGGATAGAACTAAGAAATGTCGGCTAATTATAGGGAGGGTTGTAGGCAATTACATGGTTGAATCGTTTAATCGTTTCTATGTTACATTGGGAAATAAAATAAACCCAGTACTTTAATAGCTACTGGGTTTGTGGGTTAGTTTAATTTATTAAGATCTTCAGCTTTAGTCATATTATCAGTCATATCAACTGTTTCAATTAACTGAGACATTATTATAATATCCCTTGATATAACTGCTACATTCTCTTTCGATAATAAAACTTCTATTATCTCAGTTTTAATATTATCTTCAGATAACTCAATCTTGAGTTTAACCTTACTCATATATATATCACCTCCTCTCTTTAATAGTTCAATACATACCTAGCCAATGGTTTAGTTAGACAAATTTATTTTGTCTTCTTTTGCTTTTTCTTCAGCTTTCTTAGCATCTCTATCAGCCTTGATTTTAGCCAGTGCTTTTGCTTCAATGGCTTCAATCACTTTCAGCTCTTCAGGTGTAGCCAATTCTTTCATAGCATTGATTGGATTAGCTGCTCTGGTTATGCCTACCTTATTCCAATTGCCTGCACAAATATCATCATATCGGTTAATCATTTCATTTACGGCTTCGGCATCACTCAGCTTTACATCAGCACCTCTGGCAATGCAATCAGCTAACTTCTGTTTAACTCCGTAACGTAAAGCTGTCTGTACAACATGCTTCAATGTATCATAACCATCACATAACAGCTTCATATCAAAGTCAGCTGTCAATCCAGACTTAGGTAGTGTTACGGTTAGTATATCATTACTATCAGTCCATTTAGTTTTAGCCATATCATTAATCTCACTTTCACTATTAATGTAGCGTTATATGGCTAGGTATGTATTCAATTATCAAAGAACATCTGCAACGGAAAACAAGTATAACATAATGATATTTTTTGTCAAGTTTTTGAATTTATTTAATGTTATCACAATTTAATTATAATAAAACTTTATATAATCAAGACCCCGCATGCGACCCCTTGGGGGAGGGTAGTGGATGATTATGATAGCACCCTTTTTACTCACAAGTAAAATTTCAAATAAATGCTTAGAAGTTCTAAGCAACCATGTCGATAATCGACTTTTCTGGTTCCTAATATCTAGAGTATTAGTTTTAGAATATGCTACATTTGTGCTCAAGTTACAACGTAGCAAAATACTTCTTGACAACTTGAATTAAGTATGTTATACTGTATTTAATTATAGAAGAACTATAGAGGAAAATTTAATGGGACAGACTGTTGAAGAAAGAAATAAGATAGAGAAAAGAAAAATAAGAAAGCGCACAAATCAGTTAGCTGAAGATAGACTTTATGGTGACAGGTATGCTCGTATGGATAAAGAGAATACTAGAAGAAAGCGTGTTAAAAAAGCCACTGACTTCGCTAATAAAATGCGTAATAGTTTAAAAATAGTACCTGATAATTCAGCTAAAGCAGCTAAATTAAAACAAAAAGATATACCTCAAAGGTATGAAGACCAATTCAAAAAGAGAAAGTAACCTATGAAGAATATACCAAGGTGGGATATTAAGATCTGGAGAGGTGCAGACTTCTCTGAAAAGTTTACATTTCTACAAAGTAAGGGTGGTGCTTCTGAAGACTTCACAGGAAAGACTCTTGCTGCTTTCTTAAGAAAACAACCTGATTTTAATTCAACATTACTAGCTACTTTTATTATAACTGGTCCAACCTTAGGAATAGCATACCTCACACTGACTAAAGCAATAACAGCAGCAATCACTGGTTCAATTGGTTACTATGATATAGTAGAAACTGTAACAGCTACAGATGTTTCAACACCTAGAATTTATGGCAAAGTATCTATTGAAGATGTTAAAACTTATACGGCAACTTAATCATGGCAGTTATTATTGTAGAAAAAGATGAATCTGTAATAGAAGTAGTTAATGAAATAGCTGAAACTATTGTACTTGGTGACTCTGGTGAAGAAGTTATTGTTGTATCTGAACAAGGGGCTACAGGAGCTACAGGAGCAACTGGACCTGTCGGCACTACAGTACATGATGATACTAGTCCTACTGGAGATGGACCTGAATACAATCATCTTAATGACACACAAAAAGCTTTATTGCATACAGAATCTCATTCAATAACTTCTCACTCTGATATTGCTGATGCAACTGGAGCACAAATTGAAGAATTAACTGGTGGAGGAGATACCACACTTCATGACCATGAAGGTATTTCAGAAAATACAAACGCTAGACATACAGAATCTCATTCAATAGTCTCTCATAATGATACCACTGCCACTGGTACAGAACTTGAAAGTTTAACTAATGGTAGTGATGCAGATGCTTTGCATAATCATCCACTCTATTCTGGTAAACCTGAAAACACAATTACGGTAGGTAAATCTAACTGCCAATATACTACTATACAAGCTGGTATTAATGCAGCTGTTGCTGCTGGAGCAGATACTGATCATAGATTTCAGGTGTTTGTTTATCCGGGATTTTATACTGAAAATGTTGTTTGTCCTGGTTATGTTGGTGTTTTAGGTTTTGGTGGTCTTATGACTGCTTCTACAGTTATTAATCCTGGAAGTGGTGTAGGCTATACCCAATCTGGACTTGGTGGTATATGGGGCATACAGATTGACATGGATGTTACAGCTAGTGGAACAGGTAATCATAGATGTGTTGATACTAGTGGAATGACAGGAATACAAAATTGTAGATTATTAATGACCTGTGCTACTAATAATGTAGTTAATTCTCTTATAAGACAAACCGGTGGTGTACTTGTTTTAAATGGTGGAATGCTTACTTATACACATACAGGAACTTCTGCTACTGTAAATACTCATAATATAATAGATTTACAAGGTGGTAGTGGTTTTGATTTTTATAGTGTGGAATGTGGAGCTGTAATAGGTGATCAAGCTGATAGTATAGCCTATATTAATGAAACTTATGCAGTTCTAACTAAAACCAGATGCCAATCAAATCACATAAATATATCTTGTACTAACGTAGCGTATTCTGGTCATTGCTGTGTGTTTAGTGAAACTGCAATATCTACTGGGGCTGATTTAGATAAAGATATAATTAATAATCTAATAGACTTAACTTCAGCAGGTGGTATTGGTATAGGTGAAATATATCATATAGAGACTGGTTCAAATAATGGTATTATAAATTCTGCTTTGAACACACTTACTGTAACTGGTTTTGCATCTAATTATATAGCTGAGATAAAATCAGGTGATACTCTTAATAGTCATTTTGATACTCTTAAATGCGCAGATGAATATCATGGTACTGGCACATATACATTTGTTAATTCACCTAGTAATGGAAATATACAGTGTAGTGGTTCATATCTTAATATGTATGATGCTGTTAAAACTATCGGACCACGGGGATGTGACTATACAATTATACAAACTGCACTTACAGATAATCCAACTGAAAATATTTTATTCACTGTACAACCAGATACTTATGTAAATGATACAATTAATTTTACAGCTAATAATCAAACTATTCAAGGGGTTAGTGATAGCAACAAAGATGCTGAAATAACAAATACCACTACTATATGTAACTATGGAGCATTTACTAATTGTAAGGTATCTAGGATTTATGTTAAACAGACACAAGCTAGTAGTGACCCTGTAGTAACTGGAACAGGTTCCTGTTCTTTTGTGGATGTTATAAATGAGCTTATATGCGGTGCTGGTACCGGTACTGGAACCCCTTTAATACCAAGAAATTATACAGGTTCTGGTATTATTAAAATATTAAGAGGTGAAGTTATACAATCTAATGCTTCATCAGTAGATGGTGATTATGCTAATTTTGCTTCTCCAATAGTTCCATCAGCAGGTGGTAGTGTTAACGTTGATGGAAGTAAAATTACATTAAATCAAACTGGTAAACATTATATTTGTTTTGGTATTGGGACTTTATCATCTGGTTCTTTTGAAGTTAATAGAACTGAAATTATTGTTAATACAACTACGTGTACTTTTTCTGTAGGCTTAATGGGGAATAATGCAACTGGAGTGAACTTTGCGGCTTTTAATAAAATTTCAGTACTTGGCACTTGTCTTTATGCTATTGGTGTTTCTGGAATGACCACATCAACACTAACAATTAATAGTAGTTATAGTTCTTATATTATTGAGAGTGGTACTTCATCAAATATTGGTGTATCCGCGGGAAGCTTAGTAATAATTAATACAAGTTTTGATGTATATCTTACAACAACATTTTCTGACGGTGTTGGTACAATAAATTCCATTAGTTCTGACAGTCCTGGAAATCTCTCCTTGTCTAATGTTTTAACTACTAAAGAATTTTGGTTGTCAGATACTGTATATGATGATTGGAGTAGTGCATTATCATCTAATCAACCTACGAATCCATCTGCTAAGATTAATCCAAATGATGCAGAGGCATCAGTTACCTTTGATAATGATACAAACTTAACTGATTATTTATATTTTTCTCCCCAAATGCCACATAAGTGGAAACTTGGTACAGTAATATATCCTCATTTACATTGGTGGCAGACAACTACAAATCAACCTAATTGGTTATTACAATATAGGTGGCAAAAAAATGATGGATTAAAAACAACTACGTGGACTTATCTTCCTTTAGATGCTGAAATATTTACTTGGAGTACTGGAACATTAAATCAGATAAGTTATAATGCAACAGGAATAACTCCACCGTCTGGATATTCTATATCAGATATAATACAATTTAGATTGTTAAGGGATGTTGCTGATACATCTGGTGAATGGGGTAGTACTGCAGAAACAAGTCCAGTATCTGCAGATGCTGTAAGTTTTGATTATCATTATGAGATAGATTCTCTTGGTTCAAGAGATGAATATACTAAATAGGAGACATTATGGCTGATGTATTTTTAGAAACTAAAATTCCAGATGCATATATACAGAGAGTAATTAATATGCTTGAAATATTTTCTGATAAGGATATTATAGTTAAAGTAGGAAGTCATAGACTTCGTATGATAAGTAAATTTAGGTTTACAGGTAGGCAAGATGGAGAAGGTGCAGCTGCGCACGCTGAAAGATTTATAAGAGAATTTCTTTTAAATGGACTTAGAATTGTTGAAAAAGATAAGACTAATAAAGCCATTACAATTGCAGAGTCTGAAATTAATAGAACTGTTGAAACCATACCAGATGGGAGTTTAGATTAATGTTAATTAAACTTGGGGTATCTATAGCTAATTTAAGAAGACCAATGAGAAAAGCACTTAGTAGTGTTGAGGCTGCATATGCAAGTATTGCAAATGAAGAAGCTGTTATAACATCTACCTTTGAGGGTACACATAGTGTAAGTAGTTTACATTATGTTAATCTTGCAGTGGACTTTAGATTACCTAAAACAAAACAGGTATTAAAAGATATTATAGAATATCTTAAAACTACACTTGGTAAGAGTTATGACATACTTGAGAGTACTAACTGTTTGCATATAGAGTGGGACCCTAAATAATGGCTGTTGGAGGAATACCATTACCATATCCAGATAGAGACCCTTGTACTAAAGTTAGAAATAATTTAATAATTGCTAGAAGTACTGGTCTTGGTGTTGGTATAGCTAACGTGAAAAATAAACAGTTAAAAAGTAGAAGACGTATAAATAAGAATTATAAACCTACAACTAAAGTACTAGCACTAAATAGTGCATATGGTGATATTGCTGTTACGCATAATAATAGTATTCCTTATTGGAATCTAATGACAGCGAGTAATTTCAATGTTGAAGCAGTAACTAATCGACCTTTAAACGATGTTGTAGTAGCATATGATATGGGATCTAAAAAATGGATAAGTTCATCAACTAAAACTAGATTTAAAATACTTGTTATTATTACTATGCTTCAGGATGGTGGAAGAGATTCATATCGTGTTAGCTGCGGCCCAGGAGACCCACAATACAATGATCAAGTTATATGGGGACAAGAACACTGGGAGAAACATTGGGCTGTTAAAGATAGATATAAATGGGCTGCAGACATAAGAGGATGGACTATAATACATAGAATATATCATATTGAGCATACTATTGGTAATTTTAATGATGAAGAAATTAGCACTGATATATGGAATAGTCTTTACCCAGTAGATTATGAAGACGAAGTAGATGAAGATGAAGTAGAAAAATATTTTGGTAAGATTACACAAGTAAGTCTTGCTGATTTATCTAACATTGAAGCGTATGCTGATAAAATACTTGAGGATATAAAAGATGATTTTGTAGAATTGACCGGATTTTCTAGAGGTTTATGGAGGGATTATATATATCATTTTCATTTTAACTTTGGTAAGACATCGTTTATTGGTTTAAATGATATTAGTTCTAAAATACTACAAGTATATATTGCATTTGATAATAAGTATGTTATAAATACTACTGATTATGACCATCAGAGAGGAAGTACGTTGATTTTAGGAGTGGGTCATGGACATTCTTATACTATCACTCCAGGTGATGATGATGTTGGCTGGATGGGTTCATACTCACAAGCAGTACTTCTAATTACAAGTACTTGGCAATTTTATAGGTGGACTATTCTTTTTACTCCTTTCCAGGGTCATAATTATTATAAAAATGCTTATGATGAAGAGATTTATTATTATTTTAAAGACGGTGATCAGATATATGATGAATCATTATGGGTATTTAACGAGTCAGATTATGCTCATCCATATCAACCTTATTGGGATACAAGACCTAAAAGAGGAGATTATCTATAATGCAAGAAATAAAAAGTTCATTTACACCAGAGCCTGATATGAAAGAAGTACTTGAGTGCATCGAGAAAGGTGACACACGAAAACAGATACGTGCGAGGACTGGTATGTCAGCTAAGTCTGTTAATCAGACTATAAAGGAAATGGAAGAACAAAAAGGAACTCTTACTCATTACAGAGAAGTACAGTCATTACAGCTCACTGAGATACAGCAAAAATTACTATGTGCTATGAATGATGAGGATAAGATAGATAGTTGTTCAATACCTGATCTTGCTCAGGCTTTTGGTGTACTTAAGAAAAATGAACATATGCTCGATGGTAAGCCAACTGAGATTAAAGGTCTCATAGCTTATCTTGTTCACATAGAAGATGAAGAGATAAAGGCTAAAAGTTTACCAGCTGATGCGTCGATAATCGACATTTCTCCCGAACCCGAAGTAGAAGAGGAAGCTACTCCGAATTTATGAGTGTTAATTTAAACAAAGATATAATAGAAAAACTTAAGAAGTGGAAGAATTCTCCTCTTAGGTTTGTTACTGACTGTATTGATGTTACACCTAGTACGCAACAGATAGAAGGCTTGAAAAAAGTTGCTCGTACGAAACGGCTTACAATTCGTTCAGGTCATGGTACAGGCAAGGATGCTTTCGCTGCGTGGATGATACTTTGGTTTATGGCTACCAGACCATATGCTAAAGTTGCTTGTACTGCTCCTACAGCACGTCAGTTGAATGATGTTCTATGGAGTGAAATTGCTAAATGGTTTAGAAAGAGTACATTACAAGATGAATTCATACACCAGAAAGATAAATTCTTTCACAAAGATGCACCTAAAGAATGGTGGGCCAGAGCGATTAGCCCACAGGTTCGAGGGTCTAAAGAAGATCAAGCTGAGACTCTTGCTGGTCTCCATGGTGACCATCTATTTATTGTTGTGGATGAAGCTAGTGGTGTACCTGACCCAGTGTTTACACCTCTTGAAGGTGCAATGACACAAGAAGATAACAGAACTATGCTCATTGGTAATATGACTAAAAATGTAGGATACTTTTATGAAACACACTTTGAACCAAAACTTGCAAGTAGATGGACTAAACTTCATTGGGACTCAAGAGATAGCTCAAATGTTACCAAGGACATGGTGGACTACTTTAGAATCAAATATGGAGAAGACTCAAACGTATTCAGAATCAGAGTTGCTGGAGAACCTCCACTTTCTAACGACAATTCAGTTATACCACTCCACTGGGCGAGACAATGTCTTGGAAGGGATATAATAGTTGCAGAAGATGAACCTCTTTATCTTGGTGTTGATGTTGCAAGATTTGGTGATGATGATTCTATTATTCTTCCAAGAGTAGGTAATATAATAAAACCTTGGGAAAAGATTAAGGGAATGGATACTATAGACTTAGCAGCAAGAGTAGCTCATACATATAGAGATACTGATGCTGATGGAGCTGCTATTGATGAGATTGGTATAGGTGCTGGTGTATATGATTGGCTGAATAAACGTAAAGCAGTTAATGTTTTTGGTATTAATGTGGCAGTTAAAGCAGATGACCCTGAGATGTTTCATAGATTAAGGGATGAACTTTGGTGGAAGATGAGAGAGAATTGTGAACATGGTAGATATAGTTTTCCTGACACAGAGGAAGGTGAAGAGTTGTGTAATGAATTAGCTTCACCATTATATAAGTATGGAGATAATGGAGCATTGAAGGTAGAATCTAAGAGAGATATGAAGATTGGTAGAAATATAGCTTCACCAAATATTGCAGATGCTCTTGGTTTAACTGAGTATTTTGCAAGTTACGCACATTCTATATTTAATAAAACTAATGTAGCAACAAAACAACGAAATGATAGAGCAAGGGGTAATAACAAATCCTTTAATAAAAGTTCTTGGCAGACAGTATAGGAGATATAAATGGGGACAGGGCAATTTATTACAGATAATTCCACAGCTTGGATAACGGCTCTTGATGGTGATCAAAAGAAGATAGATCTTCTTAATAAGCTTATGGAGTGGATGCAAGATTCTGAGTGTAGTACACCAGAGACAACATGGAATACTAATGCAATAGAAGATTATGCATTTTATGCTGGTGAACAAGATAGTAAAGCTACAATAGATTCTTTAATTGCTCAGAATAGGCCGACAACAACTTTTAATGAAATTAAACCAAAAATAGATATGCTTGTTGGTATGGCTGATCAAGTACGAAGAGAGCCAACTGTATTACCTGTTGGTTTTGAGGACGAACCATTAGCTGAAATAATGAATGGGACATTTAAACACTTTAGATATATGCAGAGTGCTGGTGATAAAGAAATGAATTGTTTTGAGCACTCTACAAAAAGTGGTAGAAGTTTTCTCCACTATTATGTAGACGCATCAAATCCTTATGAACCTGTAATTAAATGTGTACGTGTTCCAGGTAGGGATGTATTCTTAGACCCAAACAGTATTGAATATGATCTAGGTGATACAAAATATTTAGGAATTAGGAAGTGGTTTACTGAAGATGAACTTAAACAATATATGCCTGATTATGATGGTTCAGTTGTTAGATCTACTCAAATAGAAACAACTGCTGTAAATAGACCAACTTTTTTTGATCAAGGTTCTAGATTATATATGCTTGTTGAAATGTGGTACACTATGGTAGAGAAAGCAGTATGGTTTATTAATCCTATTACTGGTAAACCTGATAACCTTTCACCAGAAGATTTTAAAGTATTAGCAAAAAAACTTAAAGAAGGTATTCAAATAGAAGGTGGTAAAACAATACAAGTTGATGAACTTGTAAATCAGGAATCATTTATAAAAAGAAAGTATTTTTGTTTATTTTCTGGTCCTTATATACTTGCAATGGGTCGTAGTCCTTATAAACATGATCTATATCCACTTGTTTTATTTGGTGCTTATAAAAATGAAGATAAGAATTCTTGGTTTAGTGCTACAAGATCAATGGTAGACCCACAAATAATGTTGAATACTATGCGTAGGCAATTAGGACATTTACTTCAGACTTCACCTAAAGGATTATTACTTGCAGAAGTTGGAGCAATTCAGAATGAACAAGAATATAAAGATAATTCATCTAAACCAAACTTTATTTTACAACTTGCTCGTGGTGCCCTTAATAAGATTAAGTTCTCTGCACAACCACAGATAAATCCTATATATGGTTCGTTAGATGCTGTATATCAACAGTCAATGAAAGATGTAAGTGGCATACAAGATCAGCTTATGGGTGTACAAACAGCTAGTAGAGAGCCAGGAGTCACGCATCGTATGAGACTTGAATCAAGTGTAGCTGTATTATATATATTATTTTCTAATTTCAGGAAAAGTAGAATACAAGCTGGTAAAATACATATGGCTATGATACAACAATATATAACCCAACCTTATGTTATTAGATTAGAGGGTCAGGAAGGTATGCAACTTATGCAAATTAACTCTGAAGCGAATCCTGATAGTGAAGGATTTAATGATATAAGTGCTGGTAAGTTTGATTTAATTGTTGATGAAGAAGCTGAGAATGTAACAATGAGAAGAGGTATTGCTCAGATGCTTATGGATATGGCTTCACAAAATCCTGATTCAATACCACCTGAAGTTATAATGGAGTACATGGACTTACCATTCTCTGTTAAAGAACAGGTAAAAGAATATAACGCAGCTAGAATTGAAAGGGAAACAGCCCTTGAATTAGCAAAGATAAATAAATCAACTAACACAAAAAAGGAGAAGTAGCATGACAAATGAAACACCTATTCTTAACCAGGAAGACACCGACTCTGAAGACATTCAGAAATTAAGCGGTACTGGAGAAGATGAAAATCTTGACGCTGGTCTTGATGCCAAAGAAACTGACGGAACTGCAGATGAAATTAAATCTAAAGATACTGGAGACGAGACAAAGGAGAATCCAGTTGACCCAGCGGTACAATCTATTCTTGATCAAAAAGATAAAGAGATTGTTTCACTGAGAGGAATGGTCAGACAATTAGATAGAGACTTTAGGGGTTATAAAGAGGATAATGTAAATAAACCTCAGCCCGAAGAATCTGATGAATTTACAGATCTGGATGAAGAGGATAAAAAACCAGAAATTGATGTAGATACTATTTATGAGAAAAATCGTGAAATACAACTTGAGACATATCTGGAAACAATGAGGATGAGTTCAAAGTATGAAGATGTAGATGATGTTATTGCATTGAATCACTTTGATGATACAGTAGAAATGCTGGCTAATGCCTGGATGGAAAAGAATCCTGATAATGATGCTACAAGAAGTGATGTTATTGCAGGAGTAGAAAAACAAATCTGGAGCCAGAAGAATCCGTATCGCTATATGTATGATGTTATTAAAGAAACACATCCTACTTACAGCAAAGGTATTAAAACTGTAAATCCTCTAAAGAAAGAAGATATTGTACCAAGTGTAAATAACATGGATGGAGCTAAGAAAACGTCAATGGCTGGATGGACGTCGGCAAGAATAGATGCACTTCCTGAGAGTGAATTAGGTACAGTTCCAAGGGATGTGTACAGTACTTATATGAAGGGTGAACTTAAATAAGGAGATTTATAAATGGCTGAAACAAGAATTTTATCAAACAATGAGCTGACAAGAAAGAGATGGGCTAAAGAACTTTATTCCATTTTAATGCCAGCTACAGAAATAAATGATCTCGTTGGTACAGGTCCTAATGCTATTATCGAACAAAGGAATGATTTGACTAAAGGTGCTGGAGACCAGATTACTTTTGGTATCACTCTTCCTTTGTCTGGTCAGGGTGTTGTAGGTAATGACAAGATTGAAGGTAACGAAGAGAAACTTTCTTTTCGTAACTTTAAAACAACTATTGAAGAACTTAACCATGCTGTTGAGACAGGTGGAAAAATGGAGGAACAAAGAATTCCTTATGATCTAATGCAGATTGCAAAATCCGGGCTGCAGTATTGGTGGGCTGATATTCTTTCAGATGCAGCATTTGCACATCTGTGTGGTGATACAACTTTCCTTGTAGCTGGTAAGACATTTGCACAGGACCCAACTGACCCTGATGATGAGCATGTTATGTATGCTGGTGCAGCTACGTCAGATGCAACTGTTACAAGTTCTGATATTATGACATTATCACTTCTTGATGCTATGAAGCAGAAAGCTGAACTTCCTACAGCAGATAGTTGCTACAAACTGCGTCCTATTATGATAGGTGGGAAGAAAAAATTCAGAGTTATTCTTCATAATTACTGCTTTGATCAGTTACGTAGAGATACTAATGTTGGTCAGTGGGGAGATATGCTTCGTGCAGCTCAGAAACTCAATATGCCTCAGGTAGAAATTGAGTATAATGGTATGCTGATTTCTAAGAGTGAAAGAATAAGGCATATGGTTGCTGATTCAACTGATTCATCTGCAGGAACTTTTCGTAATATCATGCTCGGTGCTCAGGCTGCTGTAATGGCATGGGGTGGAGCTGGTGATAGTAAGGGAACAACTATGGCTTTCCATCCGTATACTGCTGATGCAG
>Ga0307928_10002589_pt1 | contig 13898 bp, 19 predicted proteins | sample AceLakmetagen232_FD_201815 | JGI IMG/M metagenome (GOLD analysis project Ga0307928, IMG submission 201815) | Saline water microbial communities from Ace Lake, Antarctica - #232 | ecosystem: Environmental > Aquatic > Non-marine Saline and Alkaline > Saline | place: Antarctica: Ace Lake... | reverse complement strand
AAGGTTTTATATCAGGAAAGTTAAGTCTAATTAAACAAATAAGAGATAATAGTTATCCTGATAATAGAATTGCAGAGTATTTAAATAAAGTTGAAAAACAATTAAGAACTAAATGATTGAAAGGTGCTAACTATGGGATGGGAAAAGAAATATGATAATTATTTCACTTTGCTTGATGATGTGGTTCTGCCTTTGATAAGAGAGATACATACATACCATATTTATATATATGAGTTATGAATACCCACTGGATAGGATGTCCAACTCCATACGAAATAAGGGGGGGTGTCCTTTTAAACAAAAAAGATACATAGTGTTTATAAAGAAAGGAGGCAAAATGGCAAAGGCAAACATCACAATCACCATTGATATTGACCTTAAAGAATATTTCAGTGCATCAACAATCAATCTCTCATCACTCATCAATGATTTTCTCAGAGGTTACAAAGACAGAGATACCAACACAGTCAATGCTCTAAATCTCCAGATCAAGAAAAAGGAGTTTGCAAAGCTGACATCAGAGGTCAGGACATTACAGACAGAGATTGAGAGTTATGAGACTGAAAGAGAAAACTCTGAGTTGCAGGTTCTCAAGCAGGAGAAATAGAGACAGGCCATCCTAACCCATTGTAAATGTGGAAAGGAAATAAATGGACCCATCAGACTCAAAGGAAAAGAGGTTTATCTCTGCCTGGACTGTGCGAATACACAATGATAGTCAGAATGATTGACAGGGATGGAGTGACTCAAACCAGACACATCAGGGAGGAGAATTTTGACCCTGAAAGGATGGAGGTTGTTGATAGTGACTGAGGACTCTGAGATTGATTTTAAAGAAATAAAGGGTCAATCCACTATATAAAGATAAAATAATGGCGCATCATGAGGATTATTCAAAGCCTTTAGATGTGGTGTGGGTATGTTGGAGCTGTCATGGTAAAAAACACAGAACTTACATATTCGCATGATTTATGATGGAGGTAATGAATGATGGGATGGCAAGGACTTAGTGCAGGCAAATGTCCTGTGTGCAAAGAAATAATGACCCAATCTAGTAAGGGGGATTTATGTCATTCATGCGGTTTAGGAATTCATGACGACCCTGTTAATTCAGGATTTCCTAAAAGTTACTTACACAAAAAGCATAACTTTTAATCAAAAACTTATACTACTATCTTTATATATTATTAGAGTATTTTAGGTTATAGGTTGTTCAGATGTGGTTATTTAACTTTTGGGGTGTATTCCCCATTTTTTATTAAAATTACTTAGAGGTGAGAAGAATGAGTGTTTTAAGTTTGAGTATTTTGGAAGAGTTAATGAATGTTCTAGTTGAACAAAAAATATTAACTAAAGACCAAGTAGTAAGTATAGTGAAGAATTCTAAGTTAAATGCTGAGCAAATAGTTAAACTTACTAGGAAGAATAATATGTTAGAGCAGAAGTCTAAAGACTTTAAGGAGTATTTAAAGGAAAAAGAAGAGTTTGATAAGTACAAGAAAAGTCAGAAGTATATGATTAGAAATATATATTAAAATATATAAGTTTTTATAAAGAAGTAAATTATTGATAATATTATGACATTTAAAATAAAGGTGATTATAAATGGTTAGTTTAATTTCTATAAAGAATATGATTAATAGAGGCGAAGTTACAGAAGCCTTACTAGAATTAGTATATTATATTGAAGAGAATGAAAGCGTAAGTAATTTAGATGACTTAGATTCCAGAGTCGATATTATAGAAGAAAGATTGGATAATATATAATGACGCAAACACTATATATGCTTAAAGGTCTCCCAGCTTCTGGAAAATCAACATGGGCTAGGGAATTAATAAATAATAAAGAGAATATTAAACGAGTTAATAGAGATGACATTAGAAGTATGCTAGGAACCAGTGAGTGGAGTAAGAAAAGCGAAAGTATAGTTAATAAAATAAGAAAGGGTATTATAATAACTTTATTAGAGGCTGGGTTTAGTGTAATAGATGATAATACTAACTTTCACCCTAAGAACGAAAGATGGTTACGAACAACTGCCGAGGAAAGAGAGATTGAATTTAAAATAATAAGCTTTACCGATATGCCATTAAAGACTTGCATCATAAGGGATGTTAAAAGAAATAAAAGTGTTGGTATTGGAATAATAACTACAATGTATAAACAATATATAGACCCAGGGAAGTTATAAAATGATGTTAAGAATTGATAATATAGCGGTAATGGGATTTTTCATTATGTTTATGATAGCTAAAGAAAATACAAATATATTTTTTGTTATTGCGTCTATAATATGTGCATTAATTGGTGCGTTTATGCCAATAGATGAATTATAAAATGAAAGTAACAAAAGATTATATACGTGGAATATTAAGTGTATGTGGTTGTTACACCGTTGGTGGTAGTGGAAGCAAAACTATTAATCCCTATTTAGCATTTTGTATGCATAAGGATAATGCTTGTGTATTATACAAACTAAAATATTATTTTAAATTAAAAGATAAAATAAGAATAGATAAAAAATATAATAGAGTTAAATTAAATATTTATGATATAAAAACATTAATAAAAATAAGTAAAATTAGTGAGGAAGTTTTATGTGGGAGAAGATTAAAAGTTTTTTTAAATTGGAGAAAAATATTAAAGAGAGTAAAAGAAAATGGTAATGAATTCACTAAAACTGAATATAATAAAATGCAAAAATACTTACCAAGTTATATAAAATGAAAAACTTAAATAAATTAGAACTAATTGAACGGGCTATACATAATGATAAGCTTAAAAAGAAGTTAGGTTACGTTTGTGTTTATTGTGGTTGTACTAATAGATTAATATTAACTATTGACCATAAAACTCCTTTAGCTAGGGAAGGTAAGGATGAGGATAGTAATAAACAAGTATGTTGTTATGTTTGTAATCAATTAAAGGTGCTTTGAAGCATGAGGAGTTTAAGAGATACTTAAAAAACTTATATGAATTGAATTCATTACAAAAGTATTCCTTAAATCTAATGAATTAAAACCACGATTAATATTTACGCCAGATTATTATCCTGGTTGGTCACCTGAAAAGAAAGAAGAAGTATAGTTTCTAATCTATATTTTATAGTATATAAATGTTTATATAGTTAATAATACATTATAGAGGTATGGAAGATGAAAGATTGTTGTAAAAGAAAATACTATCGAATGCATATAAAATATGGAAATATAACAATCTTTGAATGTCCAAGGTGTAAGGAAACACACAGACTAAATAATGAAGAAAAAAAGGAGCTAAATAAACATGAACCAAAACCTTACTATCCCACAAAACGTAAAAGACCTAATGCAGAAGTTATTGGATGCTGGTAAAGAAGCATATGTAGTAGGTGGGGCGGTAAGAGATTCTATATTAGGTGTTGAACCTCACGATTATGACCTGTTCACAAACGCAACAGGCGAAGAAATTCTAGATATATTCCCACATGGTAAAGTATTAGGTGGAGATGAACGACAGTCCAAAATATTAACTGTTATAGTTGATGGAATAGAAGTATCTCAATACAGAAGTAATGGAGATAGAACAGAAGTAGGTGGTGACTTAAAAACTCATTGTAGTACTTGTGACTTTACTATCAATGCTATGGTAATGGATATTAATGGTAATATTGAAGATTTTCATAATGGGAGAGAGGATTTGGAACATAATGTTTTAAAATTTGTTGGTAAAGGAGTAGATAGAATTAATGAAGACCTATTGAGATTATTAAGAGCAATTAGATTTATTTGTAAATATAATTTAGAACCACATTTTTATGATACAGAACCAGCTTTAATAGAAAATAATAATATTAGTGATTTACCCCCAGAAAGGGTCAAAGAAGAATTATTAAAAATATTAAAATATGAAGATAGTGTTGAAGAATTAGATGAATATGGATTTTTAGAACAGATGATTCCAGAATTATATCATAAAAATAATTTCTTAAGTGGTGGAGACCATCATAACGAAACACCTTTTGAACATATGTGTAATGCATTTAAAGAAAGTTGTAAGATAACAGATAACGTGTTATTGAGATTCGCTTGCTTAATGCATGATGTAGGCAAGGGTGAATGTAGAACTACTAAAATTAAAGACGCAAAACTTCAAGAAGTATCCCTGACACCTAATGGAATTGAACCTTCTTTTTTAGTTAAAGAAGAAAAAATTCACTTCTACGAGCATGAAAACGTAGGAGCTGACATGGTTGAAGTTATTATGAATCGTTTAAAGTTTAGTGTTAATGACATTAAATATGTTAAACGATTAGTTAAGTGTCACATGTATTCATTCAAGGCTAAACCTGGAAAGAAAAGCTATGTTAGGTTCTTTAAGAAACTTGAGGATAATAATATTTCTATAACTGATTATATGGTTATGATTTATTGTGACAGGCAGGGTAACATGAAAAAATCAAGAATTAAGTTTGGTGATTTCATTAATAATAGTTGGATACATAAAAAATATTATGAAATTAAGTATAGCGAAGAGCCAATGAGAGTTAGTGAATTAAAGGTTAGTGGGCAAGACGTTATGGATATTTTAGGATTAGCACCTAGTAGAAAAGTAGGTGAAATTTTAAAAGAGATTTTTGATAGAGTAATGGATGGTAAAATAGAAAATAATAGAAGTACGTTATTAACTTTATTAGAAAGTTATGAGGATATAAAATGAATCCATTAGAACTACTAAACAAACACTGTAATTTTGATAATGAGAATACTCTTTAATGACAGGTAAGAAGGTGAAATAAAATGAAAATTAAATTTAAACCAATGTTATTATCGAATGATGAATTCAATCTTGAGGATTTAGATTATACAAATATGTATATCTCAATTAAGCGAGATGGTGTCAGAGCGGAAGTTACTAATGAAGGTATCAAGAACCGAAGCCTTAAAATATTAAGGAATACTAAAGTTCAGGCTTTCTTCAAAGAAGTTTGTGATAAACTTCCATCAAATATTATTCTCGATGCCGAAATATATGCTGATGGGATACCTTGTAGAGAAATGGCAGGTATTTGTAATAGTTCAGACAAGGATGTTCCTGAGAATACAATGCTTTACATATTCGGAATTTATGATAGTGAAGCAACCTTCGAAGAAAGGAATAATATGCTTCTTAGAATGGAAGGGTATTTACCAACAAATAAAAATCAAATTGTTGACCAAGTTAGGATATACTCTTCAAAAGATGCTAAGGATTTATATGATATTTATATAAAACATGGATTCGAGGGTGCTGTATTAATGGATGGAAATGGTTTGTATAAATGTGGTAGAGTTACCATTAATCAACATATTGGTTTTAAGATTAAACCTTTCAAAGAAACTGATTTAGAAATTCTTGGGACAACTGAAAGATTATTAAACACTAATGAAAGTCAAACCAATGAGCTCGGAAGGAGTTTCAAAAGAAATACCGTTGCGGATAAGAAAGAAACCGGAATAGCTGCTTGTTTCATTTGTAAACTTCGGGAGATTAAAGATGATGATATTTTATCAGAATTTGATAAAAAATATGGAGTCATTACTACCAAGGTTACAATAATAGGTGATGAATATTATCGTATGAAAATATGGAGAGAAAAAGAATCCTATATTGGAGCTTATGCTGTTGTTAAGAGCATGGCCTATGGTGAAAAGAGTAAATTAAGACACCCAAGATTAATATCAATTAAAGAAAGTGTGGAGAAATAAAATGGAAATTAAATTTAAGCAATTTGTTATAATACCAAAGAAGCCAAAAATGAGTACTGGAAAGATTGCATCACAAACAGCTCACGCTACATTTATGGCTTTGGAGCAAACTAATTATCAAACAATAGAAGACTGGAAAGTAAATGGTATGTGTGTCATAGTTCTAGAATGTAAAACATCTCATCAATTAATGGGTATTGCTAAGTATTTCGAGCAATGGAAAATACCGCATCACTTATACATCGATGAAGGAATCACGGAAATCCCAATGGGTACACCAACAGCTTTAGCAACAGGAGTTCTTAGTGAAGACCAGTTTTGGATGGTAAATCAGCTAAAGTTATATAAGTAAAGGCGATAAATATGATTGAAAAAAATACTATAATAAATTTCTTAAATTAGTTAGAGCAAAACGTAGGTGGCAAAAGGAGCACAAAATTAGGTCATCACATATTTATTTAACTAGTGAAGTTATTGATATAATAAAAAAAGAAGTAAGTAGTTATGTAGATATAGGTAAATTAAATAAAATATTTGGGCTACAAGTAATTAATGTTGATAACTATGAACGTTTTAGTTTTAGTAAGAATGATATTTTTATTAGAAAACAATATTTAGAAGCTAGTATTAAAATGTTATCATTTCATATGGATATTTCTGAAAAATATTTTAAGTAACATAGTTTTTAATATATATTTTAGAGAATATATATATTTATAAATGATTAAATATATATAGTTTTTATAGTTTATTTATAGGTGTTCCAGAGCGGTCGAATGGGCGGGACTTAGACATTGTAAGATGTGGTCAGAGCGTCCTATTTGATGAAGAAATCCCGTGCTTAGTGCTTCAAGGGTTCGAATCCCTTCGCCCATATTAAAATTGCCAACGTGGCAGAATTTGGTTAATGCGCCAGATTGCTAATCTGGTGGGTCATACCTATGCCAGTTCAAATCTGGTCGTTGGCGTTATAATTATGTGAGGAAATGAAATGGAATTAAAAGAAAATATAGAAGTTGTTACAACAAGTGAAAAATATTATGATTTATTTGATGGTGGTTATATTAAACCAGAACATTTTCTTAAAAATAAAGAGGATGTAAAGAAAGTAAAAGAAGCAAGAGAAACTTTAATTAAATTTTTTGATTTAATAGAGGATAAAGAATTATTACTTTCAATGTAAAATAAAAGCGTTCGTAGCGTAACTTGGCTGACGCGGGTGGCTTCCAACCATCTATATGCGGGTTCAAATCCCGTCGAACGCATTTGGGAGGCTATGCCGAAAAGAGGCGAGAGTGAAACAGTATTCATTGTACAATGATAGGCTAAAGTAACTCAATGAATTGAATTGAAACTCGAGAGGTATCCTGCCCTTATACGCTCCTATAGTGTAGTTCGGCCAAGCATAGTGGATTTTCAGTCCATTGACAGGGGTTCAAATCCCCTTGGGAGCATCTTACTTATGCATAAGTGGTGAGTGGGGTTCAATTTGAACCACTTAGGTTTTGTGGGTGAACCTTAATCACCCACTTTCATTATTAAATGGCCATGTAGTTTAACGGTAGAACACCCGACTGTGGCTCGGAAGGTTGTGGTTCAATTCTGCACTTGTGCCATATTAAAAAAGGCGTGTAGCATAACCTGGTAGTGCGATTGGTTTACATCCAATTCGTTGTCGGTTCGAATCCGGCCACGCCTATTGCCCTAGTAGCATAACGGCAGTGCAGTGGATTTGTAATCCACAGGTTCCCAGTTCAAATCTGGGCTGGGGCTTTACTGACCGTGTGGGCAAACCTGGTTAAGTCGTTTGGTTGCAACCCAAAAGATTGTGAGTTCGAATCTCATTATGGTCTTAATAATTGCCGTTGTAGTGTAATGGTATCATGTGAGGCTGTCTACCTCACGACTTGGGTTCGATTCCCAGCAACGGCGTACATAGGTCTATGGTGTAGTGGAGAGCACACTTGGCTTCTACGTTGAGTGGCTAGGAAGTGATTGCTCATGAAGTGACCGAGAAATCCGGGTTCAACTCCCGGTAGACCTATAATTGTCGTTGTAGCTTAATTGGCTAAAGCCCCGGACTGTTAATCCGGTGATTGCAAGTTCGAGTCTTGTCAACGACGTAATTGGGGACTTAGCTCAGTAGTAGAGCACTCGCCTTGCAAGCGAGGGGCCACGGGTGCGACTCCCGTAGTCTCCATTAAACAGTCCTGTCGTTCAGTTGGCCAAGGATACTGGATTTTGGGTCCAGGGACAGCGGTTCAAATCCGCTCGGGACTATCAAAGTACTGACCTTGATGTAATGGTAGCATAGAAGGCTGTAACCCTTTTCGAGTCAGTTCGAATCTGACAGGTCAGATTTAATATTCAAAGGCTCCGTGGCCTAATGGTATGGCACTCGACTGATATTTTTAATATCCGGGATTTATATATCACCGAATTTTGATTAAGAGTTCGGGCGGTTAGGGGTTCAAATCCCTTCGGAGCCATTAACGGGATTATATTTTAGTGGTAGAATTCCACGTTTGGGACGTGGATATCTGGGTTCGATTCCTGGTAATCCCATAAATGAGGGGGCAGTGGCGGAATTGGAGACGCGCTACGCTGAAGACGTAGTTGGAGAAATCTGGTGCCAGTTCAAGTCTGGCCTGTCCCATTAATTATTTTAATTTAGCAGGGTCGGATAGTAGTCAATTCCACTGGGCTCATGACCCAGTTCCGAAAGGATGCGCAGGTGCGAATCCTGCTCCTGCTATTCAAAAGAGGTGTAATTATGGAACCAAAAACAGAAGAGAATAAACCGGTTGAGATTAAAGAAGTTAATGGAATTAAACTTCTACCCAAAATATTACCTAATGAATTGTCTCAATATTTATTTTATAATGAAATTGACCATTTACGTATGGTGTGTAGAATTTTTCAAAAGAAAATAATAGTTAGAAATGAAGATAAAAATACTTTAGCAGTGCTTGATGTTGGTTGTCGTGATTCTAAATTAAGAGAATTTTTTAATAAAGTAGGTTATAGGTGGGTTGGTTTAGATTCAAACCCAGTAGATAATTCTGGGATAGTTAAAGGCACTATGGAAAATATACCTTATAATAATGAGAGTTTTAATTTAGTTTTTTCTTCTCACTCAATAGAACATTCAGAAAATATAGTACAGGCGTTAAGAGAAATGAAAAGGGTTTGTAAAGCAGGTGGTTATATTTTTATAGCAACTCCAGTACAATGTGAATACTCATTATTCTTATGTGATAAAACTCATGTCTGTGTACCAACACCTGTTCAGATGAGAAGACTAATGGAGTATGTTGGAATACAAGTAATAAATTTAGAAGTTTGGAATGTAGAAGGTCAAGAAGATAAGTTTGCTAATTTAATAACTGTAGGGAGAGTGCTTTAAATTAAAGAAAATACATTAAATAAAGCTGATGTTAGGTTAGTTTTAGAACGTAGGTTGAGACATAATACCAGATTTATTAAACGAAATAGAAAAGGAGTTGGATATAGAATGACGAATGATTTAGGTGAGATGTTTTGGAAGTCACATTATACGGAAGAAGATATGAAGAAGTATATAGTATGGAATGCTATTAAAGATGAAGACTTCAATAAAAATACTGCTAAAGAATGTGAGAGAATAATTCAAAGTTTAGGTTTCTATAATACAGAAGATAAGTTAGTTGTTGACTTTGGTTGTGGTATTGGTAGACTTACAAGATTCTTAGGTGCTAACACTAATAATATGTTATTAGGTATTGATGTGGATTCAATTAGAGTAAACAAAGCCAAAGAATATATTACTCAACCTTTCGATATTAAAACAGGAATTAATAATAAAGGTAATAAAGTAGAATATAAGTGGATACCACAATTTGCTGCTATGCAAAATGGGTATACTTTACCTGTGGCTGATGAACAAGTTGATTTTGTATTTAGTCATATTGTTTTACAACATATACATAAATATAAAGTTTATTTTATACTGAAAGAATTCTTTAGGATGTTAAAGAAAGGTGGTAAAGGGTTTATTCAACTACCTAATTTTGAAAAGTGTATGAAACAATATGATATGTATGCAACTGACTTTATAAAGTTAGAAAGTTCTCCTTGGTCAGCAATGAATTTCTGGTTTAAAGAAGAAGCAAAAATAATTTTAGAAAAAGTAGGTTTCGAGATAGATGCAGTAGCAGAAGAAGGTACAGATTTATATATAACTTTTAAAAAACCTTAACTAATTACTGGGTTATACGGTTTACTTAAACCACCGAAAGCAAGACAGGCTAGAGCTATACTATCTGGGTAGTCATCATGGTAATTACCATCAGGGTGGTGGCAACTCCACATACCTCTTTTAATTTCTTTTTGTAATTGTAATAATTGAATAAGAAATTTATCTTTTTCTTTACAATTACTTTTGGGGTACGTTAATTTAGCAGGCTCCATAACTTCTAACGAACCATCAGGTAGTGGTATTACTTTATCATGCATTAAACTCCATAGGTGTTTATACATTGCGTCTTTACTACCTGCCGTAAAATTAATTGGTATAACATTAGCGCTAATACCTGCTTCTTGTAATCTTCCCCTTAATACATCAACACCTTGGTCTTGATTACCAGTACTATCACAATGTATTGTTCTGCAACCAGGGAAAACATTTTTTATTGCACTTACAATAGTTAATATTTGTGAGTTATAATCATCACCAATAAGTTCCAACCATCCTCTAATGTTATAATTTTCATCAATGAATGTAACAACAGTTCCATCCTTATGTTTACCCCAATCAATACCTGCATAACATATTTCACCAGGACCAACATAGAAAGGCATATCTTGTTCTATCTCTAATTTTTCCAAGGCTTCCTCAGTAGTAAATTGTCCCCTTTCCAAAACCCATTTAAGGGCATATTGCGTTTTAAATGCGTCACTATCAATGCCAATTTCTCTAATAATGTTTTTAATTTTTTTTTTATAATTTAAATGAATGGGATTCTTAGTTTGCTTATATTTCTTATTCCTTTCTTTAATAGCTCTTTCATATGGTATTCTTATTAAGTTTTTTTTTGGGAGCGAAGTTAACATTTTATGAAAACGACATTTCTTATACCCTGCTGTGCCAATATATATCGACATAGCGTTCGTTTGCATTCCCATAGGAGCTATAGTATTATCTATTTTACTATCTAATAGTTCATGTGCCTCTTCATATATAATTATATTAAGTGTTTTGGATTCCGTATTAGAAGTTGGACTGGCTGAGAAACAATAAACTATTCTTTGGGGAAACTTTTCACTAACTAAACTAATAGTGTTACCATTATTTTCTGCTATAGTAAATTCAATATTTGGAGCTTTCTCTTTTAATTTATTTAAGTATTTTTTAATTCTAACAAAGTCTGTTTTAGCTTGCTCCTGCTGTGGTGCGAATATTCCTATTTGTAATTCTTTGGGAGCCCAAAAACCTAACGACTTTTTTAATTGATAATAAAATGCTAATAAGAATACGGTTGTTAATGTAACGCCCTCGGTTTTTCCACTATTATGTGCAATTACACCCCCAGATATAAACCACCCTTTGTTTGATATTTCTAAATCATATGTTTCATTATAGCCTACTTTTTTAATGCTTAGTATTTTTCTATAGTAACTTATTTCTCCATCTATTTCTTTTTCAGTATCTATTTTATATAATTTTTTTATTTTATTATTAAAAGGTTTACAAGGTATTTCTCCAATAGTATTTAAAAAAGCTAATTTATTTCTGTAACCATTAAGAGTAATTCTATGAAATGTTTTTGTACTCAGTTTCATCCTTTCATTTGTTACTCTGCCCCGTAACCCTAATTTGTTTAATAATTCTCTAAAATATTGTGCATAAATTAAATTATTACCACAGGCTAAACCAAATTCATTTTTTGTTGGATGATTTACAATATAACCATCACCACACCATACCCCTTTTAAGAAATAACATATTTGTTCTTTAGTAAAATAATTAGTAGCTGTAGGAAATTTATTATTCATTTTCATTATTCTAATAAAATCTTTTAATGAATTGAATCTAGAGTTTTCGCCTGTTGTAAATAATAAATCCTTACCATTTCCTTTAGTATACTCTTTTATATTTATATCTTTGAAGTTTTTGTTTACTAAATATTTTACTCTGTCTAAATATTCTTTTCGTGTATTAGTAAATTTAAAACTTTGCTTATTATTACTAATATAACCATCAGTAACTAAAAATCCTAGTAATTCTGCTAGTTCGTTAGTCATTTTAAAATTACCTTCCACTGTTTCTGTAGAATGCATATTAATATATTTTTTGTATTCATAAGGAATGATACCTTTTCCAAACTTATCCCAAGAATATAAACTTTTTACTTCATCTCCTCTTTTTAATTCACTAACTTTTTCCCATCCATCCTTAGTTAATAAGGGATGTTCTTTACTACATCTAATAGATGCACCGCCATTAATTTTTACTTCGTAGATATTCTTTTCACCAGTTTTCCAACTATTTGGTAATGTTTCTATTCGAGAAAGTGTACCATCTCTAGTATGAACTATGCTGCCTTTTTCGATACACTGTCGGCACTGCTCGATTGCAATACTATCACCAGTGTCAAGTAATGCATTCCAAATTATTGCATCAGAAACATCTTTTTGATAATCGTAAGGAGAAATCTCAAAAACTTCTTCAAATATTTTAGTCCTTAGAGTCTGTATTTTTTTCCAAGTTTTCTTCGTTATCTTTGGGGCTTTCATTACCTAACACACTCTGTATAATTTTACTGGCAAAGTCACTATTTTCACTTAACTCTAAAGAAACATTTTTATTAATTTCAGGATAAAATACTTTCTTATGTTCAGTTATACATTTATGTAGTAAGGCTATTTCTCTAGGGTCTTTTTTACTTACTAAATGATTAAGTCTATCCAGTGCCAATGCTGAATAGTATTCTAAATTATCAGCTGTTATAGGAGAAGACTTTGAAAAACTTACTCGGTCTTCTTCTTCCAACATAGGACACAAATGTTTTTCATCTATTTCTAAAAAATAACTTCTCCAATTACAAGTCAACCAACAATCTGAACATTTAGGACGAACTATGGGAATACCTTCAACAACTGTTGCTGGAGGTTTGGTATTCCCTACTTTATCTACCTCTTTTTTTAATATATCGTCCATTATTCATTCTTATTTATTTAAAGCATCCCCTATTGAAGGACTAGAACCTGGTAGGGTTTCATTAGGTGTCGCTTCGACTACCTTTTTAGCTTTTTTATTCTTAAACTTTTCGTTATAGATATCTAAAGGCACTTCAACACTTTCATGAATATTATTAAAAGACTTATGTCTGTATTCCATCCATACTCCTGTTTGTTGTTTATGTGCAACACCGTTAACAATTATTTTTTCAAATACTGGTTTTTCTCCTACAAGTTCCCATCTATTTATACTAGTATACTTTTTAAAATCGAAGTTTTTTACATAGTCAAGTATTTTATTAACATCAACTGTTCCCGTAGACCTAATGCTATCATCAATTAATTTCCTATCACTATCTTCAAAATTAAATCTAGCACCGTTTCTATCGTAAGGTGTGTAAAGGTTCTGACTTTGATGCTCTTTTTCAGCTTTCATTAATAACTGTACGAAAACTGTTTTATAATCCTTTGTTCCAGCTAATAAAAAATCAGCTCTTTCTGCTTCTGTTTGGGCTCTAATTATATCTGCCATTTTATTTATCCTCCTTTTGGGGTTTCTCTGTTATTTCTTCTACTCCATTTTGGAGTTTATCATTTATATCGTTTAATATAAATTCTGTTTCTTTAATGTTATTGTCAATATCATTAATGATTGCTCTATATTGCTTTTTTAATGCATATGTATTATGCTCAAACCCTTTCTTTATAGACAATTCGTTTTTTCTAATTTTATTATCGTAATATTTTCTTAGAATAAGGTCTTTTTCTAATTCTAATTCTTTTTCTAATTGTATTGTTTTATTAATTAATTCGAGTTTTTGTTTATGAGACTCAAAATCTAATGCTTCTAACTCCAGTTCTTTATATTCTTTTTGAAATTTTAGGCATTCTAACTCTGTTTGTTGTCTCTTTTGACTTGAAATCATAATCTTTTCTTCTTCTTCACTTAAAGT
>Ga0307928_10002587_pt1 | contig 13908 bp, 8 predicted proteins | sample AceLakmetagen232_FD_201815 | JGI IMG/M metagenome (GOLD analysis project Ga0307928, IMG submission 201815) | Saline water microbial communities from Ace Lake, Antarctica - #232 | ecosystem: Environmental > Aquatic > Non-marine Saline and Alkaline > Saline | place: Antarctica: Ace Lake... | reverse complement strand
CGTGCCGACTTGATCAATATCTATGGTCAAGACATCATTCTCGACCACATCGACTACGTCAGGCACTCCACTCTTGGCTACTTGGTCCCCATCATCCCAAGCTAGTGTTGGCCGATTGCCTTGCGCCGTGAAGATGGTCACACCATTGAGATGGATGTCAATAATGGTAGACCCTGCCGACCCCGGATCATCACAGTAGATGTAGACTGCCTCAATCTCCATGGTCGACGCGATGATGTACGCAGCCAGATCTGTCGCGACTGCCAGAGCACCATCTATCTCAAAGACTGGGTTTGAACCTCCTACTCCACCACCACCAACCGAGGCTGCCCATGCAGGCTTGCCTGCAACTACTGTCAATACTTCAGTGGCTGCACCAATCGCGAGATCTTCATAATCCGCATCACCACCGATAACAATATCACCCAATGTGTAACCACCAAGACTAGCAAGTGGGATTTCGCCACCTTCACCTACAGCACTGTGGTCATGCGCAGCATCAGACCAAACATCATCCCAATCTAATTGTCCACCATCACCTGCAACACCAGCATGGAGGTGGTTTTTGGGATCATATCTGGCATCTGGATCCACCCATGTCACTGCAGCACCGTCAGTCTCTGCGACCTCTCCTGCTGCTCCTAGTGCGCCAGCCAGTTCCGACACATCAAGCTCATCTGCTCCACCGTCTTTGTGACGTGCTGCGTGGTCTTCAGTGTGATGATCATCAGCAGAAACATTTGTCAAGGCAGCGTCGTGGCTGATTTGCCCACCGTCTCCCGCGACACCAGCATGAAGGTGGTCTGCCAAACTACTGGTTGCTTGGTATGTTTGTGGCCATCTCAAATCGATGATATTCTGCTCATCACGATCATCACTCAAACCAGTTTGCCCTGCATACAACAAAACAGCTGCAAGAGGAAATTCACCTGGATTTGGATCAGGGCAATCTGTAATGCTAATTGTGGCTTTGGGTACTTGATCACCTTCTCGTTCTTGTAGTATACCATTATCATCAAGATACACCAACATATACACCGCATTACCTATTGGTTGATATCCTGCAAGATTTGTGGATTGTTCTGCTATCCATGTCCACCCAGTGCCATCTCTGTATATTGGAGACCGTGTAACTTCAACAGTGAATCCAGTGTCAATAGAAATGCGCAAATCCTGTATCTGACGCCATCTGCTGTACACTACATCTGAGCCATCACTATTCGCATCATCTATATTTGGCCATTCATGTGTAGCATGATGCGCCCCAACATCCGGAATGATCGCATATCCACCACTTAAGTACACAGACTGACGTGATGACAACACCTGAAAGAGTCTTGGATCTATACTATCATAACCAACGAAAACTGGCAGATGTTCTCGCAGAGACACACGCTGGTTATATGCCTGTCCAACGGTCTCTTCGTCACCCATCCTGATGTATACATATCCTGGTCTGTTACTTACTTCAACATTGCCTTGTCCATCACCAAGCAACGCTGGATATGAATCCAATTTGGGTTGGTACTTGTCAAGAACGCTCTGTATTTGTCTTTTTGCAGATGTGATGCTCATACTTTGAACCACCTCACATTGCCACCACTATAGCTGCCTGACCATTGAGCAGTGGCTGCCTGCCAGTTGCCATCCTTACACGACCACGTTACACCACCATCATCAGTATATCCTATCCAACAAGTTAGCAAATGGGTGTTAACATTGACTGCAGCTATCCAAATAATCTTGTCAGGATCATCATCGACAAACATGAATGGCCCACCTGGACCAACTCCTGCCCATGTTGGTGGACCAAATACGTCGTTAGGATGTGCTATCACAGTGGCAGCATCTAGCATCAACCTGCAATTATTAGCAATGTTGATCCAACCCAAGTGTCCACTACATTCAACTATTGGTCTGTTCTCATGACACCTGACATCATATACGATCGTAGTAAGATCTGTGTTGTCATATATCATACCAGATGGTATACCAGAATGTCCTGTAACATATGTTGTGCTTATTACATTACAACCACTCTGGAATCCTTCGGGATTACTCTGTCCCCAAACAGCGCCAGGTATCCAATTCACAACTCCAAAACTGGATCTGCGACATGAAAATACTATGCCAACACCACTTGGAGCAGCTGAGTATGGGGATTGCCGTGCAATTGAATTTGAGGCTGTTGATACAAGTACTGTACTTACAGCAGCACCAGTGGTATATGCATATGCAGACCGATTACTAGGAAAATTACCATATACCACAGGACAATAGACCACACCATCATTGCCATATGCCATGGATGCAAAATAGGCTGTAGTACCGCCTGGTGCCAAATCAGCACGCAACTCATTGACAGACATTATCAATGCCCATGCTGGTGCCGCATCTAACAAATTCTGACAATACCACAATCCACATGCATCAAGATCACCTGCAGCATATGACACCATCCATGTTTGACCTGTATCAGCATTGAACACAAAATCATATATCTGATGCATAGGATCTGGCAACCCACCAATCACTTCTATCCATACAGGATCGGTCTCAAAGAATGTTAGTGTGTATGCAATCTGGCTGTCATTCATCACAATAACCAAATCAACTTCTGGTGGTGGTGGGGTAGGTGGTGGTGGTGGTGGAGGTGGAGGAGGAGGTGGAGGAGGAGGAGGCTCTATAGGTGGATCCCCTGTCACACCTATGCCATCGCCTATCTCCATGTTCATAGTAGATGCCACAAACAGCATTTGATGTGCTGGATAGTGTTCAAACTCCATTGATTTGGGATGTAAATGCTCTGAATTCCAAACGATCCCTCTTTGTGTATCACCAGCAACAATGCTCAAATCTACGCGTGCGCGAGGGCATATGTCAAACACTCTATAACTGCCACTCATGCGTATATCAACATTGGGATACTCATTGTTGAGAGTATTGAGTATCAAACCAGACCAATTGTTGTTTTCAACTTGAGTGGCATACATTGCCAATCTGTCAGTATGTTCTACATTACCATATCTGGCTGGGATATGTCCATATGATAACGAAAAGAATGGAGTGGCTGTTCCATCCAAATAGTGCACACCAGATATATCCAACATGCTGTATTCATTTGTGCTTCTGCGTTCTATTTCTATTGCGTCTATCCAATCTTGTTTCAGAGGCTCGATCACAGTAACAATTGCTCCTCTGTCTGCCTCAAACATCAAATTGATTGGCACTTCTATGAATAGTCTGCCATATCTGTCACAACATGCCAAAGCAACAATTGTATTCTCAACTACACGCACAAGTTGATCCCACAGTGTCCCAACAGCTGCATCAAACACAGCCAATTGTCTAGTATCACCAGTCAGCTGCATATCCATACATCTGGTTGCAGTGGATCTCCAATGTATGAAAGACCACAATCCCTTGTCCAATGTCAAGTCATCGAACTCTACCCACGATGTAGGATCTCCATCATGGTCTTCTATCCCATGCGGGAATCCACTCATCTTACCAAACCAATGTTGTGGACCATACACTGTGAACTCAACATATCCCATCACGTTGTGGTATATGATGCTTTCACCATCTATCCAACCAGACACAACTGTATTGGCTCTCAACGTGTCATGTGTATCAGACACTATAGGCCCAATAGACACTTCTGTATCGCCGTACCAATCCCTGGCAAATACTATCACGCGTGCTCTGTCAACAATATCAGCAATATCACACTCACCGTACATCTTTACAACAAATTCCCAACCGCCTGCATCCCAATCACCACTGCATGACTCCAAGTTGAATAGTGTAATTGGAGGATTATCATTATCAAACACAAACACATATCTATAACCAGTGAATGTTTTGTCGTTGCCACCACCATATGTTCTGGTCACGGCACAAGCTGCTCTGTGTACTCCTGCAACATCATATGATATAACGGGCACTGATGTATTCATACCAGCCGTTGCAGAGGCTCCAGGAGCGGTCCATGCGTATGTGAGCGCACCACCGTCAAGCGCCCAACTGCTACTTGCATCAAAGTCTACATCAACAGATGCACCAGTCAACCACACAACAGCATCTGGTCCAAGCACTGGTACAGGATCGGTGTACTTGTGCTGATCGGTGTATGCTACATCATAGTCCATGTAAATCACACCAGCATCGCTGATGTATACGTGTCTTGGCCACAATCCAAACTCATCCACAACTGTAAGATACAGATTGTCAGCCCATTCAATTTCACTCTCTTCACCAATCAACATGGTTCCAGAATCTTCGTCACTACCACCTTCAAACTCACGCAGTCTTATCACACCTATGTCGGCTGATCCTGAAGTTGTGCCTACATACACTGTCATGTCACTTAGACAAGCAGCAAAGTCAGCACCCACTCCTGGGCCCAAACCATCTCTATCATAGTCTACTTCAACAACATTATCATTACTGGCTGGTGCACCATCAACACGCATCACATACACCACCGCAGCATCCATCACTGGCATCACAGCCATATACAACTGCGTACGCTGTGGACGAGTTCTGATGGTTGTTAACTCTCCGCCTGTCAATTCGTGTACATCATGTACAGCCATTACACACTCACCGATATACCACTACATTGTATATCCATACCAGCCATAGCTGCATCACAATTACGAGATGTGTCAAAAACACCTGTGATTGTGTCAACATACCCAGTAAAGTCAGTCATCACACCTGACGCTGGATGTGGTAATCGCAATGTATGCGTACTGCCATCAGCAAGTGAGAACCATTCATAGTGATGTGTCTCAGTCATCTTTGACAACGCAATGCGACATGACCAATATGGTGCATAGATAGGTGCATTGTTACCATCACGAGTCACAATTATAGGTGGTTCCCAATTCACCTGATCCGGTTGTATGATGATCAATATACCATCAACAGCAATCTTCATACTCGCACACCTCTGAATAATGATCCAAGTGACTTAGACAATGCAGCATTTATCCTGCCTTCCATACCAGAAATACTGCGATTAACTGCTACATCAACCTGTGTGGCAACCTCTCCAGACACAACGTGATTAACTGTCGACGACCCACCAGGTGCAGCAAAACCATGTTTTTGAGACGCAGCAGCAGACAAGACTCTAGACTGTGTTAACATACCACCAGTCAATCTCTCTAACATTCTGGTAGTGTCAGATGACAACACAAACTCAGTACCTCTCTCACCTAGTTTGTATACACCATAACCAGCATAACCACCAGATTGTCGGAGTGGATAATAGTCTCCACCTACACCGCCACTTGTCGCCATTTGCCTCAAACGAGCTATTGCTGCATAATATGCACTGGCGTTGTCATAATATTGGCTTAACTGTGTTATCAACACAGCATAATGATCACGCATTGCATATTGCTCATCTTGATTAGTGATATACAAATCTGCCAATTTCTTACCTGTGGCTTGTAATGTAGCACCAGCCTCACGCTCTCGAGCACGCTTCCTGTCCTCTTCTTGCCTTATCAATGATAGTTGCCTATCTTCCTCTTCTTTCTGCAATCGTGCCTCAAGCGCAGCCATCTGCTTTTGATATGATGCCACAGCCACAGCAACTTGATTGTCGTATGCCTTCTGAGCCGCAACAAGTTGTGCTGCATATGCCCTGTTGGCTTCGCTCTCTTGTGTCACACGAGTATCTTCAGCATCTTCCAATGCACTGTCTCGAGTACGTCTGGCCTTCATCAATGCCAATGCATCTCTTGCTCTAATCGCCTCTGCCTCATCCATATCATACTTGCGAAGTATGTCTCTCTTGGCACGCTGATAATTCTCTTCAATTCGCAACATGGTGGTACTATGGGATACATGTGCTGCTTCAATCGCACTATCTCTCGCAGTTGCAGCACCTATTATAGATACATTATACTGTTCTATGATACTTTGAATACTGGCTGCTGTTCGTCTGGCAACGTCTTCGGCTTGTCTGGAAGCAGATATCATGGCGTCTTGGACTGCATAGAAACTCCTGCTCATCACATTTGCTTCATGTGCAGCCAACTCACCCATCACACCACGCACACTCTGTTCATATTCTTGTTGCTTTGCAATAAGCTCATCCAATGCACTTGTGACCTCTCCTATCGCCTGTGCTTGTATATCTGCAGAAGATTGTGCTGCCACACTCACTTCCTCAAAGTGACTCTTTATAGTATCTCGATATGTATCAAGATAAGAACTTCCGGACAACAATCGTTCAGCACTTTCATCTGCGAGATCGTTGTATCTGCGTGCTTCCTCGGCATTTCCTTGCAATGCTTCTTTTAATGCCATCATATCAAACACAACTGTAGTCACAAAATCTCCAACAGCCATAGTGGCGCCACGTATTGAACCAACTACTTGTGCCCACCCAAATTCAAATGTTTTGAGAACCTCATCTTTACTCAACACCTCAAACATCCAATCCAACACACCAATAAAATCAGCAAGCTCAGGGGCAAATACCATCTTCAAATTATCTGACAAGTTCTTCCATGATGCGTTCAATCTGCTAATCTTGGCAGCAGAATCTTCTACGTCCAAACCCATGGACACCACCTTCTCTTCCATAAGCTCAAACACAGCGACGCTGAATGCTTCCTTTTTGGATATGCCAAGTGTCCTCGTCAAATGCGCTATTCTACTGTCCACTTCACTGACAGTCAGTGCAAATGCATCCAATCTCAACCTCGATTGGTCGGACATCATCGACGCAAACACATCCAATGCAGGTTGAGGAGCTGATATTTGACCCACCGCTTGAGCAAGCAATACAACATTACGAGACACCTCAGCAGCTTGTTCACCTGTGTCAGCTAGTCCCATACTCATAACACGAAATGAGCTGGTGATCAAATCAGCATCACTGATCACACCTTTGGTTATTGCACGCATCTTCTCCATTTCTTCGTTGTAATCTTCTGTTGTGCCAAGCATGCGCTCAAACATCCTTCTTGATCTTTCTATTCCAGCTGTTTGTTGTGCGAGACCCATAGCTTGTTTGAATGGACCAATGAATGCTCTGGCAAGTGTCTTAATACCATCAATAGCTGCATTCATCTGTGCAACTTGCCCAACCACAGTATCGGAAAAGAACATCCAATCAGTTTCTGCAGTTCTTAAGCTGGCAGAATTGGCATCAGCATAATCTGCCACAGCTTTCTTTGCTTTGTCCAACTCCCTATCTGCTTTGCTAAATATCTCTTCTGTGGCATCTGCATAACCAGCCCACCCAGCTTCGGCTGCTGCAGTAGATGTTGTTGTACTTTTGACATACGCATCCAAGCTCTTATCCAAGCCAAGCAACATCTTCTCGTATGCAGCAGCGTTCTTCTCGAAATCAGAAAGACCTAGATATGCCTCAATACCAATGCTGTCTACAGGTGCTTGTTCAGGCATCTTCATTCATCTCCGGCAATTAACTCACCAGCATGTGCTATGTACTCTCTTGCCCTAAACACTGCAATTGCAACAACTCTAGCTCCCCTTGACAAGTTGTACCAATCGTCTGAAGAACCCATCTCGTGAGCTATCAACATCTCGTGTGAGAACAGACTCATCCTCACGTGTCCTGTCTTCGGTTCTGGTATCGTTGTCCACACTCCCACTTGGGTTGGATACTCCATCTCCAGCACGAAATTTTTCTAGCACTGCTCTGATTTCCTCCTCTCTCACAGGAGAAGTATCAGCATCACCCATTGGGAATGCAATTCTGGACACTTCATCTATGAATATAGATCTCTCAAGCAACTCTAGATTAATGAATTGCATCCGCCGACTGTTTTGTGTTTGTGTGTCAACACCATCTTGTGTACACTGTTCAATATACACATCTGGCGCACTCCAATCATCTGGAGGCTCTTTCATCCATCCATTATCTGGATACAATCCTTGGTGCTTGAATGCAATAATCGAGTAGTCCAACGAAAATGCCATCTCGTTCGTTCTTGTCTTGATGCGTATTTCTTGTACTGCATCATTCCACACCTTTATTTGCTCAACCCATGCATCCCACTCATCACTATCCGGCAATGCTGGTACAATCTCGGTGTGTCCCGTCACCTCAGAAACCAACTCAACCATTGGTCTACTCGGCTTGTTTGGTGTCGGTATGTGTATCTGTTGCCACACATATGTGGCGTGGGGAGGCACCGGACGAGCCTGTACCTCCCAACCATTACCAAGTGTAATTTCTGTGATAGAACTCATCTAACATCCCTTCATGCGGCACTGCGTTGGAATTTCGCTATATATCCTGCATCCCCTACAGTGTACATTGTATTCGGATCACAAACTGCCAACTTGGCCAAACCAGTGTTTGTAGGAGTCGTCCACGCCATCCACGACATACCACCATCTTCAGACCTCATCACAACTCCAACATCTTCTGCATTGGTCCAATTCATGAAACCAACATAATCGAGCTTCGGATCAAATTCAATATCTGTAATTTCTCCACCTCCCATATCCACAACTTCATTCCATGTAGCTCCTTCATCATCGGTGTAGTACAACATACCAGTGCTTGTAGACACAAAGATGATGTCTGCATTGTTAACAGCAATCGACATCAAATTGGCGCCAACCGCTGGGCCCACCAACAATGTCCATGTAGCACCACCGTCTCCAGTGACGATAACATCATTGCCATCACCAACAACAAATCCCAGATGCTCTGACACAAACACAACACCATACAAATCCTCTGCTGTTTCATCTGCACTGTACATAGCAGTCCACGACAATCCCAAGTTGGTTGATCTGTAGACATAGCCACCAGATCCAACAACCCACAAGTATCCTAGCTCATCTCTAGCAATACTCTCGAGACTTTGCGCAACTACAGCACCAACTGCTGCATCATTCCATGTGACACCATAATCATCTGAATATGATATGCTGGCTGCCGTGGCTGCCAACGTACCACCAGTCAAGATGATTCGATAATCAGAAGCAGTTTCAACAATGATGATATCAGTTGGTGATCGCGCACCAAGCCATGGATCGGCTGGTGTGTATGCCCACGTACCACCACCATCGTGAGTCTTCATCACACTATCGCCAGACAGATACCCACCAGACTCACACAGTGCATAGCATTCAGCACAAATGTTTATCCTGCGACCACATGAGCCACCACATTCTGGTGATACACAAGCAATTGCAACGATATCAGTTACACCTGGTGTCGTGTGCGCAGCGCCTGTCAACAGATAGATATATGACCAACCCAGTGCCTTCGTATCACCAGACGTCTGTACTCGATCATCCTCAGACGGCTGAGCAATTACTGGTTGCCCAATACTGCCTCCTTCAAATTCAGCAACAACCAAAACAACTGCCAACTCATAGTTCCACACAATGTTGCGATCACCACGACACGCCCAATTGACACGCCAATTGAACGGGCAGTCCACTTCTTGCAAGTAGTTGTTGACAGTGTCAAGTGGTCTTTGCATTGCTGCAGTGATTTCCGATGGTTCTCCCCTTATGAAGTCCGTGGCCTTGAACTCTCCAGATCTCTGGACGTCAGGATCATACACCACAGACCTCGGTCGTCTGGGGATTGTTATATCACCAACACCAGTGGATGTCAAGTACAACATCGGATTTGTGGGGTCTGCTTGAATAAACACATTCCCAAAACCTCTTTTTATGAATGCCATCTCACACACCTCCAAATAATACCATAATACAGATAATTTCTGTGACACAACTACTTACTGAGTGCTTTGCTTCTCCTTATTCCTCTTTTGAATGCCACCTCCATTCTAGAATTGAACGTCTTCCTATACTTGTCTGCTATGTGCCTCTCGAAGTTGCGAGGAGGAAAGCCAGGGTGCTCAACCACATACTGTCTCCGTACTGGTCCAGTAGACTCCCCTGGTCCATCATAACTACCATCCACTGCTGTGTGGGCTCTGTAACTTCCAGGCCCATTCCAATTGAATACAAGATGCTTCGCCAAACTGGGTGTTATAGTATGTGGATCTGTTCCTGTGACACTCACCCACTTCCATATCTTGGCATATGGTCCCACAGGCCACGCATACACAGACAATCTAGTCTTTGACACACTCTTCCTGGCTCTGAATGCTGGCCTGTGATCCCAATCTGCTACTATGTTGTCGAAAAGTGCAACCATCTCTGGCTTTACTCTGCGATCAAGGTCTGCTGACACCTCTTTTCTCAACGCACTCCAATCAGGTCGTGTGCCTCTCGATCTAATTTTGCGGAATCCTATCTTTGGCATTATCATTCACCTAATGCTGACTTGACTGCATGCCATGCTTCCAGTGCACCACGTCGTGTGCCAAATGGGCAATTTAGATCTGATCTGGACAACATGTGTCTGCGACCACCAGAAACAGACGTTGCCTTATCTTCTCTCCAATCACCCATAGTTTCTGGTTCAGTGGTGGTATCGATAATCCAACGTGGTAACAATGAGATAGTCAATGCAGATACAGCATGTCGCCATATTGAATTCATATATCTATCAGCACCAGAATCAAATCCATGTGTATATGACACATACACTATGTCTGGGAATCTTCCTTTGTATGGTGCGATTTGAGCAGATGCACCCCACGCACCATCAGCGTATGTTGACAACTGCCATCCAAGAATTCCAAATTGTGGTTGTTTCATAATCGCACAACCTGTCAGAGCATACAAAGAACAAATAGCACACTCTGAGTCAAGACAACCACAACTTGTTATACCAGGCTCCCAAGCAAGAGACAACTGTTGGCTGGTATCTATCCACTCACGATACACACCCACTGTCACAAGCAAATTAGACACATCAGTGGCATCAATGGCATTACCATCATTCCACAATATTGGAAGAGCCAGCAACCATCTCTTGATTGTAATTGTGGCTATGTTACCAACTTTGCTAACTGATATTGGCCTTATCTGCACATCACTGTCAGGATATGTCACAACTATCTCACCCACAACTGCCGTGGATGTCACAACACATGTAACATCATCACTGTCAGCAACGTATACAAGAACTGCACCTACATCAATTGGTGTCAATGTGCGCACACCAACTGTTTGTATATGCTGCCACGCAGTCGTAAACGGATATGTTGTAGTCTTGTATGACGTGGGATTTCTTTTCTTCAGTAGTCTGATCTCTTCGTTCTCCGTATATTTGACTGCTGGCCATGTAGACAATGCTGGTACATTTGCTATCTTTGACTCTGCTTGAGCAATCCGCTCCAAAAACTCCAACCTGCCTGGACCACGTTTGGCAGATGTGCCTGGCATTGCCATATTCGCATACATCCATCTGGCATGTGGATATATCTTACCATAACCACGCAATGGATGTGCATCACCAAACGTCATCTGCCAAAAGTGGTATGGATCAACTCCTATCATTTCGCGAAGATAGTCTAATGGCATCAACGTCTGTATACGATCGAAATCATCCAAATATGACATATCACACCACTATCGTTCGATAATACTCGAGAAATACTTCAACACAGTGCTTCTGTTTTTGCCGTCCAACTCAACAAAATAGGCATCAGTTGCATCGTCTGTGTCCAATTCCAGTCCTTTGATCTCCCTCAACGACATACCAAAGATATCAACCTCCACTTCTTCCACTTCTTCCACTTCTTCTTCCTCAATCTCCTCTTCAACAACAGCAGCAGCATTGATTTGATTCACCACAGACTCAAACTCATCAGCCAATAATGATGTAGTAGATGGTGCAACCATCCTATCCACTGCTGGTCGCGCGGATGCGAGCGCTGTACGATTAGTCTCAACATTGTCAGTCTCAACTGCTGCAAGTTTGGCTGCACGACGGCTGGGATATGCAACCTTCGGTGCGCTTGGTCTCCCAGATTGTATGATCTTCGCTGGTGTAATGATCAGATACAACTGTGGTTGAGCATGTTGATCTCTCGGATGCATATGGATTTGATCTTTATGCTTATACATACCATACTTGTGTCGTGTAGCAGCTCCAACCACACTATGCTTTCCAATATTGCCTGAATTTTCCTCGACAAGTACCAATGCAATCTCGCCAACCATGTTACTCTCCTTTGATTTTGTAGCTGATGGTGTTACAGGAACTCCACGAGATCTGCCTCTACCTGCAGGTTGTGCTGCCAACCCTTCTCCAAATGCAGATCTATCACTTGCCACTCTTCTGTTGTTTTGTGGTTGTACTATTTGCACAGGAGCAGAAGCACTTGATTGTGGTGTTCGTATGGAGGCAGGTGCTGCAATCACAGGCAAACTTTTATTCGAATCACATCTTCTGCATGCCATGCCGTCCCATCTCCCTTTAACAATGTGTGTTAACTCATCAATATTCTCTTGAGCGCCATTTCTCCTACTGCCTGCTGCAGCATCATAGTATATGAGTGGCTTCGTCACTCGATATCCATGATGGTTTTCAAGCAACACAATCCTTAAGAAATAGTCCCAGTCTTCGAGTCCTTTGTATCCAAGTTCTTCATCAAATCCGCCAATATCATAATGCCACTTTCTAGGAAGTAATGCAGTGACTGGGTGAATGACTTTCTCTTTTATAGACTCACAAGTGAAGGGAAATCCACCACGTTTGAAGCCATTACCAGTATCAATGTACCAATCAGTGTAGACATAATGATTGGGATTATCATTATATGCGGAGACAGTATCATCTATGTAATCCATATGTAATCTGTCATCTGCATCTAAGAACGTCAACATGTCACCAGATGCGGCATCCACACCCATATTTCTGGCTGTAGAGACATTGCCAACATTGCATTCAATCAACTTGATGTATGGATATGCCTCTTGTAACAATCTACCAGTGGATGGTTGCCACAACTCACCTCCACTATCATTTACAACTATGATCTCCCAATATGGTATGGACTGCAACCACACACTGTCAATAGCTTTGCACACAATACTCTCATGTCCTGGACCAACAGGTATGATAACAGACACCCACGGATCATCATAATCACGAACAGGGAAGCTGTCTTTTCCATACTCACAAGCAACTGCTCCAAATGGGACATTATCGATGTTTTTCGGCCATGGTTTGTCATCCTCATACTTCACGTTGGGTAATGTTCTAGACAAACTGCCACCATGCACAGAATACAGATACAATGGATCATCAGTGACTTTGACAGCACCATACCCAAGTGTTGTAATCATCAACCACAAATCAGCATCTTCTGCCGGAGAATATTTGCCTCTATATCCACCTGCACGTTGCCATGCCTCCTTCCTATACATACAAGCACTTGGCACCTGATTCTGTCCTATCATTTGCCTCTTATAACAGAATTTGGGAGGCCAATCACCAACTCTATTCTTGAGCTTGCCATCACTATCAGGATAGAAATTCTCCAAACTGCCATATGCTATGCCAAGTCCTCTATCAGCTTTCAACACTGGTGCAAGTGTTGACACAAAGTTTGGCTTCATCCTGTCATCTGCATCAAGACATGTAACAAACTCACCAACCGCTTGACGTACACCACAATTTCTGGCTTCTGCAACACCAGAATTCTCTTGCTTGATATACACTACATGCTCAGAATACTTTTGTATGGCTTTATCTGAGTCATCAGTTGAGCCATCATTCACAACTATGATCTCATACGATCCAGTATAGTCTTGTGCCATAACAGATTCTATAGCACCACCAACAAGATCAGCATAATTATAACACGGTATGATAACACTCACATCGATATCATGCTGGTATCCTTTACGCAAGAGAGTGTCAACGTACAAATCTGCCATGTGCCCACAAACAATATCCCAATCATACTTCACAACAGCTTCTTTGGCATTAGCAGATAACTGCTCCATATTGGCAAACACCCACTCAAT
>Ga0307928_10002585_pt1 | contig 13909 bp, 31 predicted proteins | sample AceLakmetagen232_FD_201815 | JGI IMG/M metagenome (GOLD analysis project Ga0307928, IMG submission 201815) | Saline water microbial communities from Ace Lake, Antarctica - #232 | ecosystem: Environmental > Aquatic > Non-marine Saline and Alkaline > Saline | place: Antarctica: Ace Lake... | reverse complement strand
TAATGGTGATGAGCCAGATTGTTTTTTATCAAATGTATTTAATAAACTTGATTTAAGAGATGATAAGAAGATTAGTGAACTTAATAAGTTTGGAATTATAACAGAGTTTGATGCTTTTCAAGAAGGCATGAAATTTGTCTTGAATAATTTATAACATGGTAAACAAATTTGAGATAGCAAAGAAGCTGAGCGATGTTATGAGAGAGATGAATAAGATTGAGAACATTTGGGAAGATGAGAATGTTAGTCAAGAGACAAAGGATGGCTATAAGGATGTGCATAATGAGCTGAATATAAGAATGGATACGTTAGCTTCAATAGTTGAAGTTGATGTTACTCCGTTTTGCGTAAGATAAACTTATAACAAACAAAATTTATTTTTTTTATTTTTTGGTTTAATTAGAAATGGTTGATGAGGGTAGGAGTATAAAATGGTAAGATTCAAAGGAATAACAAAAGAAGAAAAAATGAGAGATTGCATTGGGTACTGTAAGAAGAGGCTGTTTCGGAAGTACGATAATGAGAAGAGTAGAATTACATGGAATGCGTGGACAGAGAAGAATATTGTGATTGGCGTATTATGTTATAAGTTGATTGTTTTATTGGGGAAGAGGGATATGGTGATGGTGTTTGATGATTTTGTAATTGCAATGGATAATGGCAATATAGTTTATAGCCATGATTTTAGGAGTGAGTTATGAGTTCGGTTAATAGTCACCTGTGCGGAAATGTATTTTGCAATTGCTGTTACTTTTCCTCTCATAGCACGGGTGGCATTCATAGTTACTGGAGGTTCACGGATTCTTTTAGGGTCTTAACATCCCTCTGTTTTCCTCCGCTTCCAGTAACACTTTGGTTCACAACTGCGGAGGCAATATAAATTACTGGCGTTTTTTATGTGTGCTAGGTTGTGAAGAGGTGGAGCAGTGATGTTTCTCACTGTGCTATTTCGGGGACTTTCACCCTTTTTCCACCTCTTTTTTTGGCTAAAAACGGAGGAAATAATATTTTATAATTTAATTTATAAAAAGGTTTAAATAAGATTGGGTATATATATATTATATAAATAAAGTGGAGATGAAAATAAAATAGCATAATTAATGTTGTTGTTATAGATAGATATTAAAGTTTCTATAATGATATGTGATTTATAATAAATAAGATGACAGATAAAAGAGGAAATACAAAGACACCATTTTGGAAGAAAATATCGAAGGAGGATAGAATTACAACAAGCAAGATTGCTGGTAGTCGAAAGACACAGGCAAAGTCTCAAGCGTCAAGGATAAGAGCAATGAAGGCGATGGATGTAGAGACGATGAGAGAGAAGGATTGGTTGGGAGATTGGGGAGATTGTAAGACGCCATCAGAGGTTTATGAGATGATGTTAGCAGTGATTGGTAAAGAGGGATTGACTAATCTGACTAAAGTGATTTGTTTGGGCAGGATAGCGACGATGTTGGAAGAGTGGGAAGAATATGAGAGAGATGTTGGTAGAGGCGGAGATTATTATGGAGAAAAAGATGATGAATATTGATATGGAAAGAGAGGCAGCAATGGTAGGTAGCGAAATGATTAATAAGTACAATAATAAAGTGATAAAAGAGAGAAAGGTAATTTTGAGTACAGTTAAAGAGTTAAGTGAGAATCAAGGAGTACTTATAAAGAAGATAAAAGCGTTGGAGAGGAAGGTGAAGAATAGTAGTGTTAATGTTGATGTGTGGAAGACTGATAAAAAGGTCAGGAGTTATGTAGGATGATGTTTAGCGAAAGTGATAAGGTTGGGCTTATGAGAGAGTTGGAGTTGTGGGTAAGAGGCGAAGCTATAAGTGATACTGATAAGGGAAGGATTGTTTATATGTTAATTGAAAAGATAAATACAATGGAGGAAAAATATGGTAAGTGAAAATAATTATTTGAATACATCTGGATTGATATTGCCAGATGAGACATTACAAGGCGGAGCAACGTATGCAAAGGTTATGTTGTGTGGAGCATCTGGAACGGCGATGATTCCGATACAGGTTAATGGCGAAGGTGCGGTTTATTTTGTGGCGACAGGGTCGCAGGCAGGAGTTTAAGATGACAATAATAAAAACAGATGAACAAGTAGATGATTTGTATACAAAGAATAATGCTCTGATACAGACTGTGCTTAGTGGAGTTAAGACCGAGTGTAAAAACTACAAAGATATGGATAGTTATGCAACTGGCGGAGTTACAGCAGCACAATCAAGTGGATGTTGTGATGGAATATGTGGTTGGATGGGTTCGATGTTTACAGCGTATAATGCGTTGTCAGGAGCGTATGCAGCAATATGATAATTATAAAGTTGACGGAGGTGAATAGATGAAAGAAGAAAAAGATGTAGTAAAATGTGAGAATTGTGGGAATACAGATGTTGATATGATGACACTTAAAGGAATAGATGTTGAGACCAATAGAGGTATTTATAATTGTAAATGTAATACTGGATGTATTGGCACTAAGGTGTTTCCGAAGACAGAGCCGATTGTACCTACTAAGATAGAAAAAACAAGACAAGAACTATTGACTATAAATCCAATTAATGAATTAGTTAATATGGTTGAATCATTGGAGAGCAGAGTTAAGTTATTGGAGGAGTCAATATGAAAGCTATAAATCAATTGCTTGGTAAAAGTAGTGAAGTATCGCCAGAAATAAAGCAATTGGGCGTAACGTTAGGTGCAGTGCTAGGAAGAGATGTTAAAGTTAAGCGAGGGACGAAGTATAGGGCTGATAAAGAGGGCAATGTGTTTTTATTGGATGTGGATTCAGATGAAGCGTTTGATATTAGTGCTAAGTATAGCGAAGAGGAGGTAGTTGATTATGGTAAGTGAATTTATAAGATTGAAGGAACATTATCATTGTGGGTATTTGTATGAGAAGGATGGAGAAGTACATTTGATTATTAATTGTAGTTGTGGAAAGAGTGAAGATTTATGGATTGTGCCGATTGATGGTGAAGTTAGAAGAGTGTGTGAAGATTGTGGTAGAGAGATTGTAGTTGAGTTAATGTATAAAGAAGAGGGCGATGAGGGTTATAGTGAGGAGACGGTGCATCTGATTAAGTTATTTAGGTATACTTGTCAAAATTGTGGTTGGGGACATACAACTACACATTATGATTTGGTTAATAGACTTAGATGTCTTGAGTGTAAGGGTACGGATTTTGTTAGGACAGAGATTGATTTGACTAAGAAGCATAAGTCTTATACTGGACAAGGAGATGCAGAAGTGTTTGATGATATAATGGAAAAAGGAGGAACTATAAAATGACAGACAAAATAAAAGAAGCACAAAAGTTAATGGACGAAGCACAAGCTATTATTGATTCAGAGAAAGACCAGACTGTTGGAACAATTGGAACAGAAGTTGTTGAAGTAACTGATAATAGCAATGGAATTGTTCTTGAAAAAGCTGAAACTGGTAAGGGTTATCAAATATCTGGAGATATGACTGGAGAAGTACTTGATATGAAAGGTAGAAAACTTTTGAGGCTTTCAAGGGATTAATTTTCATAACTCTTTGCTGGCAGTCGTATGGTATAGGTAAAGCAAAATGAAAATAAATAATAATGTGGTTTTTATAAGTGATTTTTATAGTTTAAACTGGATGGAAATGATAAAATTTGAGAAGGAGGTGTTGAGATGTTAAATATAAATGAAATAAAGTTTCAGAGAGGAGAAGATGGCAATTTGTTGCCTAGAGAGGTAGCTTTAGAAGGGTTAGAGGGTAAGCCTACTGTTGGTATAGTTCCACTTACTAGAGGGAAGTTACAGGAGATTTATAGTATGGCGACTGGTGATAGTGCAGAGGAGAAAGCTAAGGCTGATGGTGAGATTATAAAGATGGGGTTGGTTGAACCTAAGCCAAGTGACGCAGATATTGCGGATATGAAGCCACAGTTTGCAGGTGCTATTGTTCAAGCGATATTGGCGGAGAGTTTAGGTATAAGTCAGAAGGAAGTTGGTGAGAAAACTCAGGAAGCGATTGTTAATCAGGAGGTTGCCTTAAAAAAAGAATAGACGGTGAAAACGATATGTTTCTTTTCTTACATGAGAAAGGTTACACATTTTTTACCGTCCCAAAGCTAACTTATCCAGAGATTAATGCGTTAGTAGATAGCGTTAATAGGCGGAATAAGAAGCAAGAGGCAAATGATAAAAAGATGGCAAGACAAAATAAAGCAAAAGGGAGAAGAAGATAATGGCACTAGGTAGTTTGTTAGCAGGAGCAAGTGGAGGAGCAGGAGTAGCAATAGTTATAAGTGCAGTTGATAATTATAGTAAAACTTTTGCTAATGTAAATAAGAAATTGTTAGGTATGGGTACTGCAGCCGTAATAGCAGGTGCAGTAATAGTCGGTGCGTTGGCAACTACAATAGCACCTGCTAGTGATTTAGAAGAAAGTATTAATGCGGTAACAGTTGCCTATGGAGAGAATGCAGAAGCGGTATTAGCACTTGGTGAAGATTCAGCTAAGTCTTTTGGATTATCTAAGGCACAATTTAATTCTGGTGCAGTTGCATTTAGTGCTTTTGCAGATATAATTGCTGTAGATGGTGAAACTGTAGCAGGTGTTGTAGAGAAGATGACAATGAGAACAGCAGACTTTGCGTCGGTTATGAATTTAGATTTAGGAAGAGCACAGACATTGATGCAGGCAGGTTTAGCTGGTGAAACGGAAGGACTTAGAAGATTTGGTATAGATGTTAGTGCAGCGACAGTTAAGACATTTGCTTATGCTAACGGAATTGGAGTAGTAGGTACAGAATTAACAGAACAAGAAAAGATATTAGCGAGATATGGGACTATTATGGAACAAACCAATAAGTTTCAAGGAGACTTTGCGAATACAAGTGATGATTGGGCGAACTCTACTAGAATATTAAAAGCAAGTATTACAGATTTTAAGGCAAGTTTAGGGAAGGTTCTATTACCAACATTAGCTAAGGGTGTTAAAATTATTCAGAGTGTTGTAGATTGGTTTAATAATTTAAGTGATACTCAAAAGAAGTGGATTGTTATTGGAGCTTCAGTAGTTGCTGGTTTGTTATTACTTATTGGAACAGTAATGATACTTATTGCATTAAAAGCAGCAATTTTAGGAGCAATTGCGGCTATTGGTTCAGCATTATTGTTTTTGGTTGCAAATCCGATTGGTTTAGCAATAATGGCAATAGCAGCGTTGGTTTTGGCAGGTATTTGGTTAGTTAAGAATTGGGATAGAGTAAAACAAGATGCTAGAGAGTTGGGAGCTGTATTGCAGAACGTATGGATTAGTATACAAAATGCAGTAATATCAGTATGGAACTTTATAGTGAGTTTTATAGAGAAGAAGATAAATGATATTTTGGATAAATTTAAACCTTTGATTAAAGCATTTAATTATATAACTGGGAGCAAAGTAAGAACATCAGTTGATTTTGATAGATATAAGGGTAGTGAAAAGAGTTATGTTAATGTACCATCTACAAGCTCAAGTAGTAGTGGCGGTGGAAATACAATTTATATCAACAATGTAAATGGTCTTACCGGAAAAGATATTGCTGATGAATTACAAACCGAATTAAATACGAAGATTATGTTAAACTAAAATGACAGTATATACAAAACTTGAGATTGATGGAACTGAATACTTTGCTGATAATAAGATGACTGTAAATAAAGTAATTGGGCTTTATAATTCAACATGTACTTTCTCTGCTGATTTTAAGAATGATAGTGGAGATTTTAGTGATACGTTTGCTCTAAATGATGAAGTAAATGTATGGGCTGACCAAGATAACCTTATAATGCCATCAGCAAGTCCTGTAAGCCAATGGAAGATGAATGATAATCTTGCAACAACAGCAGTAATAGATAGTATTGGATTACAAAATGGAGTAATGGAAGATAATACTGGAGATAAAACTGTAACTGGAAAAATTAATACCGCATTAAATTTTGAAAATACAAGTATTTCAGGAGATGAATATATTACTATTTCTGATAATGATACATATAGTATTACAAACACTGGAGAATTATCTATTTGTTTTTGGGCAAAAGGAACTAAACCAGCGAGTAGTTATAGTCATTTATTAGGAAAAAGCAATGGCGGTCAACATGAATGGGCGTTTAGATTATCAAGTAGTGGGAATGTAAATGGTATTTTTTGGGCTTTAAGTGGAACTCCAGAATATTCTACTACATCATCTGGAGGATGGGAAGATGAAGTATGGACGCATTGGGCAGTTACAGCGAAAGATGGAGAAATAAAATTATATAAAAATAAACTTTTAGTTAGTACAAATACAGATTTGAATATAAGTAACTTAGCAAATGGAACAGAAGATGTTGTTTTGGGAACAAGAGGTGCTGATGAAGGGGTTAAAGGATTTAATGGTTCTTTAGACGATGTTAGAATTTATAGTACATTATTATCTGCATCAGATATATCAGCAATTTATAATGATGGTAATGGGACTGAAAAGAATATTGACGACCAAAAGATATTCAGTGGTGTTATAGAGAATATAGATTTTTCTGGGATAGGGAATAGCGAAATACTAAAAATATCGGGTAGAGATTTTGGTGCGATATTAATGGACACTATTGTTGAGCCGAGAGTGTTTAAGAATACTGAGGTTAGCGAAATTGTAACATCTATAATGTCTCAAAATATTAGTAGTAGTCTTATAAGTGTAAATAATGTTAATGTTACAACTTCAACTCCAGATAAGATTACATTTCAAAATAAGAGTGTGTTTGATGTTATAAAAGAGTTGGCAGAGTATGCTGGATTTTATTTCTATGTTGATATTGATAATGATTTACATTTTGAAGAAAAAAATAGTACAAGTAGTGGTTTAACATTCGATAATACTAATATTACAGCATCTTCGTTTAAGACAACAGATGATGACATTTTTAATAAAGTAACAGTTTATGGTGATAGAATCTTGTCGGGGCATGAACAATATCTTCCGGCGAATGGTGGTAGTGTATTTAGTTTAGATTATCAACCTCATAATTTGGGGGTTTCTATAAGTGGTACTACTAATGTTATTCAACAGCCTGGAGGAGTATTGAATATTGATGAACCTGAAAGAGAAAATGTTAAGTGGCTTGTAGACTTTCAAGCACAAAGATTTGTAATGGCAAGCGGAACGGTGGCAGGTGATAATATACCAACATCTGGAACAGATATTATATTTGCACAATATCAAAAGAATACTCCTATTATAAGTGTTAAATCAGATGCAGAAAGCCAAATTGCATATGGATTGAAGGATAAAGTTATTGCTGATAAAAAGATTAAAGACCCTGAAGAAGCAACAGTTAAAGCATCATCTTTTCTTGCAGAACACAAAGACCCTGTTGTTCAAGGTAATATAGACGTTAATGGAGTGATTGATGTTACTCCAGGCAATACAGCAGTTGTTAATATTCCATTCCATGATATTGATAATCAAACTTATACAATCCAAAGTGCAATATATAATTTTAACAAAAGTAATAATTTGAGTGATAATGTTTTAAGAGTTAGTCTGAATAAGAAGATTATTGATTTTACTGATACGACAAAAGACATTCTATTGCGACTGAAGCAAACAGAGATGAGCCAAGTAGATGCTGGAATTGTTACATTACAAGTTGATTCGGCTAGTGTTGGCGTTAGTAGCCCATGGTATGCTTCTAGTAGAAGTATTGGCAGTGCGTTTTATTTCCATACTCCAGGTCATAACATTCTAAATTCAAATACATCCTTACTTGGCGATGTGAGAGCAGGAAGCGTTGTAGCGAGTGGTGGTTTTTAAAATGAAATACAATAAAACAAAGGGGGTATTATAAATGGGAATAACAGTAAATGGATTAAGTGTTATAGCAGCGAGTATGACTGGTAGTGCATTGCCAACAGCAATAGGAATTGGTGCAGGAAGTACAGTGTATGTTAGTGGTAATACTGCATTAGTAGATGAGAAAGAAAGGAATCTTTATTCAACATCTGACTTAGCGACATCCGAAGAGGTAACTTTTGCAGCAGATTGGAGTCCTGTAGAGGTTTCAGGTTTAGTGATTAAGGAGCATGGGATGTTTACAGCAGGTTCAACAATGTTAAATAGGGAGGTATTAACTGGAAGTTTAGTAATGACTGGCGAAGAAGAGTTACAAGTCAAACAAACTTTTAAGTTTTTTATATAATATGAAAGGAGGTAATAATTAAGATGGCAAATTTATACAGTCAATATGCAAGCGGAACACAACTTACAGCAGGAACAATAGTTGGAAGTTTGGCAGGAATAAGTGGATTGAATCCTCTTATTGATAGAATGAATGCCATTCCTTCAGGCGGAACTTGGAGTATTCCAGGTGTTGCTTTTACATCAACAGACCCAGAGACTGATAATGTTACTAAAGGCAGTGCCGATGATGGAGTTATAGGAATTGAAGGTGGTACTGTTACTCTTTATGCACCAGCGAATTTACCAGACCAAGCAGAGATAGTAAGTGCATTGGTTACAGGTAGTGTTGATACTGAAGATTGGTTCTTGAGAAGAACTGCAATATTAGATAAAACAGTAACAGATACAATTGCAACAGCTAGTGTTAATACAGAAGATACATCAATGGGTGCAGGTTCAATTGTAGATAATGGTACATATGGATATTTTATACAGATAAGCAATTTGGATACAGGTGAAACTATTGTTGGAGCACAAGTAAAATATACAACTGAGTAATTTTTATTTATAATATATTTATAAATTATAACCAATTTATAATTACCAATGAAATGCGAAGTATGTGAAGCCGACAAAACCGTTGGTTGGATTAAGCAGAAGAATATCTGTGGCAGATGTATGCTTATTATGAAAACATTAGATGAAGCGTGTATTACTATCGCAAAGAAGTTGATAGTTTATGAGATGGAAGGGTTTAATGGAAATGGAAAGAAACAAAATAAGATGAATGTTGTAAAAGCGTTGAGCAGAACAGATTTAGACGAAACAAAGGTTGCGGAGATGGCTGATAAGATTACGTTTGATGATAATATTATAAAACGGATTAACAATTTGTTAAAGGAGAAAAATGAATATAAAAGAAAAAGTTCAGGAATATCAGAATAAACATCCAGTGAACTGTCCCTGGCCATCTGTAATATCAGACCACGAAGCATTATTGTTTTTAATCGAAAAATATAATGTAAAGATGCTTTTTGAGTTTGGAACATGGCAAGGACATACGACTCAGATGATGGCAGAATGTTCTAATGTTGAAAAAATTTATACATTAGATGTTCATAATAATTTAGATATAAGTTATACTCACGCTTCACATGGATTATCACCAATAGAAAACTATGGTAAATTTATAACAAGTAAAAAGGTTGAACAGATATTTCATGATAGTATGACTTATAAGCCGAACAAAGAAGTTGATATGGTTTTTGTAGATGCTAATCACGATTATACACATGTTAAGAATGATACTGAACTTGCACTAAAGATGAATCCTAAAGTAATTGCTTGGCATGATTATCATTCTCCTGGAAATCCTGGAGTAGAACAATATATTGATGAACTTATAAAAAATGGATATGATATAAAAGTATATCCAAATAGTATAGTTGCATATGTTGATGTTATAAATGGTGTGATGGTTATAAAATGAACCACAAACATAAAAATCGTAACCGTAAAATGGGCAAGATGAAGAAGCAGAGAGAGGTGACTAAACAGAAGAGTGTTAGCGGTAGGCATGTTAAATGCCCTAAGAAAGATTTTAATGATGAAAGGAGGGAATAATAAAATGAGTGAAGAAGAAACAATTACAACACCAGAAGTAGAAACTCCAGAAGTTGAGGTAGAAGAAACTGAAGAAGCAACGGAAGAAGAATCTACTGAAGATGTCGACGAGGAATAAAAGCGTGTTACTTACTAAACGCGCTAATTAACTTTATTTATTTTTTTTATTTCCAAATTAATGTTCCGCTTTTGATAGTATCATCTTTAGTCGGGGCATTATAAGTTTCATCGTTTGAATCGTCTTCCAGTTCTATTTCCATTGGCGTATCTGTAATGTCTCCAGAAGTGATGTTTGTTGTGCCGATATAACACGCTTGTCTTCCATCGTCTAATGTTATACAGTCTCCTACATCCATTTTATTTGTGTCATTGCCTTTTATAATTATAAATTCATCTTGTGCGAGATTTATAAATATTAAATAGATGGCCGTGATAACAACTATCACAACCACCAAAATTAAAAAAAGTTTTATTTTGTTCATGTTCAATTACATTATTGCGTATACATCAAAAAGTCCAGCTGGCACAATTGCCAAAGTAACTCCTGTTTGAGCTGTAACTCCGAATCCTGGATTCTCTTCAATGAGACTCCAAGCAAAGTCACCAGACTTATCAATGATATAGTTTGTAGTTCCATCGTTTACGATTCTACAAACAAACTTTGAGGCAAGTTCTCCTGGCTGAGCTGATGTCTTGGAAGTAATTGCTGTCATTCCAAAAGCGTTTTCTAATTGTTGGTCTGTTGGGCATTCTGCTCCACTCCAATCTAGTGCTTTAGCAACTCCACCATTATAGTCGTAAGTTGCTGTAGTTCCTGTATCAGATGTTATAGTAATCCATTCAGTTCCACCATCAAAATCCATCTGGTCGTGTAGTACGCTAAGCGTTTGCATATCGTCTCCGTCAATAGGAGATGTTATACTCATAGTTTCCCAAATACCTTGTACGCTTTCAACTTCAACATCTTCTGACGTTTGGAATATTCCAACTTCTGTAATTGATTCTAAATCAACAACAGAGTCTGCTGGAAATAATACCAAATCAAAATCTTGTACATTTGTTGTCTGTCCATCTTTCCAAACTTTCAAACCTCCGAGTTCAACAAATCGTTCAAAGGTGCTTGAAATTTGAGATACAAGTCCACCTAATGTTTCGGATGGCAATACATCATCTGCGGTTGCAAGATTAACTGTACTAGCTTCACCTGCTACAATTGGTACACCCATCATTTCTTGTGCTGTAACTAAACCTAAACTTGATGTCATCATTATTATAAGTAATAACAATGACAAAAATTTATATTTTTGCATTTTGTTTAATACCTCCTTTCAACTGTGCAGATTGAGTCCGCACCCCCAAACATTCCTTTAAAGTAGAACGTTTTATTCGTACCCAATTTGGAGGGTTGCAAGTTGTTCTGCTTTTAGGAATATAATTAATCATATAGTTCACCCAAATCTTTTTTATAAGATAATATTATTATTGTAGGCATTTTTCTTATAATCCCACAATCAAAAAGAACTTTAACGCCTGATATGAATCTTCTACTTTCATTTTCAAATTCTTTTGAATTTTCTTCCATCAGTAAAGAACCTCATTTTCACATTCTTCACTATAAAGTAATTCGTCTAATTCATTATCGTATTCAATCAGTTTGTAATCATTGTTTTCTTTCATTTTAAATTAACTAATTATAATACTGTCACTATTTAAATAATATTATATAATATTATATATATTCCATTTTAAATAGGTTTAAATACCTATTATAATTACAATTATAATGAAAACAATAAGAAAATTAGTAAGAGTAGGCAGTTCATTAGCTGTAATTATACCGAAGGAAGTATGTGAATATATTGGTATAACACAAGGCGATTATGTCGAGTTTCAAAATTTAAAAAAGTATAAAGTGAAGAAATGAGTGAACGGAAATTACTTATGATTTTGATTGGGATATTGTTCATATCAAACACATTATTTGCAATACTGCTTATAAAAGACGCCTCACCTGATTTTGAATTACAAAGAATTAGCGAAGAAATGAGAGTTGATGCAATGAAAGAGTTGCCAGATACCGCAGTATGTAGACATTACACAAAATATTACAAGGAACGAATGGCTGAAATTGGCATAGAAACACAAAGTGTTCGTTTTCAAACAAGCACTGAAGAAACTGAAAATAAAACAATAATTAACGGACATGTATTTCTAATTGCATATTCAGAAGAAGGATATTGTAAATTAGACCAACGAATTATTAATTGTTTTAAATTTTATGGTAAGGAAAAGGTGAAGAAATAATGGTAGGTGAATTTATAATTATAAGTTTATTTTTGATGTGGCTTATTCCATATTATGGGAAGAAAGGTAAATGACTAAATGGCAATGGTTTGTTTTGCAGATGTTATTTATAGTTATGATGGTTGTGTTTATAGGATTAGATAGTTCATATAATGCTACTTTTAATTATTTAACAAGTCCTGAAGTTCTAACAGCTTCAGATGATTTAGGTATTTATGATATATGGGCTGTTATAAATTCTGAGATTTATGAGCCGTTTATTTGGTTTTGTTTTATGATGAGTTGGGTTTGTATGATAATGGGATGGTTAGAAAAATGAATATTCAAGAGGAAATTGTAAGGAGGAATAATTTATAAAATGAAGAAAGAATTAAAAGTTGGATTGTGTGTTATAGGAGGGCTGTTTGTATTCTTTGTATTGTTATTGGCAATGATTCCAAGTGATACATCTAGTACAAATACAGAAAGAATTGGAAGCCCGTTAGTATATGATAGAATTGATGTAACAATAGATTGTAATGAGTTACAAGAAGGTTTTGATAGGTCTATGGATTATTGGGAGATGAATAGACAAAGAGGAAATAGTCATCTTAGTAAAGTATCATCATCTTATGCTGATTATTATCATGCAAGAATGAGAGAAGTTGGTTGTTATGATTAATTTATAATATAACAACTAACTTATTTTATTTATTTTTTTTCTTTGTTTTTTAGGTAGTGTATTAGTGTAGGTGATGTGGGTTTGGCTTGTTGGAGGGCTTGTATGAGCGTATTTTGGTGGGAATTTGGGTTAGTATTGGTGTTATAAGATATAGGGATAAAGTATATAGTTTAATATATATATTGTAATGAGGGGTATTAGAGAATATAAGTATTTAAATAAAATTTTATATATATTATATTAATAAAAAATTAATAGGAGTAAAAAATGAAGACACAAGAAAAATTAAGATTGCCAATACCTAAGAAATTGATGAAGGGAAATACAACTTCTCATTTTATTATAATTGAAAAGGGAATTGTGCAAGGAATGGGACTTGAAGCAGGAGATTTTGTTTATGTAACTCTTGAAAAAGTTAAAGATGAATATACAAAAAGAAAACAGTTGGTTAAACTTGCAAACGAGTTAGCTGAAGATGGTTATGAAGCCGAACATATTGTAATGAAAAAAGTGAAAAATAAAGAGGTGATTGGAGAGGATGAGAAGGAAAGAAAAGAAAAACAATAATAGTCATACGATGAATGCCAGTGGGGAGTTGGGGGCTTTGATAACCTCCGACTCACTGCAAAAGAATTGTGATAACATCATTGAAAGTTGTGGTGAGATTATAAGATTAAGATTAAATGGAGATGAAGATGGAATTTGATATTGAACAGGAAATAGTTGGCAATGCACAAAATGTATTAAATCAGAATGCTGTTGAAACTGGTAGTGTTGGTATTGGTGTTATAAATAATGTTTTGGATTCGGTTGTTCGTAAGTTGAGACCTAAGTTTGCTTCGTTTGAAATCAAAGGAAGTAAAAGCGGAAAAGAGTTAGAAAGTAAAGATTCTTTGCCTTTATCAAACTCGACAACTGTCGAGTTTGAAAATGAAAACAAAACAATATTTAATGATTTGGACAGAGCATTTGAAAATTGGATTTATTGGACTGAGGGTGAGAAAGATAAAAATAGGTTGAGGGCGATTGGGTCAACTATTAGCAGGATGATTTTTGATGAGTTTTATAGTGAGGATGTTGCGATGGAATTAAGGATGTTTGGAGTTGATAATTCACAGGGTTATTTGAA
>Ga0307928_10002581_pt1 | contig 13915 bp, 15 predicted proteins | sample AceLakmetagen232_FD_201815 | JGI IMG/M metagenome (GOLD analysis project Ga0307928, IMG submission 201815) | Saline water microbial communities from Ace Lake, Antarctica - #232 | ecosystem: Environmental > Aquatic > Non-marine Saline and Alkaline > Saline | place: Antarctica: Ace Lake... | reverse complement strand
CTTTGGGTTTAACGATTATTCGCACAAGGATTAAAAATGCTTTCAATCTCTCTCAAAGGTTCTAAAAAAATAGCGGAGTCGTCCGTTAAGATTAGAAAATTAAGAGATGGGTTTGACATGGAATTACTTAAAATATTAAACAGGTTCGGGCTACAATCAATCTCAACTTCCAGAGATAAGTATTTTTTAAAGTCCGGCGGAAGGGGTAAAAATCTTGGGGATATTTTAATTTCTCGAACTGGAAGACTGAGGAGTAGCGTACGAATGAAGAACCCAACAATGTCGGGACATATCGCTGAAATGTCAATATTCTCTAATGTTCGGTATGCAAAAAAGCATGAGGAAGGGATTGGAGTTAGGAAGCGTTCGTTTTTAAAACCAGCAATGATGGAACATATGCCGGAACTACGTCGGAGACTAGGGGAGATGTTTAAACTATATGGCAAGTAAAAGCACAATTGAAACCTTAATGGATTATTTAAAAGACACTTTAATTCCTACAATAACAACGGCCAACGGATACAATTTCACAGTCGGAACAATAAGCTTCGATCATCAAAATCCTCAGGACTTGGCCGAAGGATCGTTTCCAGCTGTTTTTATCCCAAAGGTTAGCGAACTTTGTAAGGACATAACGAATGGACAATTCCAATCTATAGCCAACGTTCGGTTTTGGGGTTGCGTAAAAAAGAATTCTACTACAAATTTAATAACTACAGAGACAAGAAAGCTAGTTGCGGACATAAGAAAATGTTTGTATGCGGACCCATTGCAAGGCAATCGGACGGGATACACGCACGTAACGGCCACCGACCAAGACGAGGGGGAGCTTGTTGAATATTCTTACTGTATAATAGATGTTGAGTTTTCGTATCAGGCACTTTATACGTCACCGTAGTAAATTTTAAATTAGAAAGGAGGAGTAAAAATGTCTCTATATTCTGCAATGCTAAAAAGACTTGGACTCATTAAAGAGGACACCAGGGGAATCGCTGAAACCACTCCAGATCAATGGATTTATGTAACACCGGATAGTACTATCGATTATGCGCCAAACCAGTTGGAAGACCCGACAGTAAAAGGCGTTAAAGCTAAGTACGCAAAAATTCATGGGCTATTGGGGGCAGCTGGAACAATCAAGATGCCGTTACAAGCGTCGACTATCGGCCGTTTCCTTGACATGCTGATTCCAGGAGATCCGGTTTCATCTGAAATGGACACGCTAACATTTACGCTTGGGTCAAATGACGCAATCGATTTTAAGGAAGATGCTGGAACGGAACTTCATGCGGTTATGACCGCTGGAACGTATCCATACGGAACAACCAGTGCAACAGCTGGAACGGTTTGTGCTTTGATTAAATCTATTTTAGATTCAGCTGGTTCAGGGACTTATACTGTTACCTATGTATACTCAACAAAAGTATTTTCAATCGCCGTTGCTGGTTCAATATCAGCGGTTCAGTTTTTATGGAAAACTGGGACGAGTGGTTCAGATAATTCCGATACTTCGGCAGCTTCCGCCCTTGGGTTTACGGATGCGGACACGTCTTCGAGTAGTCCCATTGCATCTGATAGCACAACGGATCTTTGGGCTTTTACTCACGCGTTCACACCGTCGGAAGATAACGAGCCACAATCTTATACCGTCACGATATCAAACAGCTTGGCAGTGAAAAAGTACAATCTTTGTAACGCTTCGCAATTGAAACTTGCAAGAGCACCCGACCAGTTCATTAATGCCGAAATCAGCATCATTGCAAAGGCGGAAGCTACAGGCAGTCTTGGATCTCCAGTTTATGCAGAAAGTGGTGTATTGGGTTTTCAACATGATACATTCAAAATTGGCGGAACAACCGTAACGACTGCAATCAAACAATGGGAAATAACTTTGACAAATGGATTGATGCCATTAAAAGTAGTGTCACAAGAGCAAACGATATCAAACTTAATCGCTCTTGAAAATGGTTGCAGCGGTTCATTCACTAGATATTTTGAAAATGAAACCGAACGAGATAAGTTTTTAGCTGCTACTGAAACCTCTCTTGAAATTGATATTATTGGTTCGGATATCGATGCAAGCGGAAATGTAACATACCGCCTAGATCTTTTGATTGGTGTGGTTCAGTACACAGCCTACCCATTTGAAACCGAAGACGATTTGTTAGCTGCTAAAGTATCTTGGGAAGGCCATTATGACGCGACAAATAGCAGAGTCTATTTGGCGACTCTTCAAAATATAACATCATCGTATTAATGCAAGGTGTCAAAGTGACCATCGAAGAGCTTTTTCTTTTATTGAAAAATGTAGATGGACAATTAGCTTTGCAAGACAAAGCATTGACGGGCGATCCCGATTCTATGATTGGGTTTGTCCGTTTTTGTGTTTTTAAAAAGGTGTGTGAAAGCCATTTAATATCAGCCGAAGACAAAGCAAAGTCTTTTAATCAATTGATGGATCTTGTCATATTGACAACAGACAAAGAGGAATAGAAATGGCAGACGATACATTAAATTTAAACGTAAAAGTAAACGCCGAGACAAAGGCCCTAGATATTGCAACGAAAGGCCTTGAAAAAACAGGGAAACAGGCCGACAAAACCAAGGCTAGTTTTTCCGGACTATCAGACGGAACGAAGAGTCTGCTTTCCAGTTTGGGAATGATAGCGTCCGTTGCTGCGATAGGTAAATTTTTCAAAGATGCGGTATCGAATGCGGAAAAATTTAACGAGGCCGTGCGGAAAGTTGAATTCAATCTTAAATCTTTAGGATTGGCTACAGATAAATCTAGGGACGAATTAGTTAAGTGGAGTGCAGCCGTTCAAGCGAGTACAAGATTCGGCGATGACATTGCGTTGGGTGCCCTAAATAAAATGTTACGGGTTACTGGCGACCTGGCACAGTCTCAAGCTGGTGCAACGTTGGCGATGGATTTGGCCGTCGCTTCGGGTAAAGATCTAGGCATGGTTTCGGAAATGGTATCACAGTTAATGATCGGCGAAACCAGGGCCGTTATAATGATGCAAAAAGAATTTGGGGCATTTATCGGAACAGCAGAGAGCACCCAATCTATTCTTGACAGTTTACAAGAAACGCTTGGTGGTGCAGCAGCAGCGGAGAACAGTTTAACAAAAGATACGGCAAAATTATCAAACAGTTGGGAAGATTTTGGAAAGATGGTTGGATTTTTTTTCAATCCAATACTCCAAAAATTAATACAATGGTTAACTAACGCCCTTGATATGACGGAAAATTTCGGAGTTGTTTTTGCTGGAATAATGGCAAAGGTAATTGTTCATGCTGAAATAACATGGCGAGGAGTATTAGCGTTGGCAAAGTTTAATTTTGAGGAAATTGGGAGATTATCAGCAGAAAAATCACAAAGGTTATATGACATCGCACTTGAAGAACAAAGAATGTTTGACGAGGTGGAAAAAGCAAAATTAATGTCTGCAACAGAATCGGTAAGATTAATTTCAAAAGTAAGTACGTCCGAATCAAAAAAAAGCATTGCAACAATAGAAAAAGCAAAAGACAAAGCAGTAAAAGATGACGTAAAAAGAGAACAAACAGCCAATAAAATAATAACTAAGAATGCAAAAACTGGAATAAAAGACAGACTAAAGGAATTAGAAATTCTTGAAGTTGCATTAAGGTCCCAAGGTATAAGTGAAATAGAAATTTCAAGAACCGTTGCAGAGGCAAAACTTAATATTTATTTAGAACTTCTACAGCAACAATTATCCAACACAATGGAAAATTTAAAGCTTTTAGCGGAAGAGGGAATTGTTGGAAAAAATGCATATAAGTCTATAGCGATAGCAGAAACTATAATTTCAACTTATCGAGGTGCTCAAGATTCTTACTCGTCACTTGCTGGGATCCCTATTGTTGGGCCGGCACTAGGTACAGCAGCAGCAGCCGTAGCCGTTGCTGCTGGAATGGTGAGAGTTTCTAAGATCCAAGCAATGGAATCCGGCGGATTCGTTCCAGGCAGTCCGTCGGGAGTATACGCTAATGTAGGGGAAAAAGGAAGAGACGAAGCAGTTATTCCGCTTGAAAATTCAACGGCTATGGGAAAAATAGGAAGTGCCATTGCTGATAATTTTAAACAACCAGAATCGGATGAAACTTCTAGCTCAGGAACAACCAACATTTATGTAAATGTTTCGGCCGATAAGCTTTCAATAGATAAAAACGTTGCAGTTTTAAATGCTCTTGCCGAACTCATAGCCCAAAAAACTCCAGGTGCTATAAGGTTATCAAGGAATTTGTCTAAGCTTCAAAATGAAAACAAAAGGACGGCGACATAATGAGCTTTGAATATCAAAAAGAAGTAAAGATACTCACCCCCAATTTTGTTGATTCCAAGTCTACCATAGTAAGCTCGAATGGTGGAACAACCGCATACCTTTTTGACAAAGATAATGAATCTATTTTTGAAGTAACACGAGTTCCGGAAGGGAAAAGAGACACGGAAGAATCTATATTATCAATTACATTTAATGTTGGAACGGTTGAAACTGAATTTGAAATGAATTGTTTTATGCTGTTCGGGTGCAATATACGAGACATGAGTTTTGATTACTGGAATGGCACGGCCTGGAAGACTTTAACCACCATTGTTGGAAACGCGGACGACTACCTTATAAGATATTTTGGAGCAATCACAACGAGTCGAGTTAGACTTAGGATGCTAAAAACAATAAATCCAAATGAGCTTAAAAAAATAGCTGAGTTGATTGTTGCCCGACACAGATTTAATTTTTTATCCTACAGTGTTTTGAAAGAAAAAAGTAGGGAGATGGTGTCAACACTAGAACTCGGGGACGGTTCAATACATCGATCTGTGATGCGTTTCAGCACCAATAGAACTAACAAATATGGTGCGGTTGTAACCTTCGATTATTTAACCCGTCAACAATATTATAATCTAAGATCTCTTAAAAATGAAAATTCCCCTTTTCTTTGGATGCCAGAATCTACACACATCCCAGAAGAAATATATTTGGTTCAATGGGTGAATCCATTCACTTCTAATTATTGGAAAAAATATAAGGGAAATGGATATTCTGTACAATTACAATTAGAGGAAGTATGATAACCGTATCCGACGATTTTGTACTAGCCCAAGACAACCCCGTAAACTTTCCGGTAACCTATGTTTATTATAAAAGACGTTACCTAGACCCAGGAACATCAAACTATAAATACGAATCTTCATGGACGAAAATTGAACAAAATGAAACCGTTTCAATCGAATCTTTAACTCAAAACCTGGACACGGAAACGCTGGGAGAATTTCAATTTTCGAGCGTTCAAGTTAGTTTAAAAAACACTTCAAACGAATGGAAGAAAACAAACACTTCCGGAAACTTTGCAGCTGATGCAACAGCAACAAGTGGATACGAACCTTATTGGATGAAATTTAAAATAGCTACCGGATTCCCGAACATAGGAGAAACGGATATTCGAGAAGGTTCAAGATCCGGTGGATCCGAAGAACTTATTACAAAATTTATAGGGCTTGCGACATCATGGCAATATTCCAGCGAATCGGAAGAGGTGAATATAGATATTCAGGGCGCGGAAAGTTTATTGCAAAACGCCGACGCTTCGCGCGTTTGTAATACTTCTACCGCCGAATCTATCGGGACAGGCGACGGGGAGACGAAAGAATTTTATACTGCAAACATCGGAGTCGGTAAAGTTATAAGCGTTGTGGTTAATAGCGTGACAATGACCCCAGGATTAGATTATGAAATTGAACAATTAAATGATATGTACAAGCCAGTTAGAATTATATTTTCGGAGCCCCCAACAAGTGCCTACACAATCGTGTCCACCTACGAGTATTGGAAAACAAATGAGTTGCTAGAAGATTTGATTGAGGACCTTGTTGATGAGGCTGGGATAACAGACAAATCGATATCTGAGCCAACACTTGGGAGTATAGACAATAATATAACTGTTATTTCTAAGGCCGATTTTGACGACACCACACATGCCGGAACGTCGGCAGATCACGAAGGGTTAACGGTTGATTTTAATTCTACCGAACAAATGGAATCAATAGATTTGTCGTCGGGCGATCCCACCGATAAGTTCCTTATTCTATTTCCGGCGGAAGATTATTCGTGGTCAATTACTGGGGGCGAATTAGTTGGGGAAGAGGGCGTTGGGGGAACAGACCAAGGAAGGGCTTTGCAGGCTCATAAAGGGACGGCGACTTTTGTATATAGTTCCGGATTCGGTAGTTGGGTGTTCCGAGTAAAGTCGGCAGGAGTTTGCGCGTTAAAAGTTTGGTTTTTGTCGGGTAGTCAAACAACATTGGATACCTACAATGGTTATTTTTTAAAGATTGGAACTGGAGCAACAAATCTAACATTTGGCAAAAATGAAAAAGACACTACAGACGAAGTAAGTTTGGGATCAACATCTAATGTGGTGACAAGTTCGTACCAGGAATTTAAGGTTACTATAGATAGGAATGGATATTTTAAAGTATATGTAGATGGAACTCTAGCTCTGTATGGAACCGATACCGAATATACACTAGGTCAAAGGATTATATTGCACGCCGTTAGCGGAGACATTGTTTTTGACACCGTTAAATACCCAGAGGAAGGGAACGTTACTTACACATCAAAAGCTATAGATACAAAAGAAGATATCACAGCATGGGGCGATTTATTATTAGATTATGAAAATTTAAGCGTATACATTACGACTTCGGCAAGTTCCGACGGGACATCCTGGGATGCGTACGTCGCTTTAACTGGTGATGCAATACAATCGGCGGTAAAAAGATATTTAAAAGTTAAAATAAGACTTACGGCATATTCTTGTTTATACCCTATCAGGGGCGGAGCTCTTCCCCCTGTTTATACTTTGCCATTAAACGAAAGAATAACAGATTTGCCGTTAATCGTATCATTCACCGTTGAGTTCACGTCACCAAAAATATTCGTTGCAATGGGTAACTTTTTTGACACGAATTGTTATGATGCGATACAGCAACACGCAAAGTTTGTACCTACTTATGAGTGGGGCCTAACTTCGAATGAATACTTTTTTTTCAGAGAGAGAAACGATTCCACTACGGTTGATATGGCCTTTGCTCAAAACATAAATTTAGCAAAGATTTTATACTTAAATTATGATTATGAAAATATGTATTCCATTGTTCAAGTAAATTATGGGGAATTTACGGCGGAAGATTCGGACACAGATATAATAAAATTGCTTGGGAGAAAAATTTACAACGCCGATACGAGTGTACTCATCAATAAAAATACAAACGTCGCGTCCGCAATTGCATCCTTATATTTAACAAGGCTGAAAAAGTATAGATTAAGAGGTAGAATTTTAACGAAATACTACCCACAAGTTGAACTTTCAGATACAATAAGTATAACTTTTGAGCGCGATCCTTATGATACAACGCTTGAACCGCTCTTAGATACTTTGGTTGTTAACGTCATCGGCGTTAGCCATAGCCCGTCGGAAGCCCGTAGCGAATTTGAGTTTGAAGAAATTATTTAAGTGCCTTGACAAAGCATGGAACTTGTGTTATATTTGACGTGTAGCAAAAGATAGGTGTCTTATGGATGAGCACTTATTTTGGCACCCAAGACCGAAAGCTTGTGGTGCCCGATTTAAAAGAACTTAAGGAACGAGATGAAACCACAGCTTAACAAGAGTTCTATTTTTTTGACCATTTTTTATCGTGGTTGCAGAGACTCGTTAAGCTGTGGATCTGTGCCAAGAATTAGGCGATTCAAATAGGGACCTTAAAGGGTACCGATTTTGAGTCGCCTTTTCTTTTATATAGGGGGTATATAGTGGAGATTATGGAAAAGAAAATTGACGTGCATGTAGTTGGGTGGGCAAGACATCATGAAGGAATACCAGCTACAAGGTCAACCGCGAGCGAACTTCAAAAGCACATCAAAACATGGGAAAAAAAGAAGGTGTGGTTTAGTATTGGATACAGCGAGAACGGAGAAATTAAAGCAATGGTAGACTTTAATCGAAGGATCAACAATGAAAATAATTGAAACCTTGCTTTTTTACATCATGCTTGTGGTTTTTGCTTTTGTTCTTGTTTATGCTGGTTGCACAGAAGTTTATATAAATAAATTCATTATAGGGGGTTGATGTGAATTATTCAAAAGATATGATTTTGTTTCTTAAGAATTGCCAAGGATTGTCTAAGTATGATTTTTCAGAGAGAGGCTATAGAATTTGGTTTAAAGAATTTAGAGAATCGTTCCGAAGTTGTTTTGACGACTCGAAAACAAATTGTATCCAATATCTTGACGAAGAGGATCTAAGAGCAATCTATAGAGCCAATATTCCAAATATCTCCATCATTGCTTTCATGGTTGCACTTGAAAACAAGGTTTGGCTAGGATATGAACAAGAGGGAGTTTCTTATGAGTCATACTGGAATCGCAAGCTTAATAGTAATAGTGACAATTCTTATAAGTTCTGGAGTACTATTGTACTTTGCATTAAGAGATTGAAAAAGAATTTATTTTAATAGCCCTGTTTCTTGTTCATTCAGGGCGTAGGATCCCCCCGATTCCGATAACCCTCGATCGGGGGGTACGATTTAAATTAAACAGGAGGTTTGATATGAGTAATGAGATTGAAAAAAATAGAGAAGTTCAGGGACCCACAGCGCGCGATATGTTTACAAAATATGAGGTGGCGATTAAAAATTCTATTCCAAGTTTTGTAAATGGGGAGAAACTTTTAAAAGTTGCACTTGAAACGATCACAAACAAACCACTATTAATGAAATGTCACCCAGCCACTTTGGTTGGTGCGTTCATTCAGGCAGCACAATTAAATTTACAATTGGATGGAATTACCGGAGAAGCTTATTTAATCCCATTCCACAATAACCAAAAGAAAAGATATGATGCGCAATTCATGATTGGATACAAAGGACTAAGGAAACTTGTTTCTAACTCTGGGCAAATCTGTACATTCATTCCGCAAATTGTTTACGAAGGTGATTTATTCGATTACAATTTATCAGGAGCTCAAGTAATTCAACACAAGAGAACGGACAGCACGAATCTTGAAAAAATTCAGTGTTTTTACAGCATCGTAAAGTATAAAGATGGAAATATTGAGCATTTAGTTATGACGAAAAAAGAAGTCGAAGCACTCAGAGACAAACATTCAAAAGTTTATCAAACCGCCATAAAAAATAAGCGAGATGACAGCACGTGGCATTTACATTTTGGATCTATGGGAATGAAAAGCGTAATGCGCAAGCACGCAAAATATCTACCCTTATCGGCCGAGAATATGAGGGCTGTTTCTTTGGACGAACTCGCCGAAGTCGGTACTCCTCAAGATCTTGGTTTACTTGTTGACAGCGAAGAGGTTAAAACCGAACCAATCGAAGACAAAACAGAACCTATCAAAATGCCGGAAAGAAAAAGTAAACAGGAAGAACCCAATGAATCGGAAGAGCCGACGGACATGGAAGCACTACCGGAAGAACCTAAAACCAATGGCAATGTCCGTAGAATAAAGGCTAACTTTGACTCCCTTTGCCTGGTTTGTAATGGTAAAATAAAGAAGGATGACCCTATTATATACGATCCAAGCCAAAAGAAATCATGGCACACAGGATGCCACATTGAATAATTTCAGGTTCGATTCGGACAGGCACGAGTATTGGCTTTGTGACAAGAAGCTACTTTCATGTACTGAAATCCTCAAGATTTGCGGACTCATCGATGATAGTTTCTACACCTACGAAACCGCACAGAGGGGCAAAGTTGTCCATTATTGTTGCCATTATTTGGCTGAGGGCGATCTTGACTGGACAACTGTTGATCCAATTGTAGAATCATACGTTAGAGCTTATGAAAAATTCAGAAATGATATTTATTGGAGGCCAACGCATTGCGAAGTCCCCATGTATCATAAGTCTATGATTTATGGAGTTACACCGGATCAATATAATGATGACGCTGTTTTGGAAATCAAATCTGGGACCATGCAAAAATGGACCGCTATCCAAACAGCTCTCCAGGCTATGGCGATCTGGCCGGACGACTACATGAGAAAGAAACGGTTTGGCGTTGAGCTTCGGAATGATGGATCGTATGGTACAAAAGTATTCGACGATATAAACGATTTTAACACCGCTATAGGATGCGTTTCCGTAGCGAATTGGAAAGTTAAAAACAAATAAAGGGGTGAATCATGGAAGCATTGCAAGTTAAAAAAGAAGAACTAGAACTACAATCTCAAAGCACTTCTTGCGTTGACACAGCAAATAAAATTGCTGCTAAAATAAAAGATCAAGAATCATACGAAGTGGCAGCAGATTATCTCCAATCGGTCAAAGGTCTTTCAAAAAAGATTCTTGAGTACTTTAAAGAAGATACAGACAGGGCCCATTCTTTGTGGAAGTCTTTGACAAAAAAACGGTCTGATGCTAACGATCCGTTGCTTATTGCAGAAAAGACAATAAAAAAATCGATGTCAACATATCTGGGAGAGAAAGAGAGAAAAGAAAAGATAGAGCAAGAAAGACTTCTGGCAGAACAGAGGAAAATAAATGATGATGCTAAAATTGCAGCAGCAGAACATGCTAGCGACTCTGGTGAACAGGAAAAGGCAGAAGCTATCCTAAACACTCCAACTGTGGTGGCTCCCGTTCAAATAGAAAAAACTAAAACTGAGGGCATATCAGCACCCAAAAGGTGGAACATCGAAGTAGTTAGCAAAATGGGATTGATCCGTGACGTGATAGACGGAAAGGCCCCTGAAAGTGTTATAGATTGCAACACTGGGATATTGAAAAAATTGGCAGAATTTCACAAATCAGAACATCCGTTTAGAGGCGTGCGGGCCTGGCAAGAATTTGACATACGCTCAAGATCTAAATAAATAATTTAAGACCCGTGAAGCGATGACGAAAGAGTTTCTCCTACCCCCCTCTTTCTAACCTTCACGGGCATCCTTTTAAAAAAAAATGACAACAAAACAAAAAGAATCTGAACTTAAAAGTGCGATAATCAGCACGCTAAATTTTAAACAAAATACGTTTTGTTTTTCCGTAGCATCTACGGGGATCCCAAACATGAAAAAAGTTGGTGGTAAGTATCAAATATGCGGTCTACGTAAAAATAAAAATGCCGGAATATCAGATATTATTGGCTGCAAAAATGGGCGCTTTTTTGCAATGGAAGTAAAGATTAAAACCGATCTTAGACCCGATCAAATAAAATTCCTGGAAAGTGTAAACATAAAAGGCAAGGGATATGAATGTGTTGTTCGCTCCGTCGATGATTCTTTGGAAGCTTGGAAAGAAGTGTGATAACCTTGACTTTGTTTAGAAAGTGTGATAGAATGATACGATAATGCTCACTAAAGTCACTTATACAAATTTAAGCCCTGTGCAGACTCCTATCTACTTTAGTGAGCGGATTCTAAGTTTGCCAGGGCTACTTTTTTTTAGGAGCATCTATGGCTAAAGATCCCGCCGTATTATTTTATACGTCTGATTTTCTTACTGGGACCTCTTTTTTTACCGACGAGCAAAGAGGGCAATATATAACATTACTTTGCCAACAACATCAACTAGGGACAATTCCCGAAGAACATATGTTAAACATATGTAAATCGTATGATTCTCCAATTTTCTTAAAATTTGAAAAAGATAGCAAAGGTGACTACTACAATAAGAGGATGCGAGCTGAGTCAGAAAGACGGAAACAGTATTGTGAATCAAGGCGAAGTATAAGATTTGGTAAAAAGAAAAATAAAACATATGTCACCACATATGAAAAACATATGTCACCACATATGGAAACTGAAACTATAACTGATACTGATAATATAACTGATACTAAACAGAATAGGATAGAATCATTTAATAATTTATGGTCTAAATATCCAAAAAGAATCGGAAAAAACAAAGCGTTTAAATATTATGAAAAAAGCGTTAAAACTGAAAATGATAAGGAAGATATTGAAAAAGCATTGAATAATTACATCGATCATATAGGCAAAGACAAAACAGAGTCACAGTACATCCAACACGGGAGTACATGGTTTAACAATTGGTCTGATTGGACAGAATGGACAGAGTCAACGACAAAAAAGATTGTTGGGTTAAATGATCCATCTAAAATAAGTCAATATGACGTAGAGGAAGATTAACAAAATGGAGCATATTTCAAAAGGCATATCACAAATAAAAAGCAAATTCAAAAAGATATGTGAACGGCAAATGAATCGAGACGAATCAAATGATCAAAAATGTCCTACGTGTGGGCTTGCATTTTACAAGATCTACTCAGAAGATGAAATTTGCGTTGGTTGTCAAGACAGAAAATATCATGCTTTCGACGAAAAATACAGAGAAGAAAAAGAAAAAGCAGAATTAGAAATAAGAATGAAATCAATCTTGACACCACTTGGATATGAAAAGTTTAAATTTAAAAATTTCATAGAAAACAATGAGAATTTAAAAGTTTTAAAAGCTTGCAAAGAATTTAACCCAGAACAAGATAATTTTTTTATTCACGGTGAATCGGGAAGTGGTAAAACACATTTGGCGTATGCAACTGCACGGAAATTTATGGAAAAAAAATGGAATGTTGGTGTATTTAAACAATCACAGATATATCGTGCGTTCAGGGGGAAAACATCCAAAGAAGAATCTGAATTACACAAAAAGTTTATCGACTACCGTATTTTGATTATAGATGATCTTGGAGTTTCAAAGGATACGGAATTTTCCAATCAAATTTTATACGAAATAGTGGACAATCGATACATGAATTTAAAAAAAGGAATGATCATTACATCAAACTTATCTCTAAAAGATATGGTAGAAAAGAAAGAAGAAACTAGAATTGTAGATAGACTTTTTGAAATGTGTAAAATTTTAACTTTAAAAACTAAAAAATCTTGGAGAACTGTAAAATGAATCTAAAATATGTTTATTCCGATGACGACATTACTAATGTTTCTGTCCGGAAGTTGATTGATGACGAGTTAGAAAAAATTGTCGAAACCGAAGATCAGTGTAAACAATGCTGGGAATTATCGCCGGATATGCGCGCTCTGAGATCATCGTTCATGACAAATTTAAAAAGAGAGCAAATCGAACAGGTGCACGGATTGGAAAATAAAACGCTTAAGTTAAAATTTTTTATGCAACCAAAACAAATGGTCGATCTTTTGAAAGTGAAAAGCACTAACATTATTCAATCCGATAAAACGAACGATTTGATAATTTGGTGCTACAAGCATGCACCAGTCTTAGATCTTAAAAGTCCGTATCACATATGGCACGGGTTGATTAAGCACCACATATGGGATTGGAATTCTCTAGGAAAATTAGGGAAATTTACCGATAAAGAATTTAAAAATTTGTGAAAAATTGGGAGGTACTTATGAAAAGATTATCGATCAGGGTGACGGATGCAGAATTCGAGCGCATCCACACAAAGGCCGAAGCAAACGCGAGAAGCATAACAGCACAGATAATATATGATGTTTTGCGAAAGAAAAACCCAAACTACCGTCGAGAAAAGAAATGTTGAAAAGGGCTTGACAAATGAAGCATTGTGATGTACAATATAAGTAAGAGTAAGATAACTTATATCGGAGGCGAACAAAATGGAAACAAAAAAAATAATTATAGAGCAAATCGAAAGCGGACGCTTTGACATCCACTGCACCGCGAGTACTACTCACGATAGGATCATTGAGGTACCGGTAGGAGGATATGCCGTTATTATGTCTGCATACTACGGGGACCATTACACCACCCACGATACCACAGAATTAGCAATTGAGGCAGCAAAAGATCTTAAAGAAAAATATGGAGAAATCAGTTACGTTATCATGGACGACGATGGACGACAAA